>ERZ1023189.368-NODE-368-length-1043-cov-2.454453_pt1 | contig 1043 bp, 1 predicted proteins | sample MGYA00380439_ERZ1023189 | MGnify/ENA primary metagenome ERZ1023189 (study PRJEB33173, sample SAMEA4830404) | metagenome | study: EMG produced TPA metagenomics assembly of the PRJEB25223 data set... | reverse complement strand
AATCTCTTTTGAAGACATGTTAACCTAAATATTTTTATATATAATATATATAAAATATAAATAACTAAAAATCAAGGAATAACAAATGACAAATTCATTTATTATCCAAAAATAAAAACAATTGAACAAAATCAAAATATAGTGTTATGATTCATTTGTGTTTATAGCTAGCACCACAAACTAAATATATTTGGAGTTATTACTAGTTAAAGACAAATATTATTTGACGTGACAATTAAAAGTAAGGGATGAAGACTTGATGAATGATTTGAAAAGCAAGAGCAATATTAAATTAATGAAAAGAGTATTAACTACATATGAGCTGCGTAAATATTTAAAAAAATATTTTTGTCTTACATTAGATAATTATTTAGTATTAGCATATTTAGATGTATTTAAAAATGATGAAGGTAAATATTTTATGAGAGACATTATAAGTTATATCGGTATAGACCAATCTAGAATTGTTAAAAGCGTAAAAGAATTATCAAAAAAGGGTTACTTGAATAAATGTAGAGACCCACATGATAGTAGAAATGTAATCATTGTTGTTTCTGTAAAACAACACAGTTATATTAAAAATCTTTTGAGTGAAATAATTATTAATGAAACATAAAGTATGTTTCGAGATTTTAATATCTTGGTGCAGTTAAATGTATTTTTAAATGCGTTAAGGTATTTTTTATTTTAGAAATTCAATGCTATTGAGTTGATGGGTTTTTCCAACAGATAAGAATGAATTATTCATTGAAAACTAAAAATAATAATTTTATTTGTAGATTGTTTTAAGTGTTTCAATATATAAAATAATTTTATAAAGATAAGTGTTATATTCCATTGTGCAACTCCTATTGTATTTGTAAAATTACATGTAAATTCACTGTAAGTAAAGTGGAAAATATGGAAAAAGGAGTATGCAAATGAGAGATAAGAAAGGACCGGTAAATAAAAGAGTAGATTTTCTATCAAATAAATTGAATAAATATTCAATAAGAAAATTTACAGTTGGAACAGCATCTATTTTAATTGGCTCACTAATGTAT
>ERZ1023189.302-NODE-302-length-1134-cov-1.265987_pt1 | contig 1134 bp, 1 predicted proteins | sample MGYA00380439_ERZ1023189 | MGnify/ENA primary metagenome ERZ1023189 (study PRJEB33173, sample SAMEA4830404) | metagenome | study: EMG produced TPA metagenomics assembly of the PRJEB25223 data set... | reverse complement strand
TAATTTTAGCAATAGTTGTAGGTGGCAGTAAGCACCAAATCTTAACTACAGGATTATTAATATTTTTAGTAGTTATTTTACATAACGTATTAGGGTATACGATTGGATATTGGTTAGCTCGTCTTTTAAAATTAGATCGACAAGATCAAAAAGCAGTCAGTATTGAAGTTGGAATGCAGAACTCTGGTTTAGCTGTGTCATTAGCAGCATTGCATTTTAATCCAATTGCAGCAGTACCAGGCGCAGTGTTTAGTTTCATTCATAATATAACAGGGCCTATTTTAGCAAAGTATTGGTCAAAAAAGTTATAATTGCACTAATAGAATGAAGCGGTCCTCGGACTATGTTAAGATTTGATAAAGAGAAAAAATCGAGGAGTAAAAATACGTATCGAGCAGTTACACTCGATTTCGATGGAACAATAATAGATACGGAACAACATTTATTTAATGTTATTAATAAACATTTAGAGATGCATAATGCCGATCCTATAAGCATTGATTTTTATCGTTCTTCTATTGGAGGAGCAGCTACAGATTTGCATGACCATTTAATTAAAGCGATTGGTTCGGAAAATAAAGATAAACTTTATGAAGAACATCATCTTACTAGTACAACATTACCGATGATTGATACGATTAAATCATTGATGGCATTTTTAAAGCAACGTCACATTCCTATGGCGATTGCCACAAGTAGTGTGAAAGCGGAAATAATGCCTACCTTTAAAGCATTAGGTCTAGATGATTATATAGAGGTAGTTGTTGGTAGAGAAGATGTTGAACAAGTTAAACCTGATCCTGAATTATATTTATCTGCAGTAGAACAATTAAATTATATGCCGACACAATGTTTGGCTATTGAAGATTCTGTAAATGGTGCAACAGCCGCGATTGCAGCTGGATTAGATGTTATTGTTAATACGAACAAAATGACAAGCGCACAGGACTTTTCTAATGTAGATTATGTAGCAAAAGATATTGATTACGATCAAATTGTAGCGCGTTTCTTTACGAAATAGGAGGCGTATCATGATGGGTTACATTATATTGTTTTTTCTAGCTGGTCCAGTAATTTTAGGCGTTGGAAATTTGGTGATTGGTCCTATATTTAACAAACAGACACCATTTCGCG
>ERZ1023189.268-NODE-268-length-1210-cov-1.574892_pt1 | contig 1210 bp, 2 predicted proteins | sample MGYA00380439_ERZ1023189 | MGnify/ENA primary metagenome ERZ1023189 (study PRJEB33173, sample SAMEA4830404) | metagenome | study: EMG produced TPA metagenomics assembly of the PRJEB25223 data set... | reverse complement strand
GTTGACGCATTCAACTTCGAAGCTCCAAAAACTAAAGAATTCAAAAATGTATTATCTACATTAGAACAACCTAAAAAAGTATTAGTAGTTACTGAAAACGAAGATGTAAATGTTGAATTATCAGCACGCAACATCCCTGGCGTTCAAGTGACAACTGCTCAAGGTTTAAATGTTTTAGATATCACTAATGCTGACAGCTTAGTAATTACTGAAGCTGCTGCTAAAAAAGTTGAGGAGGTGCTCGGATAATGGAAGCAAGAGATATTCTTAAGCGCCCCGTAATCACTGAGAAATCTTCTGAAGCAATGGCTGAAGACAAATACACTTTCGACGTTGATACTCGTGTTAACAAAACACAAGTAAAAATGGCTGTTGAAGAAATCTTCAACGTAAAAGTTGCAAGTGTTAATATCATGAATTACAAACCTAAGAAAAAACGTATGGGCCGTTACCAAGGCTATACAAACAAAAGAAGAAAAGCGATTGTAACTCTTAAAGAAGGATCAATCGACTTATTTAACTAATAAACCAATTACCATTAAGGAGGTAAGCGACAATGGCTATTAAAAAGTATAAGCCAATAACAAATGGTCGTCGTAATATGACTTCGTTAGATTTCGCAGAAATCACGAAAACTACACCTGAAAAGTCATTATTAAAACCGCTACCGAAAAAAGCGGGACGTAACAACCAAGGTAAATTGACTGTAAGACACCATGGTGGTGGACACAAACGTCAATAACGTGTTATCGATTTCAAACGTAACAAAGATGGTATCAATGCAAAAGTTGATTCTATTCAATATGATCCAAACCGCTCAGCAAACATCGCTTTAGTTGTATATGCAGACGGTGAAAAACGATATATCATTGCTCCTAAAGGATTAGAAGTAGGTCAAATCGTTGAAAGTGGTGCTGAAGCTGACATCAAAGTTGGTAACGCATTACCATTACAAAACATTCCAGTTGGTACAGTAGTACACAACATCGAGCTTAAACCTGGTAAAGGTGGACAAATCGCTCGTTCAGCTGGTGCAAGTGCTCAAGTACTTGGTAAAGAAGGTAAATACGTATTAATCAGATTAAGATCTGGTGAAGTTCGTATGATCTTATCTACTTGCCGTGCTACAATCGGTCAAGTTGGTAACCTACAACACGAATTAGTTAACGTTGGTAAAGCCGGACGTTCAAGATGGAAAGGTATCCGTCCA
>ERZ1023189.229-NODE-229-length-1299-cov-2.121383_pt1 | contig 1299 bp, 1 predicted proteins | sample MGYA00380439_ERZ1023189 | MGnify/ENA primary metagenome ERZ1023189 (study PRJEB33173, sample SAMEA4830404) | metagenome | study: EMG produced TPA metagenomics assembly of the PRJEB25223 data set... | reverse complement strand
AATAGCGATTATCTTAATATAAAATAAAAAATCATTTCCACATCTGGATGTTACTCAGATGGGCAATGATTTTTTTGATTTTTATTTTGGTGGGTGGTATTCAGCTCCGCCATTTTTCTTAGAATGTCTAAGTCCATAACTTAAATATAGAATGATACCAACAATAAACCAAATTAAAGTGTATAATTTCGCTTCGAATCCTAATCCCCAGAATACTAGCAATACTAAAACAAATGTAACTGCTGGTAACACAGGATATAAAGGTAATTTAAATGCAGGAATTGGTAGATCTTTACCTTCACGCTTTCTCAAACGATACATTGCTAATGAAACGAACATAAATGCAACAAGTGTACCTGCTGAAATTAATTGTGCTAAAAATGCGAATGGGAACATAGAACCAATTAAAGCACCAATAATAGTAAGTATAACTAGTGCGCGATTAGGTAAATGTTTGTCGTTTAAATGGCTTAACCATGAAGGTAATAAGCCGTCACGTCCAAATGAATAAAGTAAACGTGAGCCTGCTAACATCATACCAATTAATGCTGTAAACATACCGATAACAGAGATAGCTTGAACAATAGCTGCTACAACACCATGACCACTTTGACGTAAAGCCCAACCAACAGGTTCAGCATTGTTTGCGTATTGTGAGTAATGGAACATACCAACTAACACAAGTGCTACAGCAATAAATAATACGATAGCAACACTTAAAGAACCAAGAATACCTCTAGGCATTGTCTTTTGAGGGTCAAGTGCTTCTGCTGAGTTTGCTGCGATAGAATCGAAACCGATATACGCTAAGAAAATCATTGAAACACCAGCATATATGCCTTGCCAACCACCAAAGTCACCTGTAGCAGTTACTTTGTGTTCTGGAATAAATGGCACATAGTTACTAACATTTATTGCTGTTAAACCTACGATGACAAATAAAATAATAGCTAATACTTTTAAAATAACTAAAATATTTTCCATACGTGCTGCTTCCGAGATACCACGTGATAGTAATAATGCAGTTAATAAAATAAACCGCCATTCGTACCAAATGGATTTGATAATGCTGCAGGTAATTCGATGCCAATTGGTTTCACAAGTCCGCGTAAATTCGCTGAGAATCCTGATGCAACAAAGGCTACGGCGATAAAATATTCAGCTAATAGAGCCCAACCGGCAACCCATCCAAAAAATTCACCAAATAATACATTGACCCAAGAATAGGCTGAACCTGCAAATGGCATAGCGGCAGCCATTTCTGCATAAGTAAATGCAACTAAACCAGCAACAATAGCA
>ERZ1023189.196-NODE-196-length-1439-cov-1.629335_pt1 | contig 1439 bp, 1 predicted proteins | sample MGYA00380439_ERZ1023189 | MGnify/ENA primary metagenome ERZ1023189 (study PRJEB33173, sample SAMEA4830404) | metagenome | study: EMG produced TPA metagenomics assembly of the PRJEB25223 data set... | reverse complement strand
AAGTTTCTTGAATTTGTTCAATTCTCAATTTCAATGCCTCTCGTGTTGCAGCTTCTTCCGGTGAAAAACCAATATTTTCAAGTGCAATAATTTGATCTAAGTCCTGCATGATTACTTTTCTTAATACCATAAAAACACTTCCTTAGCCCTATATATCAAAAGTAATACCTTCATCTTTATATTCATTATTTTCAAACTACCTTCACTATAAAAAACGAGTCTTTTTATTGAAAGCCATTCGCCTTAATCAATTAGACAAGTTGTATTATACGAATTAGTAAATAATCATGATTATAATTCATTTTAAGCATACTCAAAAAGACTGGTACATGTATACCAGTCTAATTCGAAAAAATATATTTAGTTAAAACCATTTCAAAAACGACTTCACTTTTCCTGGCTTAGTCGGTCTGTCTAAATAAACAAAATTATCATTGATTACTGAACTGGCATTTCGAAGTAATGCTTCAATATCATTCGAATATTTCTTCAATTTATGATTGTGAAATAATTCTTGCATCAAAAATGGTCTTTGGTCACATGAATGTGCATCTGAAGCTACAAAATGAGCCAAATTACATTCTATAAATTGTAATGATAACTTTTGAATGTTTTTACCAAATCCACCAACTAAAGAACTCGATGTTAATTGACTCAAGGCCCCATTTGCAACCAATTCATATAATATGATTGGTATGTAACCTCTCGATTGTATTTCAAAAAACAATTGTTTTGTATAATGTGGTACTTCGCCCGTTGGAAATTCAATTAATAAATATTTCGAACGATTAATACCTTGAATACTACCATTATCTAAGCCTTTCAGAATCGAATCTGTAATTCTAATTTCTTGCCCGGGAAATAATTTAATATCCAATGCTTGAACTTCTGGATGCGTTCTTAACTCCGCCAATTTCACAAGCACTTGTTGAAATGTATTATCATATCTCGGATGCAAATGATGAGGTGTCGCTACAATACTTGTTACACCTTCATCCTTAGCTTGCTTTAATAGTGCAATACTCTTTTCAATTGTTTTAGGACCATCATCTATATCAACTAATATATGGTTATGAATATCAATCATGATTCATCAGTCCCATAATATGCATAGTAACTAGCACTTTTATCTTTAGGCATTCTATTTAAGACTACACCTAATAATTTAGCACCTGTTGCTTCAATAAGTTCTTTTCCTTTTTTAACTTCATCTCTATTATTATTTTCCGAATTAACTACGTAGACAACATTGCCGGTAAACTTTGAAAATAATTGCGCATCTGTAACTGTGTTCACTGGTGGCGTATCGATAATTACAAAGTTATAATTCATCAATAATGTGTCATACAAATTTGCAAATGCCCTTGATGTAATTAACTCTGACGGATTCGGTGGGATTGGCCCAGACGTCAAGACGTCTAAATCTTGAATTTCAGTTG
>ERZ1023189.189-NODE-189-length-1470-cov-2.477739_pt1 | contig 1470 bp, 3 predicted proteins | sample MGYA00380439_ERZ1023189 | MGnify/ENA primary metagenome ERZ1023189 (study PRJEB33173, sample SAMEA4830404) | metagenome | study: EMG produced TPA metagenomics assembly of the PRJEB25223 data set... | reverse complement strand
AGTAATTCCACAGTTTCAACAATTATATACTTCTATGAATATTCAACTATCTTCTTTTCAAAAAAACATTGTCTTTTTTCATTACCAGCTTACCTACTATAATTGTAGTAATGCTCATAATAGTATCTATGTTGGCTATTATTATGAAATTAATTTATAACAATTTAAATATGCTCAATAAGATAAACTTTGTGATGAAACTACCGCTTATATCAGGCTATTTCCAATTATTTAAAACTTATTTTGTAACTAATGAATTAGTGTTGTTTTATAAAAATGGTATTACACTTCAATCAATAGTAGACGTTTATATTAACCATAGTAGTGATCCATTTAGACTGTTTCTGGGTAAATACTTATTAACTTATTCAGAAATGGGATATGGTTTGCCTCAAATTTTAGAAAAACAAAAATGCTTTAAGCCTCAATTAATTAAGTTTGTGCTACAAGGTGAAAAGAGAGGGAAGCTAGAAGTAGAACTAAAGTTATATTCGCAAATATTAGTAAAACAAATAGAAGATAAAGCGATAAAACAGACTCAGTTTTTACAGCCTATTTTATTTTTGATTTTAGGTTTATTTATTGTCGCAATTTATTTAGTAATTATGTTACCAATGTTTCAAATGATGCAAAGTATAAAATAATGGAGGTTAATATATGTTTAAATTTCTTAAGAAAACTCAAGCGTTTACATTGATAGAGATGCTATTAGTGTTATTAATCATCAGTTTATTATTAATTTTAATCATTCCAAATATTGCTAAACAAACTGCTCACATACAATCAACAGGTTGTAATGCACAGGTAAAAATGGTTAATAGTCAAATTGAAGCGTATGCATTGAAACATAATAGAAATCCATCGCAGATGGTTTTATAAAAGAAGCACAAAAGACATGTAAATCAGGAGAGACAATCACAATTAGTAATGGAGAAGCAGTTGCAAATTAGAAAGCAGTCAGCATTTACTATGATTGAGATGCTTGTGGTAATGATGTTAATCAGTATATTTCTACTTTTGACAATGACATCTAAAGGATTAAGCAATCTTAGAGTAATAGATGATGAGGCAAATATCATTTCTTTTATTACTGAATTGAATTATATTAAGTCGCAAGCTATAGCAAATCAAGGATATATCAATGTTAGATTTTATGAAAACAGTGACACTATTAAAGTAATAGAGAATAATAAAATACGATTTCTAAAATTAAAAGTAGGCAAAATAATTAATGTTGCAAAAGTTGATATTATTGCCTTTGATAAAAAAGGGAATATCAATAAATTTGGTAGCATAACAATTGACAATAACAATTCAATTTATAGAATAATATTCCATATTGAAAAAGGAAGAATTCGTTATGAAAAGCTATAAGTGTAAAGGTTCATTCTTAATAGATAGTATGGCTGGATTTTTGCTAATTGGATTGATTACATTACTATTGATACCAATGATGAATCAAATGCAAGC
>ERZ1023189.169-NODE-169-length-1570-cov-2.491749_pt1 | contig 1570 bp, 1 predicted proteins | sample MGYA00380439_ERZ1023189 | MGnify/ENA primary metagenome ERZ1023189 (study PRJEB33173, sample SAMEA4830404) | metagenome | study: EMG produced TPA metagenomics assembly of the PRJEB25223 data set... | reverse complement strand
TACAAAGGTAAAGATGTGGAAGTAGAAACGAATGTCGGACCACGTGGAATTAAAGTAACGATTGATTCAGGGAAACCTGGTAAAACATTAGCAATCCGTGCAGACTTTGACGCATTACCCATTACTGAAGATACAGGATTATCTTTTGCATCACAAAATAAAGGTGTTATGCACGCATGTGGTCACGATGCACATACAGCATACATGCTTGTATTAGCAGAGACGCTTGCTGAAATGAAAGATAGTTTTACAGGAAAAGTCGTTGTGATACATCAACCAGCTGAAGAAGTACCACCAGGTGGTGCTAAAGCAATGATTGAAAATGGTGTATTAAACGGTGTTGATCATGTATTAGGTGTACACGTCATGAGCACAATGAAAACAGGTAATGTGTATTACAGACCTGGTTATGTTCAAACAGGACGCGCATTTTTCAAATTGAAAGTTCAAGGTAAAGGTGGTCATGGTTCATCACCACATATGGCCAATGATGCCATTGTTGCAGGTAGCTACTTCGTCACAGCGTTACAAACAGTTGTATCTAGACGACTAAGTCCATTTGAAACCGGTGTTGTCACAATCGGTTCATTTGACGGTAAAGGTCAATTCAATGTCAGTAAAGATGTTGTTGAAATTGAAGGTGATGTACGTGGATTAACAGATGCTACAAAAGCAACAATTGAAACAGAAATTAAACGTTTATCAAAAGGATTAGAAGCATTGTATGGTGTAACTTGCACATTAGAATATAACGATGATTATCCTGCATTATATAATGATCCAGAGTTTACTGAGTACGTGGCTAAGACATTAAAAGAAGCAGACCTTGAATTTGGTGTCGAAATATGTGAACCACAACCACCTTCAGAAGACTTTGCATATTATGCTAAGGAACGACCAAGTGCCTTTATTTATACAGGTGCAGCTGTGGAAGATGGTGAAATTTACCCACATCATCATCCTAAATTTAACATTTCAGAAAAATCATTACTTATTTCGGCAGAAGCTGTAGGGACAGTTGTTTTAGATTACCTTAAAGGAGATAACTAACATGAATGAAACGTATCGCGGGGGCAACAAGTTAATCTTAGGTATTGTATTAGGTGTTATTACATTTTGGTTGTTTGCACAATCACTTGTAAATGTTGTACCAAATTTACAACAAAGTTAGTATTGCGGTAAGTCTAACCGCACTATTTTCAGGCATGTTTGTTGTTGGAGCAGGCGGCCTAGCAGATAAAATTGGACGCGTGAAAATGACAAATATCGGCTTATTATTAAGTATTATTGGTTCAGCATTAATTATTATTACAAATTTACCAGCATTGCTAATTTTAGGTCGTATTATACAAGGCGTATCAGCAGCGTGTATTATGCCTTCCACATTGGCCATTATGAAAACTTATTATGAGGGTGCTGAACGTCAGCGCGCCTTAAGCTACTGGTCTATCGGTTCTTGGGGTGGAAGTGGTATCTGTTCACTCTTCGGTGGGGCAGTTGCGACAACTATGGGTTGGAGATGGATTTTCATCTTCTCAATTATCGTTGCCGTACTTTCAATGTTACTCAT
>ERZ1023189.154-NODE-154-length-1672-cov-1.406308_pt1 | contig 1672 bp, 1 predicted proteins | sample MGYA00380439_ERZ1023189 | MGnify/ENA primary metagenome ERZ1023189 (study PRJEB33173, sample SAMEA4830404) | metagenome | study: EMG produced TPA metagenomics assembly of the PRJEB25223 data set... | reverse complement strand
CTACAAGCAAAGGTCATGCTTACGTTTGTAGGGCGTTATTGTTTGACAATAAAATTATTTCCAATAGAGAAAGGGAGTGTAATCATTTTATAGTGAAATATTATGAAATTGTAATAATTTAGATATTGTAAAATCTAATAAGTTGTAATAATTTTAAGGGGTAATTATAAAATTTGATGATACAGTATATGATTTTTTTGTAATCATAATGTCATCAAACATCAACCTATTATACATAATAAAATCGTATAATGATGTAGTATTCATAAATTCGGATAAAAGAATGTTAGGAAAGTTAAGCAAGAGGAGGATTTTAAAGTGCAAAAAAAAGTAATTGCAGCTATTATTGGGACAAGCGCGATTAGCGCTGTTGCGGCAACTCAAGCAAATGCGGCTACAACTCACACAGTAAAACCGGGTGAATCAGTGTGGGCAATTTCAAATAAGTATGGGATTTCGATTGCTAAATTAAAGTCATTAAATAATTTAACATCTAATCTAATTTTCCCAAACCAAGTACTAAAAGTATCTGGCTCAAGTAATTCTACGAGTAATAGTAGCCGTCCATCAACGAACTCAGGTGGCGGATCATACTACACAGTACAAGCAGGCGACTCATTATCATTAATCGCATCAAAATATGGTACAACTTACCAAAACATTATGCGACTTAATGGTTTAAATAATTTCTTTATTTATCCAGGTCAAAAATTAAAAGTATCAGGTACTGCTAGCTCAAGTAACGCTGCGAGCAATAGTAGCCGTCCATCAACGAACTCAGGCGGTGGATCATACTACACAGTACAAGCAGGTGACTCATTGTCATTAATCGCATCAAAATATGGTACAACTTATCAAAAAATTATGAGCTTAAATGGCTTAAATAATTTCTTTATATATCCGGGTCAGGATCTGCAACAACTACGAATAGAGGTTACAATACACCAGTATTCAGTCACCAAAACTTATATACATGGGGTCAATGTACATATCATGTATTTAATCGTCGTGCTGAAATTGGTAAAGGTATTAGTACTTATTGGTGGAATGCTAATAACTGGGATAACGCAGCGGCAGCAGATGGTTACACTATCGACAATAGACCTACTGTAGGTTCTATCGCTCAAACAGATGTAGGTTACTATGGTCATGTTATGTTTGTAGAACGTGTAAATAACGATGGTAGTATTTTAGTTTCAGAAATGAACTATTCAGCTGCACCAGGTATTTTAACTTACAGAACGGTACCAGCTTACCAAGTAAATAATTATAGATATATTCACTAAAGTCTTACGTATATAAATATATAATGAATTCCTATTACATTTCACAAGCTGAAAAGTTGGATTGAATCCTAAACTTTATGGCGGGGCTATCAAAGTCGTGATTGTTGTAATAGGAATTTTTGTATAAGAAAAAGGATTGGTCGAATGAACTTCATGTTCTATGTTCGACCAATCCTTTTCTGAATTAGTATTCATGCTTTACTTTGCGAATGCTTGTAAATAATCTAGCACCGTTTGTTATTAAAGTAACAACTGCCACTGCTTTTTTGAACTTACGTGGTGACTTAATTGAAATGTAAAAGTCTAACACGGTTCCTACAGTGCTTAAACCTAATGAAAGATATACTAATTTTTTATTTTTAGCATGATATTTATAGCCATTGTAG
>ERZ1023189.149-NODE-149-length-1711-cov-1.838768_pt1 | contig 1711 bp, 1 predicted proteins | sample MGYA00380439_ERZ1023189 | MGnify/ENA primary metagenome ERZ1023189 (study PRJEB33173, sample SAMEA4830404) | metagenome | study: EMG produced TPA metagenomics assembly of the PRJEB25223 data set... | reverse complement strand
AACATGATACCTACTTGTTGAAGCTCATTTTTATATTGATCAATGACTAATTGTTCGTCTTTTGAAAAATGAAATGTTAACGGGATTAATAAATCTTGTACTTCATTGGTAACTTCACCTATTTTATCTCGAAAATATTCATATTTTATTCTTTCTTGAGCTGCATGCTGGTCAATCATGTACATGCCAAATTCATTTTGAGCAATAATATACGTTCCATGTACTTGGCCAACAATTTCCATATATGGAATTCTTCGTTTAGGGTCTTTACTTTTTGTTCCTTTAATATCGTTTACATCATAATAATCATCAGACGCTTTATTCTCATAATTTTGCACACATGTATCGTCATTCGAATCAAATGTTTGATCCATTTCTTGTAGAATTTCTTGTTGCTTTTTGAAGTAGTCTTCATCTTTTTCACGTGTATTATTATAACCAGAAGATTCATCATCAGCTATTAAACTTTCAGATGTTTTCGTTACGAATGGATTATATGAATCTTCTTTTATAACTATCTCATCGTTTTGATTTTCTGCCATAAATGGCTTACTGTTACTTTCTTCAGATGAAAACGTCTTCTCTTGGTTATTCTCTGTGTTTTGTCTTTGTTCAAATTCGATTTTTTGTTGTTCGAATGAATGTAACACTTTATTTTTTTTCGGCACATAATCCAAGTTATTTTTAGGAATTAATATACGGTCTTTAAATGCTTCTTGTATTTTGCTCACAATCAATTGGTATAGTTGCTCTTCTTTTGATAAACGCACTTCTAGTTTTGTTGGATGAACATTTACGTCTACTAAGATTGGATCCATTTCAATATTAATATAACAAATCGGGAACCTACCTATTGTTAAGAGTGTATGATAGCCTTCTAAAATCGCTTTATTTAGCATAAAGTTTTTAATGTATCGTCCATTAATAAAAATAGAAATATAGTGCTTATTACTTCTAGAATGTTCAGGCTTTGCAACAAAACCTTCAATGTGATAATCACTTGTATCTCCAGATATATGTACTAAATCTCGTGCAACTTTCATCCCATAAATCTCTGCCATCACTTCATTAGTTCGTCCTGAACCATTTGTACTTAACATTGTTTTGCCATCTGAAATGAGTGCTATTCGAATGTCCGGATGGCTCATTGCCATTCTGTTGACAATATCTGTTATTTTACCTAGTTCAGTGTATAAACTTTTAATATATTTTAAACGTGCTGGTTTCACCATTTTCTACATATATTTCATTTCCATTAGCATTATCCGTGCAAGTCTTCAATGTTACTTTAGCAACTGATGAAATACTGGCTAGTGCTTCACCACGGAATCCTAATGTCCTAATATGAAATAAATCTTCATCTTGATCTAATTTACTAGTCGCATGTCTATGAAATACTAATCCTAAGTCTTCCGCTTCAATTCCGCTTCCATTATCGACTACGCGAATAGATTGGACGCCAGATTCCTCTACTTCAATGCTTATTTCTGTAGCGCCTGCATCTATAGCATTTTCCAACAGTTCTTTCACAACAGAACTCGGTCTTTCAACTACTTCACCTGCTGCGATTTTATTTGCTAATGAGGTTTGGAGTTCTTTAATTTTCCCCATTTTGCAACACCTCTATTTTAATTGATTTTGTAATTCACTTAACTTCACCAATGCCTCAATTGGTGTCATATTAGATAAATTCAAATTTTTAATTTGTAGT
>ERZ1023189.138-NODE-138-length-1903-cov-1.491342_pt1 | contig 1903 bp, 1 predicted proteins | sample MGYA00380439_ERZ1023189 | MGnify/ENA primary metagenome ERZ1023189 (study PRJEB33173, sample SAMEA4830404) | metagenome | study: EMG produced TPA metagenomics assembly of the PRJEB25223 data set... | reverse complement strand
GCGTCCTACATATTGGCTTAACAAAGGCTGCAAATATTAAGGAAAATAATACCATTGTTGTGATACACATTTTAGGTAAATGGCAGGTTATATTGCCGGTTATTTACAATATTAATTTACATGTAGCTGCTTTTTATGGAAGTACTTACGTGAATGAAAAATCATATAAAGTTGAAAATAACAATATTCATATTGAAGAAATGATGAAACCGGATAACTATACAGTTAATATCTACGTATCAACGTTTATCGGAGACGTAGAGGTGATTTATCGATGAACCACTACATTAGAACAATTGGTTCAATGCTAATCTTAGTATATAGCATGCTAGCTGCATTTCTGTTCATCGATAAAGTTTTTGTGAATATCATCTATTTTCAAGGTATGTTTTATACACAAATATTCGGAATACCAGTCTTTTTATTTTTAAATCTCATCATCATATTATTGTGTATTATTGTTGGTTCGGTACTCGCATACAAAATCAATCAGCAAAATGATTGGATTAAGACGCAAATTGAGCGTTCAATGGAAGGCGAAACAGTTGGCATTAATGATCAAAATATAGAAATATATAGTGAAACGTTAGATTTATACCATACACTCGTACCTTTAAATCAAGAATTGCATAAGTTGCGACTTAAAACTCAAAATTTAACCAATGAAAATTATAATATTAATGATGTGAAAGTTAAAAAGATTATTGAAGATGAACGTCAAAGACTGGCTCGAGAACTTCACGATTCTGTTAGTCAGCAACTTTTTGCGGCAAGTATGATGTTATCTGCTATCAAAGAAACGAAGTTAGAACCACCATTAGACCAACAAATTCCGATTTTAGAGAAAATGGTTCAAGATTCGCAGTTAGAAATGCGTGCTTTGCTGTTACATTTAAGACCGCTTGGTTTAAAAGACAAATCTTTAGGTGAGGGTATTAAAGATTTAGTTATTGATTTACAAAAAAAAGTGCCGATGAAAGTTGTGCATGAAATACAAGATTTTAAAGTGCCTAAAGGTATTGAGGATCATTTGTTCAGAATTACACAGGAAGCAATTTCGAATAGATTGCGTCATTCAAACGGTACAAAAGTGGCAGTAGAATTGTTTAATAAAGACGATTATTTATTGTTGAGAATTCAAGACAATGGTAAAGGTTTTAATGTTGATGAAAAATTAGAACAAAGTTATGGACTTAAAAATATGCGTGAAAGAGCTTTGGAAATTGGTGCAACGTTCCATATTGTATCATTGCCAGATTCAGGTACACGTATCGAGGTGAAAGCACCTTTAAATAAGGAGGATTCGTATGACGATTAAAGTATTGTTTGTGGATGATCATGAAATGGTACGTATAGGAATTTCAAGTTATCTATCAACGCAAAGTGATATTGAAGTAGTTGGTGAAGGCGCTTCTGGTAAGGAAGCAATTGCCAAAGCCCATGAGTTGAAGCCAGATTTAATTTTAATGGATTTACTTATGGAAGACATGGATGGTGTAGAAGCGACGACTCAGATTAAAAAAGATTTACCGCAAATTAAAGTATTAATGTTAACTAGTTTTATTGAAGATAAAGAGGTATATCGTGCATTAGATGCAGGTGTCGATAGTTACATTTTAAAAACAACAAGTGCAAAAGATATCGCCGATGCAGTTCGTAAAACTTCTATAGGAGAATCTGTTTTTGAACCGGAAGTTTTAGTGAAAATGCGTAACCGTATGAAAAAGCGCGCAGAGTTATATGAAATGCTTACAGAACGAGAAATGGAAATATTATTATTGATTGCGAAAGGTTACTCAAATCAAGAAATTGCTAGTGCATCGCATATTACTATTAAAACGGTTAAGACACATGTGAGTAACATTTTAAGTAAGTTAGAAGTGCAAGATAGAACACAAGCTGT
>ERZ1023189.134-NODE-134-length-1973-cov-2.455683_pt1 | contig 1973 bp, 2 predicted proteins | sample MGYA00380439_ERZ1023189 | MGnify/ENA primary metagenome ERZ1023189 (study PRJEB33173, sample SAMEA4830404) | metagenome | study: EMG produced TPA metagenomics assembly of the PRJEB25223 data set... | reverse complement strand
ATTTTTAAAAGAAAAACAAAGATCTTGTTTCGTTGCTTTTGAAAATGTCATTAAATTAAGGCGTTTAGCTTGCCACCGCCATAAAATAGCTAGGCAACATCCCATAATCACACCAGGGAAAATACCTGCTAAAAATAATTTAGTGATAGATACACCACTGGCAACACCAAAGACAATAAAAGGAATTGATGGAGGAATTATAGGCGCAATGATACCAGCAGTGCCGATTAAACCAACAGAACGATGTATGGGCTATCCTGTGGTTATCAGGAGTGGTAGTAACATAGCAGCTACAGCAGCAGTATCAGCAACAGCCGAACCAGATAAGCTTGCCATAATCATTGCACTTAAAATAGCAACAAATCCCAGCCCTCCTCGTTTATGACCTACAAGTTTCATAGGTAAATCAATAATACGTTTAGAAAGTCCTCCCTCATTCATTATTTCACCAGCAAGGATAAAAAAGGGAATAGCCATTAGAGAAAAACTATCTGCGCCACTGACAAGTTGTTGTGCAAGTATTTGTGCATTAAAAAAGTCTAGATGGAGCATTAGTGCTATTCCACAAATTAGCAAGGCAAAGGCAACAGGTACACCAAGAATAATGGTACCAAGCAAGACGGAAAGAAAAATAATCACTGTCATTTTACTTCTCCTCTGAATATAAAGAATATTGTGCTTATCAAGCGAGTAATCAGCATTGCGCTAACTAAAATGCCTGCGATTACACTTGCAAAGTAAGTTAGTCCCTGAGGTAATCCAGAAATAGGAGCGAAATTATTAAGATTAAGCTGAAATTGAATCCAACTGCCCTCAATGATGAGATAGCAACAAATCAGCATCATCATATCTGTAATAAATTTAAGTATAGCTTGACCAAATGGAGGCAGCTTGTTTACCAAAACAGTGACACTAACGTGTTGATTCTCATTGAAAGCTAACACCGCACCTAAAAATGCCAGCCAAATAAAGAGATAACGAGAAATTTCTTCAGTTATACTAATACCACTATTAAATCCATAGCGTAAAACGACATTCAAAAACACTAGAATGGACATCAAGGCTAAAATAGAAATACAAAGTATCTCTAGTGCTTTGTTAATAAAGTGGGCGAGAGATCTCATCATTACACCTCCAATTGATTATCACAAATGTGATTCGTTTTATATTATGGCGTTTTACTGGAAACATATTGCTGTTATAACGTCTTTAATTTTGCCCAAACTCGTTCATCCACTGGAATACCATTAGCTTGGTTATCCGAAAGAATAGTGGTAAATTCATGACCAGGTAGGCGAACAGCTTGAGTTGGATCAGATCGTTCTGCTGTTTTTACATAATCCATAATGCGGTTTAATTTTTCATCTTTGCTTTTACCATCAATTAAGCGATCTACTTCAATGGCGATAAACACTTGAGAAACACAGTATTCATCGTTTTTATCTTCAGTTACAGCAACTGTCGATTCACCATTCGATAGTAAGGTTGCAATCATATCCAGCACGATAGATAAACCAGAACCTTTCCAAAATCCCATTGGCAGCAAACGACGGTTTTTTTCTACAATAGAGGGATCACGAGTTAAATTTCCTTCATCATCAAAACCTGCATCAACAAAGGTTTGACGACCAGCTAAACGATGGACTTCTAACATTCCATAGGAATACATTGAGCAAGACATATCCACCATAGTGATTGGTGTGGTAGGAACTGCAATAATTAATGGCCTCGTCCCTATACGGCATTCTTTAGCTCCCCAAGGGGGCATTACCGCTAATGCATTTGTCCAACAGATCCCGATATAACCTTTTTCAGCCGCTTGCCAACCGTAAGATCCTCCTCGCATCCAGTGATTAGCATTACGAAGTGCTATTACACCGACGCCATGTTGTGAAGCTAACTCTATTGCTCTATCCATCATTTTTTTGGCAGTCAAATTGCCTATTGCTTGATGTGCATCCCACTGTTCTATA
>ERZ1023189.128-NODE-128-length-2252-cov-1.989986_pt1 | contig 2252 bp, 1 predicted proteins | sample MGYA00380439_ERZ1023189 | MGnify/ENA primary metagenome ERZ1023189 (study PRJEB33173, sample SAMEA4830404) | metagenome | study: EMG produced TPA metagenomics assembly of the PRJEB25223 data set... | reverse complement strand
GACTATATTATGACAAATCCAGGCGCTACCGTATTAATGAAACAATTTTGATGCATGTGTATTGCATGTTATTTACATACATGTTAGAGTGTTACTTAAACACGTAGACGCTTTAACGCTTTAAAGGAGATGTGAATGATGAAAAGACAACAATCACAATGGAAGTCATCAACTGGATTTATTTTAGCTAGTGCGGGTTCTGCAATCGGTCTTGGTGCCATGTGGAAATTCCCATATATGGCAGGGATTTATGGCGGCGGTGCCTTTCTAGCTATGTTCTTAATATTCACCATTTTTGTTGGGTTACCATTACTCATTATGGAATTCACTGTTGGGAAAATGGGACGGACGTATACAACACAAATATATAGTAAATTAACTGGTAAGAAATGGCTCAATATCATTGGCTGGAACGGTAATTTGGCCGTGTTTATTTTATTTGGCTTCTATAGTGTTATCGGTGGTTGGATTGTCATTTACATCGGACAAGTATTATGGCAATTAGTTATATTTCAACGCATCAATCATCTCCAAGAAATGAATTTTGAAGCGGTAATATCAAATCCTTGGTTAACCGTTCTAGGGCAAGGTATATTTATATTCGCTACGATGATTATTGTCATGTTAGGTGTTGAAAAAGGATTAGAAAAGGCATCGAAAGTTATGATGCCATTGCTGTTTGTCTTTTTAATCATCATTGTGATTAAGTCTTTAACATTAGATGGTGCCTTAGAAGGTGTGAAATTTATTTTACAACCAAGAGTATCAGAGATTACTGCTGACGGTATCTTGTTTGCGCTAGGCCAATCATTCTTTACGTTATCATTAGGAACTACAGGTATGATTACTTATGCGAGTTATGCCTCTAAAGACATGACGATTAAGTCATCAGCTATTTCTATCGTTGTTATGAATATCTTTGTATCTGTATTGGCAGGTCTAGCTATATTTCCGGCGTTATATAGTTTTGGCTATGAACCACAAGAAGGGCCTGGATTATTATTTAAAGTACTGCCAATGGTCTTTAGTCAAATGCATCTAGGCACATTATTCTATTTGGGATTCTTAGTGCTGTTCTTATTTGCGGCTTTAACGTCATCTATTTCTTTATTAGAATTAAATGTTTCTAACTTCACGAAGAATGACAATACAAAACGTAAAAAAGTCGCAGTGATCGGTAGTATTTTAGTATTTATCATTAGTATTCCAGCAACCTTATCTTTTGGTATCTTAAAAGATGTAAGATTCGGTGCAGGAACGATTTTTGATAATAGGGATTTCATCGTTTCGAATGTATTGATGCCATTAGGCGCATTAGGTACTACGCTTGTCGTAGGACAATTATTAGATAAAAAATTATTACAACAATATTTTGGTAAAGATCGATTTAGATTATTCAGTGGTTGGTATTACTTAATTAAGTATGCGATGCCTGTCGTTATTATTTTAGTCTTTATCGTGCAATTATTTAGTTAATATATAGAAGCATCTGACACACAAGTATTTGTGTTGCTCAGGTGTTTTTTTGTTTGGAATTGAAAAGTTAGTACTGGTTCTGAATTAATCGAAACTTAGATAATTGCAAAATAACAAAATGTCGTTTATAATTCTTATCTGAAAAGTAAGAATTAAAATTGAGACATGAAGAAAGGTTTCATTCATTTGATCGGCATGTCAGATGAGGGTGCATCTATGATTACTTATGATTTAATTGGCAATACACCATTAGTACTGTTAGAACATTATAGTGATGATAAAGTTAAAATTTATGCCAAGCTTGAACAATGGAATCCTGGAGGCAGTGTTAAAGACAGACTCGGGAAATATTTAGTAGAGAAGGCAATTCAAGAAGGGCGTGTGCGTGCAGGTCAAACTATTGTTGAAGCGACTGCTGGTAATACAGGCATAGGGTTAGCTATTGCAGCGAATAGACATCATTTGAAATGTAAGATCTTTGCGCCGTATGGTTTTTCAGAAGAAAAGATTAATATTATGATAGCGCTTGGTGCAGATGTTTCAAGGACGAGTCAGTCTGAAGGTATGCATGGGGCACAATTAGCTGCACGTTCCTATGCTGAAAAATATGGTGCCGTTTATATGAATCAATTTGAATCCGAACATAATCCGGATACATATTTTCATACATTGGGACCCGAATTGACTTCAGCATTACAGCAAATTGATTATTTTGTGGCTGGTATTGGCTCTGGCGGTACATTTACAGGTACCGCACGTTATTTAAAGCAACATCA
>ERZ1023189.121-NODE-121-length-2586-cov-2.580798_pt1 | contig 2586 bp, 2 predicted proteins | sample MGYA00380439_ERZ1023189 | MGnify/ENA primary metagenome ERZ1023189 (study PRJEB33173, sample SAMEA4830404) | metagenome | study: EMG produced TPA metagenomics assembly of the PRJEB25223 data set... | reverse complement strand
TAGGTAAATGTAAGATTTCATAGAAAGCATTTTGTTGTTCTTTGTTGAATTTGTTGTCAGCTTTTGGTGCTTGTGCATCATTTAGCTTTTTAGCTTCTGCTAAAAGGTTAGCGCTTTGGCTTGGGTCATCTTTTAAGCTTTGGATGAAACCATTGCGTTGTTCTTCGTTTAAGTTAGGTAAATGTAAGATTTCATAGAAAGCATTTTGTTGTTCTTTGTTGAATTTGTTATCCGCTTTCGGTGCTTGAGATTCATTTAACTTTTTAGCTTCTGACAATAGGTTAGCACTTTGACTTGGGTCATCTTTTAAGCTTTGGATGAAACCATTGCGTTGTTCTTCGTTCAAGTTAGGCATGTTCAAGATTTCATAGAAAGCATTTTGTTGTTCTTTGTTGAAATTGTTGTCAGCTTTCGGTGCTTGAGATTCGTTTAATTTTTTAGCTTCACCTAAAACGTTAGTGCTTTGGCTTGGATCGTCTTTAAGACTTTGAATGAAACCATTGCGTTGCGCTTCGTTTAAGTTAGGCATGTTCAAGATTTCATAGAAGGCGCTTTGTTGATCTTTGTTGAAGTTATTTTGTTGCGCATCAGCTTTTGGAGCTTGAGAGTCATTAAGTTTTTGAGCTTCACCTAAAACGTTAGCACTTTGGCTTGGATCGTCTTTAAGGCTTTGGATGAAACCATTACGTTGATCAACGTTTAAGTTAGGCATATTTAACACTTGATAAAAAGCATTTTGTTGAGCTTCATCGTGTTGCGCAGCATTTGCAGCAGGTGTTACGCCACCAGATATAAGTAATGTACCTAAAGTTACAGATGCAATACCTACACCTAGTTTACGAATTGAATAAATGTTTTTCTTTTTCAAATTAATACCCCCTGTATGTATTTGTAAAGTCATCATAATATAACGAATTATGTATTGCAATACTAAAATCTATATTTATAATTAAATTTAAATGTAAGTTTTACAACTTATAAAATAAATATTTTTCTGAAAGATTTATTCAGGAAGTAAAAGGCTTAAAACCGCAAAATCACGCTATTTCGATTAATAAAAACAGATAAAATATAGAGATATTTTTTATAATGAAAGCATTTTAATGTATATAAGTTAAAAAATATTTTTAAGAATAAAGTGGGGCTTTGAATGTGCTGAGGTTTAATTTCGGAAATGGTTTTAAGTGATATAGAAAATAGAAAGTTGTTCATTATGTGCTGAGGTTTTATTAAAAAATAGAAAACACAAGTGCACTTTAGAATACAGCACACTTGCGTAATAGAGATATTATTCAAAAACAAGATGTAAATGATCTTTATCTGCTAATAATTGATTCACTTGAGCTAATAATTGTTCAGCATGGTCTTGCTGCGCGTCATCCATATGAATTAAAATTTTTCTTTCATCTTCAGTTGAGCGTTCTTTTATTAGATAGCCTTGCTTTTTTAAATTATTGAGAGCTCTAACAGTTTGAGGGTATTTATGGTGGATTGTTTCAATTAAATCTTTAAGAAGAACGATGTTTTTATTTTGAGAAGTGATAATAGCTAGAATTGTGAATTCTACAAAACTTAATGTTAGATGTTTTTTGATAATATTCTTGAAATACATTGTATACATCATCAAGTTTAGAAATTCTTTACTATCTTTTGGTATCATCTGTGATTCACTTTGATCTGCAAGGTTAAATTGTTTAATGATTTGATCAAACAATGTAACACGTTCTGCAATTTTCTCTCGTTGTTCTTCAGATATTGAAATGTAAGTATTACGCTCATCAATTTTACTTCGAACTTTACTAATATATGAATGTTTCACAAGTACTTTTATATGCTGTACTAAATCCGATTGTTTATAACATAAATCTGAAACAATCTTCTTAAATGGAAGTGTGTTTTCTTGCTGATGAAATAAATAAGTCAGTAATATAAATTCTTTTATAGTCATATCGACTTCAGGCTTGACTTTTTTCTTAAAACGAAACATATATGCTTCAATGATTATAAAATCTCTAATTTTGTCATGGTTATTATATTTCATTGTTTTATCTCCTTGTATATGCACTTTATTTTAATATAACACAATATAATAAGAAAAATAATCCATAATTTACAATTAAAAATAATATGATATTTTTATTAAAAATTAAAATAAAGAATAAATGACATTATCAAACACTATATTTAAATAAGAAATAGTTATCGATATTTGAAAAATCGAAGAATATTGATTGATATTATAGAATATGAGTCGGTGTTATTTGTATATAAAGTATTAATATGTAATTAAGAAAGTCGACGCTTGTTAACAATAACGACAACTATATGTATAAAAAAACCTCGCAACGGTTAGTTAGCTTAAACATTTTGCTAACGTTGTTGTGAGGTCATTTTGTTTTAATAATATCGTTATAACTTTTTCACGGTTAATAATAAGTATATGAAGAATGGGGCACCAAAAGCAGCAATAAATACACCTGCTGGCACTTCTTTAGGCAAGAATAAGGTACGCCCAATTAAGTCTGCAATAACAATTGATATGGCACCAATCATTGCTGACATTAGTAACTTTTTAGCATAACTGCC
>ERZ1023189.114-NODE-114-length-3431-cov-23.171801_pt1 | contig 3431 bp, 3 predicted proteins | sample MGYA00380439_ERZ1023189 | MGnify/ENA primary metagenome ERZ1023189 (study PRJEB33173, sample SAMEA4830404) | metagenome | study: EMG produced TPA metagenomics assembly of the PRJEB25223 data set... | reverse complement strand
GACCACCACGTGTTTCTTGAAGGAGAGAGTCGAGTCCGAACTCCTCATATTTTTTACATTTCGCCAAATCGTTGTTTGATTACAGTCTATAGTGTATTGAATCTATAATAGTACACCTTGGCTACTAAAATATTTCTATAAATTAATTTGACTTTCCTGATAGAGTTGTTCACATCTTATTTCAAATCACTATAAAAGCTCTATAATCTCTTTATAAGATTTGCCCATCAGACGAAATATAGTAGATTGAAACTAGAATAGTACACCTCTACTTCTAAAACATTGTTAGAAATCGATTTGACTGTCCTGATCGATTTGCCCTGTTCTTGTTTCGTTTTACTATAGAACGATTTGAAGGCGTTTATGATATTTAGCTGTACGAGAGTCTTTTAAAAGTGTTTTGATGGCTTGGATTTCTTCTTTAGTTGATTTCATATCACTATTATATAATGCTTTTTGATTTTAGTCTGGTATAAATATTGCTTTCCTCCAAAATGGTCATAATTTTACTAGCAAATCTAACATATCACGGATAAATTAACAAGTGATTTCTGAATTGCTAAACATTTTCTTTTCTTATAGCATACCATACTTTAAGATTTTGTCTTTGAGAAAGATATTTCCAAGAAAAACGTTCGTTTTTTTATCTATTTTCAAAAAAACCAAAAAACTGAATTGAAAGAATTTTTAGAAAATTTCTGTTTTTTCTTTACAGTGAAAAAAAATTCTGCTATAATGTCTTATGTAATAAAATATGACAATAAAAGGAGAACGATATGACATCTGCTAAAGAATATATCCAAAGCGTGTTTGAAACTGTGAAAGCTCGTAACGGGCACGAGGCTGAATTCCTCCAAGCTGTTGAAGAATTTTTCAACACTTTAGAACCTGTATTTGAAAAACACCCTGAGTATATCGAAGAAAATATCTTGGCACGTATTACTGAGCCTGAGCGCGTGGTTTCTTTCCGTGTTCCTTGGGTTGACCGTGATGGAAAAGTTCAAGTAAACCGCGGTTACCGTGTTCAATTCAACTCAGCTGTTGGACCATACAAAGGCGGACTTCGTTTCCACCCAACTGTAAACCAAGGGATCTTGAAATTCCTCGGATTTGAACAAATCTTTAAAAATGTCTTGACTGGACTTCCTATCGGTGGAGGTAAAGGTGGATCAGACTTCGATCCTAAAGGTAAAACAGATGCTGAAGTGATGCGCTTCTGCCAAAGCTTCATGACTGAATTGCAAAAACACATCGGACCATCACTTGACGTACCTGCTGGTGATATCGGTGTTGGTGGACGTGAAATTGGTTACCTTTACGGTCAATACAAACGTCTTAACCAATTTGATGCTGGTGTCTTGACTGGTAAACCTCTTGGATTTGGTGGGAGCTTGATTCGTCCAGAAGCAACTGGTTACGGTTTGGTTTACTATACTGAAGAAATGCTCAAAGCTAACGGTAACAGCTTTGCTGGTAAGAAAGTCGTTATTTCAGGTTCTGGTAACGTTGCTCAATATGCTCTTCAAAAAGCAACTGAACTCGGTGCAACTGTTATTTCTGTTTCTGACTCAAATGGTTATGTCATCGATGAAAATGGTATCGACTTCGATCTTTTGGTTGATGTTAAAGAAAAACGTCGTGCTCGTTTGACTGAGTATGCAGCTGAAAAAGCAACTGCAACCTACCACGAAGGTACTGTATGGACTTACGCTGGAAACTATGACATTGCTCTTCCATGTGCCACTCAAAACGAAATCAACGGTGAAGCAGCTAAACGTTTGGTTGCTCAAGGCGTTATCTGTGTATCTGAAGGTGCCAACATGCCGAGCGACCTTGATGCCATCAAAGTTTACAAAGAAAATGGTATCTTCTACGGACCTGCAAAAGCTGCCAACGCTGGTGGTGTAGCCGTTTCAGCTCTTGAAATGAGCCAAAACAGTCTTCGCCTCTCATGGACTCGTGAAGAAGTTGATGGCCGTCTCAAAGACATCATGACAAACATCTTCAACACAGCTAAAACGACTTCAGAAACATACGGTCTTGATAAAGACTACCTTGCAGGAGCTAACATTGCTGCCTTTGAAAATGTAGCAAACGCTATGATTGCCCAAGGTATTGTTTAAGATTTATTTGCTTAATCCTCAATCACTACGATTGGGGATTTTTAGTTGAGTTAGACAGTTGGGAAATTCTAATTAAATGAAATAAAAACTGAACAAATTGATTGCGGAATTCAAACCAATTTCTAACATATTTCTAGAAATTAATTTGACTTTTCTAATCGATTTGTTCATATCTTATTTCAATTTACTATACTTACTTAACCCTTTTTATACTCAATGAAAATCAAAGAGCAAACTAGGAAGCGAGCCGCAGGCTGTACTTGAGTACGGCAAGGCAAAGCTGACGTGGTTTGAAGAGATTTTCAAAGAGTATTAAACAAAAAGAAAAACCGCTACTCCTAAGAATAGCGATTTAATCATGTTTTTAAGCTACTACTGTAGTTGCTCTATTATTTAAGTGTTATGAATAACTTCAATATCTTTAAAGCTTTTTGTTAGATTTATAATTTCAACTATAGCCATCTCTACTCCTTAGTTTACAGCAAAAAATTATGCTTAATTCTTATTGTTTTTGTAAACAATCAGCGAACCCAATACTATTCCATTCAACAAGCCTAAAGAAATACCATATTCAACTGGAAAATCTAAAAAAATTGCAAACACTATTCCAATCATCACCCCTAGTGAGGCTGTTGTTAAAATTACATATTCATTTTCTTTCTTCATTTTCTTTACACCTCATTTCCTTGTTGTATATAAGCTGTAGTACTATCCACCAAGATCCATTAAGTACTTATGATTTCCTGACTCAACAATCTTACCACCTTTCATTACAAAAATAATATCCGCATCCTTAATCGTTGACAATCTATGAGCTATAATTATTTGAGTACAACCCTGACTTTGTATATACTTTGTTATTCTTTCCTCATTAATAGTGTCTAATGCACTAGTTGCTTCATCTAAAATTACAATACTAGGATTATTTATTAATGCACGTGCCAGTGTTATCCGTTGCCTTTGCCCACCTGAAATATTTGACCCCATCTCTGAGATGATAGTATTAAATTTCATCGGCATAGCCATGATTTCATCATAGATTTGAACTGCTTTACAAACTTCCTCTATCTTTTGTGAAGTAACTTCGTTCTTTAAAGTTATATTATCAAGAATACTTCGGTTCAATAAAAATGAATCCTGTGGAACTACTCCTAAATTTTGACTTAATATTTTTTTATCTATTTGATTAATATTTACACCATCAAATAAAACTTTTCCTGTATCAATCTTATATAATCCTGATAGTATTTTTGATAATAGACTTCCTGCAAAACTAGAATCCTAGTTCATGATTGATAATACCAGCAA
>ERZ1023189.108-NODE-108-length-4309-cov-28.937236_pt1 | contig 4309 bp, 4 predicted proteins | sample MGYA00380439_ERZ1023189 | MGnify/ENA primary metagenome ERZ1023189 (study PRJEB33173, sample SAMEA4830404) | metagenome | study: EMG produced TPA metagenomics assembly of the PRJEB25223 data set... | reverse complement strand
CGACCCCCTGCGTGACAGGCAGGTATTCTAACCAGCTGAACTACCACTCCGCTAAGTGGTGCGTATCTTAATGATGAACACAAATCTCGTCAATCTTTTTTTATTAAATTTTACTTACCTGCTTAAATTCCACACGATTAATGCACATTATTATTGCCAAAGCGTTTATCCCAAAGGCAATTATTTCCACTTTTTTTATTCATCATCTTTAAGAATTCTAAATGCGCTTGTAACTCATCATTAGTAGGTTGAAGTAATTTTAAATTGTGCGAAAAATCTACCGCACTTTTTATTTCTTTCGCCGTTTTTTCTTGCATAACACGGATAACTTCAGACTCAACAGATTCTTCATCGAATAAATTTGTTTGCCCTCCCGTCATCATCAAATAAACATCCGCCAAAATCTCGGCATCCAGTAACGCACCGTGCAAAGTACGTTTGCTATTATCAATACCTAAGCGATCACAAAGTGCATCCAAATTACTGCGTTTTCCAGGATACATCTGACGCGCCATTTGTAGCGTATCTGTCACCAAACAAATATCGTCAGTTTTCACATTAAGGTTAAGTTTACGAAATTCATAATCCATAAACCCAACGTCAAAGGGGGCATTGTGAATAAGCAATTCCGCACCATTAATATAATCCAAAAAATCTTGGGCAACGTCTTTGAATTCAGGTTTATCCGCTAACATTTCATCAGTAATACCATGAACTTTAATCGCATCAGGATCAACAGGGCGATCTGGCTTAATATAAATATGGAAATTATTACCTGTGTAACGACGATTTATTAATTCAACTGCACCAATTTCAATAATGCGGTGTCCTTCATAATGTGCGCCAAGCTGATTCATACCTGTAGTTTCAGTATCTAACACAATTTGGCGATTGGGATTAATCATTTGTTCAACCTCTCTCTTTCCATTAAAATACTTGCCATTCTACACAACAACCTTTTTGTTATGCAAAAACAGATTGAAATTTTTACTGATGGCTCTTGCTTAGGTAATCCAGGTGCGGGCGGAATTGGTGCCGTATTGCGTTATAAACAACATGAAAAAACACTCTCCAAAGGCTATTTCAAAACCACCAATAATCGAATGGAATTACGCGCTGTCATTGAAGCATTAAATACATTAAAAGAGCCTTGTTTAATCACGCTTTATAGTGACAGCCAATATATGAAAAATGGCATAACAAAATGGATCTTTAACTGGAAAAAAAACAATTGGAAAGCAAGTTCTGGAAAACCTGTAAAAAACCAAGATTTATGGAAAGCCTTAGATGAATCCATTCAACGTCATAAAATTAATTGGCAATGGGTGAAAGGTCACGCAGGACACAGAGAAAATGAAATTTGCGATGAATTAGCTAAAAAAGGGGCAGAAAATCCAACATTAGAAGATGTGGGGTACATAGAAGAATAATACAACTGATATAACGTCATATTTTTCGATACCTAAAATATTTATAGGTAATACTTAAAACAGAACAAAAAACAATCAAATTTATTTAAAAAGTGTGATCTTGATGAGATTTCAAGAAAATTAAAATTTTGGAGTATTGACATCAAAAAATTTTTTTGCGAACATGTCGCTCGTCGCTCGCCTATTTTGTTTGGTGATTAGACAATTCTATTGGAAAACAATTCTATTGGAAGACAATTCTATTGGAAAAAAGTTCAATCATAGATAGTAACAACCATAAGGAATACAAATTATGAAAAAAACACTTGCAGCATTAATCGTTGGTGCATTCGCAGCTTCAGCAGCTAACGCCGCTGTTGTTTATAACAACGAAGGGACTAAAGTAGAATTAGGCGGTCGTTTAAGCATTATTGCGGAACAAAGCACTAGCACTGTAGATGATCAAAAACAGCAACACGGTGCATTACGCAATCAAGGTTCACGTTTCCATATTAAAGCAACGCATAACCTTGGTGACGGTTTCTATGCACAAGGTTATTTAGAAACTCGTCTTGTTTCAGATGATAGAACTGCAGATGTTAAAAAGAGTGCAGATCAGTTCTCTAACATTATAACCAAATATGCTTATGTTACTTTAGGAAATAACACATTCGGTGAAGTAAAACTTGGTCGCGCAAAAACTATTGCTGATGAAATTACAACCGCAGAAGATAAAGAATATGGTCTTCTCAACTCTAAAAAATATATCCCTACTAATGGTAACACCGTTGGCTATACTTTTAATGGTATTGATGGTTTAGTATTAGGCGCTAATTATTTATTAGCACAAGAGCGTGATATAGCTATTACTGGTCAGTCGAGACTGAAACCTGGTGAAGTAATTGTAGGTAAAATCAATAACGGAATTCAAGTTGGTGCAAAATATGATGCTAACAACATTATTGTAGCTATTGCTTATGGTCGTACAAATTATAGAGACAGTAATGAGCAAAACAAAGCCAATAAATTCACCTACCAAGGTAAAAAACAAGAAGTAAATGGTGCTTTAGCTAGTTTAGGCTATCGTTTTAGTGATTTAGGCTTATTAGTCTCTCTAGATAGTGGCTATGCAAAAACGAAAAACTATAAAGCTAAACACGAAAAAAGCTATTTCGTATCTCCAGGTTTCCAATATGAATTAATGGAAGATACTAATCTCTATGGTAACTTCAAATATGAACGTAATTCAGTAGATCAAGGTGAGAAAGAACGTGAACAGGCTGTGCTATTCGGTATAGATCATAAACTTCACAAACAAGTATTAACTTACATTGAAGGTGCTTACTCTAGAACTAGAACAGCTGCAAATGATGGTAAGACAAAAGAAAAAACTGAAAAAGAAAAATCAGTGGGTGTAGGTTTACGCGTTTACTTCTAATTATTTGTTAGAAGGCATACTTAAAAAAGCGAATCGAAAGATTCGCTTTTTTTTGCTTAAAATCAAGTTAAAAAATGATTAGTTAAAAAATGATTAAGTTAAAAGTGTATAAATATTTAGGCTATTTTATAAGTCAAAATATTAATAAAAAATCTGTGATATGTATCACAGATTTTTAAATCAATTAACTATTTAAGTGTTTACTATTAATTCTCTTTCCACTTTCCGTTTACTATTCATTCTCTTTCCACTTTCCGTTTACTACTGTGCCGATTACTTGGTAATTTGGCGTAAACACGGCTAAGTTTGCTATCTTACCTTTTTCTACCGAACCTAAGCGATCATCCACACCAATTGCACGAGCTGGGTAAAGGTTACTCATTCTAATGGCTTCCGCAAGAGGAATTTCAACATATTCTACCGCATTTTTAATAGATTCCATCATTGTGATTGATGCCCCTGCAATTGTGCCATTCGCATCATAGCAACGCCCTTCTTTGATATAAATTGTTTTTCCCTCAAAGGTAAAACTTTCTAGTTCTGGCGGTGCGCCTGCCGCTGCAATAGAGTCAGTCACAATACAAAGTTTGTCGCCTTTGATTTTTTTATCAATGCGAACATTGCCGTAATTGATATGCACACCATCGACGATAATGCCAGTGTAAACATCAGAATCTAATACTGCACCCACTACGCCCATTTCACGTCCAGAACTAATTGGCGACATTGCATTATGTAAGTGAGTCGCAAAAGTTGCGCCTTTGTGGAATGCGGCTTTAGCCACTTCATAAGTGGCATTAGAATGGCCTACAGAGACAATAATGCCCGCTTTCACAAAATCAGGCGTATAGTTAATGGTTGGGTTTTCTGCGGCAATGGTCATTTTTGTAATGACATCACCATTTTGGCAGAGAAAATCTTTCATTTCAGGCGTAATTTCACGAATATATTCGGGGCGGTGTACACCTTTTTTCTCAATGCTGAGATAAGGCCCTTCAATATGTAAACCAAGTGCTTGGTTTTTATGCTTGTTTAAATATTCACGCATAATTTTTACCGCACTTTTTATATTTTCATCAGGTGCGGTAATAAAAGTGGGAAGGAAACTTGTACAACCTGATTTTAAGTTAGTTTCCTGCATAATTTCCAAGGTTTCAACGCTAGTTTGGTCGTTAAACATCACGCCACCACAGCCATTTAATTGCAGATCAATAAAACCAGCAGTTAAATTATTACCTTGTAAATCAATGGTTTTGATACCTGTTTCTAATTCAGCTTGGGGGATCACTGCTTCAATAATTTCACCGTTAATAATTACAGCAAAATCACGTAAAACATCATATTTTGTGTAAATTACACAATTAATTAATGCGTATTTCATATTTTGTTCCTAATATCAACATCAGTGATTATAGGGCGAATGTAATTCGCCCCTACATAAAGATCAAGAATAGATCTCTAT
>ERZ1023189.106-NODE-106-length-4445-cov-7.347836_pt1 | contig 4445 bp, 5 predicted proteins | sample MGYA00380439_ERZ1023189 | MGnify/ENA primary metagenome ERZ1023189 (study PRJEB33173, sample SAMEA4830404) | metagenome | study: EMG produced TPA metagenomics assembly of the PRJEB25223 data set... | reverse complement strand
AAAATGAGCAGTATTAAACACATTCAAACCCAAATTGGCACGACCGTCGATGGCATTTGGGGTGATAAGTCAAAACAAGCGTTAAAATCGGCGATAGCTGGCGGTAAGATTATCACAATCACTAAAAATATCAGCTTAAATGAGCTGTTAGCTAGTAACACCGCCAAAAAACACAACATTGACAACATGCCAAACCAAGCGATATTACAAAACTTGATTGACGCCAGTGTAAATCTTTATCAGCCTGTGCGTGAGATTTTGGGCGTGGCGATAATAATTAGTAGCGGTTATCGCTGTCCTGCTTTAAATAAAGCGGTTGGCGGCTCTGCTACTTCCGCCCACATGTCGGGCTTTGCGATTGATTTTACTGCCCCAAAGTTTGGCACGCCCAAACTCATTGTACCCCATATTGTCAAAATCTTAAAACAAAAGGGCATTGGGTTTGACCAAGCCATCATTGAATACCCAAAATCGCCAAGGTCTTGGGTGCATTTGGGCTACAAGCACCCAAGTGGTAAGCAAAGGGGCAGTAGTTTTGTGATTGGGTGATTGCACCAATTGTTGGTGGAAAAATCTCATGGAACTTTGATGATTATTACCCCCAGCCGTTGCGGTTGGGGGTAATTTTTATTTAACTAAGGCTACGATTAAGGCGATTAGTGCGACCGCTAAGCTCAACCATGGGAACCAGTTGGCTTCTTTTTGCAGTTTTACCGTTTCAGCTCTGAGCTTTTCAGCTTCCATCTTAATCCGCTCAAGTTCAGCCATCTTTAGCTCCCGATTTAAAGTTTGCATGTTTTTCATGATTAGCTCCTGCCCTAAAGGGCGTTACCAAGTTTTTAAACAATCATCAAGCGGTCATCCCGTCTTGATGTGTTTATTATATGACTTTTAAAGTCATAAAGCAAGCATTATTTTTAAAAATCTTGCATTTTCTTCCACTTGGCATCGGGCATCTCCTGATCTCCGCTTTCCCAGCGTGCCACCTGCCGAAAGCCAGATTTAAGCCCAAATTTTTCGGCAAGCTCGCTTTGGGTCAAGCCAAGTTTTTTACGCAGTGCAACGATATTCTCTGGTGATTTGATTGTAGCAACAGTGTCTGACAGCAAAATCTTGAGCACTGCTACTAATTCATCATTGTGCATTTGCACAAAATGGCGGTCATCGCTTGGTCTAATCCAGCCATCGATACGACTGTTTGACAGCTTGAGCTCGCTTGTTTTAATTTTGTCTTTTAAGCCCTTGATATTGATGCCAAGCGTCTGCATGGCTTGGCAAAGCACATCATTAGCACTAAATACATCATTGTTATCAAGCAGCATCATGTTTGGTGCTTTAGTGCTGAGCTCGCTATCATCATGCATAAGCTCCACCTTTTTGGGCTTGTTGTCATAATCACGGCAGACAGCCCGATAATTCGCGTAAGCAGTGGCTTTGTCAGTGATTGCTTGGCTAGTAGCACCATCGATGATGATTTTATAAGTCATAATTTTCGCAAAGTTAAAGGTTTGCGATAGTGTAGCACAAAACATCATCTCTTCACACCTCGCCACTTATCCACTTCGTTTGCCCACCACTGTAGCAATTCACGGCGTTCATCAAGCATGTTGGCGTGATTATATACACCTCGCACGCCACCGATTTTGTGCGACAAAGTCAGCTCGATGGCATCAATCGTCCAAAGGCGGCTCGTATGTGCGTGCGTGCTAAAAATCTTGCGAAAGCCGTGCAAGGTCTGCTTATGCTGATAGCCTGCTTTGACTAATACTTGATACAGGCTCCAAGTGCTAATTATTTCAGTGCCAGCGTGCGGCGATACAAAGACATAATCGCTGTGTGTGTTAGCATGCAAAAGCAGCTCAATCAGCTTTATGGCTTGCTCGGACAATGGGACAATATGATCACCATTGCTGTTAATTTTCATGCGACTAGCAGGGATTGTCCAAAGCCCATTTGATAAATCAAATTCGTCTTTGCGTGCATAGACGACTTCTGAGCGTCGTAGACCCGTGTATACCACTACCCAAAACGCACGCATGATCGTATCGCCCACGCCCTTTAGCTTATCAATATCTTTTAGCATTTTTGGTACATGAGCCAAATCGACAAAACGCCAGCCGTGCGTTGGTGGCTTGGCGGTGTATCTACCAATGCGTGCGATCTTGTTATATTCCAGATCGCCTGTGATGGTTACAGCATAATCAAAAATGCGATTGATGCGTTGAATGCTACGGTGGGCAGTAAACGGCGATACCTTGGCAATTTTGGCATGCAAATCCAGCACATGTGCTGGCAAAATCTCATCAATCGGCATATCTGCAAGTCGTGGCAAGACATATTTACGCATAGATTTATCATAAGTGCTGGCCGTGCTGGCATCGACAGTGGTCGCATAGTAGGTGAAGTGCTTATCGTAAAGCTGTGCAAATGTTGGCATTTTTTTACTCCCTAAGTCAAAGGCAACCGACTGGCTGCCTTTAGGTCTTAATTTTCGTTTTAGATGTATTTGCCATTTTCGGCGATTAGAGCGTTAAGCTGTCTTTGTCCGCCTTTGCAGTAAAACAGATAGGCACCATGGGCTGGGCTGTATTTATAGATTTCGTTGTAGCCGTGACTGCAACGGAATTTTTCAATCTTAAAATCACGGTTTGAGTGTGCAAGAATTTCAAAAATTCTCGCTGCTTTTAAATTACTGATTTTTTTAGCTTGGTACTGCTCAAGTGTGGTATTACAGATTTGTTCAAAATTCATGTGATTTACATCAACACCGTCTGCCAGTAACGCATTGATAACTTTGATTTCAGTAATGTGAAGAAAAGCTGTCAAGTTTTGGCGGTTTTCTTGGATTGCTTTCATGTCTTGAATTTTCATAAGATTTCTCCTGCCCTAAAGGGCATTGGTTAGTTGACTATCAAGAGAGCTTATCTCGTCTTGATGTGTTTATTATATGACTTTTAAAGTCATAAAGCAAGCATTATTTTTAAAAAAATGAAAAAAAATTTGGTTGTATGTTGCCAGCTACAGTGCGACTTGCTTTAATTCTGCCAATTTTTTAAGCCACTGCTCATAGGCGGCCGTTTGCTGTGGCAAATAGTTGTAATGGTCATACACTTGTTGCATATTACCCACAGTGTGACCAATCATAATCTCAGCAATGTCACGACTGGTAAAAGCACTGAAATTGGTGCGTGCAGTTCTACGCAGGTCATGAAAGGTAAAGCGTGGCAACTGTATACTACAATGGCGGTCAATCCAATGCATCAGACCTGCAGTGATGTCTAAAAATGCGTTTTTTTCTAGCATTTCACCACGACGGTCGAACAGGTATTCGCTGCGTGAAATGGCGATGGCTTCGTCAATCAAAGCTTGCATAGGCGGCAGAATAGGGCGTATTAACGGTTGCTGGGTAATATGACCTACTTTGTGGTTCTCAGGTGGGACAGTCCAAACACCGTCTTGAAAATCGGTAATTTTAGCTCGTCTAAGCTCGATGCCACGGCAACCAAACATCAAAGCAAGTTCGGTCGCTAAGCGATTACGGTAGCTAATTTTTGAGCCATACAATGCTTTGTAAAATAAGATGATTTCATCATCACTTAAGTATCGCTTACGCTTAACACGGACTAAATTAAAATCACTCAATTCAAGGTCGGCAAGGATGTTGTGTTTGACGATTTCACGCTTTTTTGCCCATTTGAGCATTTGCTTGGTATTTGTAAGTATGCGTTCAGCAATACCTGGAGTTTTACCAGCAATGGATTCAATGATGATAATATACTGTTGTAAGGTAATGTCATTAATCGGCAGTGAGCCAATGACAGGAAAAACATAGAGCTCAAAGCTACGCTTGATATCGGACGCTTGTTTTTTGGTGATGACTGCTGATTTATCATACCACTGTAAAAAACACTCATAGAAGGTGTCAGCGTTAATATAAGCCTGCTTGGCGATTTGCTCTTCAAGTTTTGGGTCTTTGCCATGCAGGAGCTGTGTTTTGGCAGACAGTGATTTTTCTCTGGCCTGCTTGAGGGATATCAGTGGATAAACACCCAAATCAAACCGCTTTAATTTACCGTTAAATCGATAGCGTAATTGAAAGACAATCTTGCCTTTTGGGGAGATGCGTACGCTCATGCCATCACGGTCTGCAATTTCGGTAACTTTATCACGGGGCTTGCCGTTATTTGCTTTTAGCCAAACTTCTGTCAACATAATAATCCTTAGAAATTATGTACACAATTATGTACACAAAATAAGCGTCTTATTATGTGGTATTTTGTTGCAATTTGTCTAGTGTAAAATGCACAAAATATCGAAAAATAAAGGCTTAAAAGTGGCTTTATGTTGCTGTTTGTGATTTGTTGTTTTATATATCATCATTGGTGTGTCCAATGATAGAGATGGTGGTCAGATGAGATGGCGTGGGCATCATAGGTTTTACCAGT
>ERZ1023189.99-NODE-99-length-5241-cov-748.617624_pt1 | contig 5241 bp, 9 predicted proteins | sample MGYA00380439_ERZ1023189 | MGnify/ENA primary metagenome ERZ1023189 (study PRJEB33173, sample SAMEA4830404) | metagenome | study: EMG produced TPA metagenomics assembly of the PRJEB25223 data set... | reverse complement strand
TGACCCCTGCTGGTGCTGCGATTGTGGCGATTGCGGTGGCTTATGCGACAGGTGGCGTAGGTACAGCTCTGACAAGTACTGTTGCAACAGCAACAGGCAGTACCACCCTAGGCACCATGACAAGTGCTGCCTTTAACTCATTGGTAACACAAGCCAGCATCAGCCTAATCGATAACCAAGGCAACATCAAGCAAACACTCAAAGACTTAGGTAGTAAACAAAACATCAAGCAAATGACCTTTGCCATTGCCAGCGCTGGGATTGGTAGCAAAATCAACCAAACACTCTCAAAAAGTCTTGGTGTGGGTGATATAGCCAACTCTCACAATTTTAGCCATAAAATCAGCAAAGGTATCGCTAACGCCACTTCAACTGCGCTGCTTGAAAGTACCATATATGGTACCAGTCTTGAAAAGTCATTAATTAAAAATCTGCGTGGTGAAGTTGCCAATGCTGTCGCCAGTGAGATCTTTACCGATTATGTCAAACCACTGGACAAAGATACCCTAATAGATAACATTACCCATAAACTTGCCGCAGGTTTAACAGGCTGTCTATCTGCCAAAGCAGCAGGAAATCGTTGTGAAGCAGGCAGCATCGGTGCTGTCGTTGGTGAGATGTGGGGTGATTATCAAGTAGATGACCCAAACACCCTAACCCAAGCACAAAAAGACAAACTCATCAATCAAGCCAAACTGATTGCAGGCATCACCGCTGCCTTTGCTGGTGAAGATGTCAATGTGGCTGCTGGTGTGGCAGCGGAGGCGGTTCAAAATAATGCTACTTTTATTGACAAAAAGAATGAAGTTAAAAAAGTTATTTTAAATGGGGATAAAGGAATATATAAGTGTAATTTTCAAAATGATAAATGTATTGACAACCCAATAAAAATTGGAGAAACAATGTTTGAGGATGCATTTATTAGTCCTGACACAGGCAATCCTGTTGGCGGAGTCTATATTGGAGAGAGTATAGATGAATATATCTATAGATTGAATGACAAGGCTTGGTCGGCTGGATTTTATGCTGAAGAGCTTTATGCCTACAACAGTCTGCCAGGAAACATATACGATATTAAGTCAAGTTATCCAAATCATGAAAGAAAATCTTATCATGGATTTCTATTTGATGGAAAGTATATTACACTAAGAGAAGGTGGAAATATATTAGCTGGCATGAATGCAGCAACATTGGGTATACCTTATGAGGAATTTCAAAAAGCTAGCGGTGCTTTGCATGCTGGTGGCAAATTAGGTCTTATCCGACATAAAACAACTGGTTACACTTATGGTACATATCCTAGGTATGGAGAAATTGATTATCAATACCTAAGAAGTAGATATGGTTATAGTTTAGGCTTAAAAAGAATAGAATGCAATCTAAATAATACAAACTCTTTAGAATGCAAAAAATAAACAGTTAGAGGATTTTTAATAAAATGACTATTTGTAGATATATATTTAGAATTTTGATTATATTACTTATTTTTATATTAATATTTGCGTTTCTATTATACTTATTTCTAGCAAAAGAAACAGCTTATTATTACTGTGATGAAATTTGCATAACAATAATACAACACCATCAAGGTAGGGATACTTTTTTTAGAGTTTATGATGGTATTATAATTAGTAGGAATGCATATTTAATTGTTCCTTATGCTGAATATCCTCTTGAAACATACATATATATAAAAAGAAAGAAAAATAATGGAAAGATAATTGTGGAAAATTTTACCGAACCAGTGAAATATAAAGGGGTTTTAAATAATGTGGATTTTCATGTATCATCTTATGATAGTAATGAAATTAAATATAGAGATCTAAGATACTTGTATTTATTTTTTTGATAAAGCCAAAACCATGTCAATGCATAAATACCATCTCTGCAAACCAAAATCAAATCAAATTTCAGCAAATTTAAGATTAAGCTAAACCAACCTGACTTTGGTAAAGCCTGTATCTTACATTTGCCATTTTGCTGTAAGCGTTCATATTGTGCTTTAATATCTGGATTGTATTTGGTCGCAGTTACTGTTGCCATATATAGCTTAGCCGCGTAGGTTGGACTCTCGTACGAAAACCCAACATCTAAGCCTCATCCTTAAATCTGTTGGGTATTGTTATCGCTTTACTCAACCTAGGGGCTGGCACACTCATCATAACCGACATAGATAATAAAAGCCGTTACAAAGCAGATGATAAATGAGAAAATATATAGGATTTTTTATATTATTCCCATTAATTTTTACAATAATTGTTTATTCGTATAAACAAATCTTTTTTTTAGGAGAGACTCGGCTTAATGGTGATTATTATGCCATTGAGATGGATAATACATTTTTTGAGTACCTATCGCTAAAAAATGAAAAAGTAATTGGAGCAATCATAAACCGCACAGAGTATAACAATATTCACTTGATAATTTATACCGAAGGAAAAATATGCGATGAACCACAAGGTAGTATGTTTGAGTACTTTCCAAATGATATTATGTATGCGATTTTAGACAATACTGGAAATCTACTGGCATTTAATAATATAGAGGACTATCACTCCTATATATCCTTAAAAAATATAAAGATTGGAAATTTGCATATTAATATAAAAGATTTGTTTAAAATAGAACAAGCAAATCAAGCAGCAAAAAAGTCAGGTTGTATTTACTAAATTGAGTGTGGTGAAACAACCCTGTATGTATCACCTCTCCTTACAAAAAAAAGCGGTTGGATTGATATGGTTCATTTCTTATTTTATGCAAGTGAGGCATATAGCTATAAAAAGGAAATGATGGAAAATCCTTCCACCTCCTATTTAGGTCTTACGCAACAAGAAATAGTTAGTAAATCTATAAACCATGCGGTGAAGCGTGGTTATTTACAGGAAAAACTCGATAGTATAAAAGCCCCTCATTCTGCGTATTCATATGAAGATCTACCCTCCGACTACTTTGGAGCAGTTTTCGGAGCCAGTTTCTTTAATCCTAATCTAACCCTAACTTTTGGTCAGCAAATATCTAGCTATTTGAATAATCACTTAATAGCAACCCGCCCTGAGACTGCACCTAACTATAAAGATCCTCCAGAAAAGGATGTGGGAAAACATTCAGGAATAACCAATAAAACAATAAACCCGTTATTTACAAAATAGATAATATGATGAAATTAGAATTACTGCCATATTTTTATGCATTCTCAATGTGGATTATTATCATTTATACATATATTATATTGGCAAAATTAATTAAAATAAAAACTAAAAATTTCATTATTTTAAGTTTTACATTGTTAATAATTTTGTTAACATACAATATCTTATTGCAACAAGAATCAAAAAATCAAACACAAATTAGATTTTATTTTTTACTAGAAAATATAGAGCAATATAAAATCTTGCACGGCAAATTTCCAAACGATTTATCACATCTTCAAGATGTAAATAATGATTACTACTCATGGTGCTCAAAGGATTCATCAAACAAAATTCCTGGAAAGGGTTTGTGTTATTATTATATCAAGAATGGAGAATTCACTCTTGAGGTAATTGGAGATTATAATGATTGGTACTATAATAGCAACACCAAGAAAATATTAGAAAATAATTTTGATAGACATGGCTTGTAAGAAATGAAAATTACAAATTAATTCATGACCCATATAACTTTAAAATTAAATACGATATTAAACATACCCCAAGAAACTAAAAAATTTATTAAAAATCAAGATAAGCGAAAAAATATATTATTGGGTATTATTATTGTATTTGTAATATCTGTTATTTTTTTCGTAATCTTATAAGATACGAGAATTTTTTCAAGAATGGAGTGTTAAGATGAGTGTGTTATTGCTTAATTTTACCAAAGCGTATTTGAATGAAAGAATTAACACAAATTGTTTTGTTGATGCCTATATTGAACTATGGAGAATAGAGAGAGATTTGGGGTTGGCAAATATTGATGATGAGAGACTAAATTTGTTTTTATCATCAATATTTTATATAGTTGATTTATATAATCTAGATAGTGAAAAAGAAGAATACGAGTTTAATGATATTGAATTATATTCAAAAATATCTGAAGAGCTGGCTTTATATGAAGCAAAGTAAGCGTTCAGTTAATTAATATCATTTCGATAACCCAAAGATGGAGCGACCACCGTCCTGTCATTGCCACTTACAATCTTGATAATATTATTATCAGAACTCCCAAAGATCATGCTGATAAAACAAGTAAGAGAGGTAAAAAATGAGTAATCTAAATGCAGAAAAAATCATCAAAGCAAAGTCTTTAATACAAGAATTGTTAAATGCTGAAAGTTCAGAAGACAGAGAGAATGATATTATGCTTGAATTGGATGACATATTGCCAGACCCAAAATGGGGTAACTATATCTTCTGGACTAACGACTATTGCACAAAAGAAAATGGACTAGATTATGAAAAATTTTTCCAAAAAATAGAAGAATACGAACTTTCTGATGAGTATAAGAGAAATAAATATATTATCTCGTTGGTTAATGATTTATTAAATAAAAATTTTAACAACAAATTGGAAATGGATATTGTTAATGAGCTTCGCAAGCTAATCCCAAATGAAGATTGGATTGATTGCCTATTTGTCAGCAAATCTTGTTTTTTGGAAAATGGACAGCTTGATGAAAAAGAATTTTTGAAATCCATGGGATTGATTGACTTTGATGAATCTAACTTAGTATTCCATTTTGAGCACAATTAAGTTTGATATACTCGTAGGCTGTATATTTTTAATAAATACAGATGATTAGTGTTAGTTGCAGAGCAAACAGGTCTAACCCAAACTCAATTTAATGACTTTATTAATTCTCGTCCTGATTATTTCAGACTTGAAAACGCATCGGATAATATGGGTCATCGCAATGAGAAACCTGGCAATGGTGATTTACAAGACATCATCAATGATATCAATGAATTTAAACGCAAAAGAGGTATTAGATAATGAATTATGATAAAGATATTGAATTTCAGGGTGCTGAAATTTTATCGTTCTTGAAAAAGGGTATGATTGAAGATGCTTTAATTTTATTTGATAAATTCAAAGAAAATCATTGTATTTTTGATATTTCAGAAAGCTCAAAATGGAACTGGCTTCATCAAATTTTACTAAGTCCTAGTTCTGACAGTTACAAGACTAGCTTATCAGTGAAATACCTCATCAACCAAGGCATCCCCATCAACGCCCAAGATGTTTATGGTATGACCCCATTAC
>ERZ1023189.79-NODE-79-length-10950-cov-32.819917_pt1 | contig 10950 bp, 9 predicted proteins | sample MGYA00380439_ERZ1023189 | MGnify/ENA primary metagenome ERZ1023189 (study PRJEB33173, sample SAMEA4830404) | metagenome | study: EMG produced TPA metagenomics assembly of the PRJEB25223 data set... | reverse complement strand
TTTTTCGACTATTTTTACAACTTGGCGAATCATTATATATGTTGAATCATCCAACAATTATGAATTTGTTTATTACGTTCAAAATCTAGCGGTAAGGTTTTATGCGAAATTTCTACCGCACTTAAGCCTAATTCTTCCAACGCAACTAAATTCATTTTGAATCCACGTTTATTATTCGAAAAAACAATTGTGCCATTATTCGACAAAACTCGTTTTAAATTGCGCATTAATTTCACATGATCTCGTTGCACATCCCAACTCTCTTCCATACGTTTAGAATTCGAAAACGTCGGTGGATCCACAAATATCAAATCAAATTGACGATCACATTTTTCTAACCATTGAAGGCAATCTGCTTGAATTAATTTATGTTGTTTACCTTTAATATCATTCAAAATAAGATTTTGCTCCGCCCAATTAAGATAAGTATTTGACATATCAACTGTAGTTGTCGATTTAGCACCACCAAGTGCAGCGTGAACAGTTGCAGAACCAGTATAAGCAAATAAGTTCAAGAAATCTTTACCCTTTGCCAACTCACCAATCATTTTTCTTGTTAAACGGTGATCTAAGAATAATCCAGTGTCTAAATAATCTGTCAAATTTACCCAAAGTTGCGTGCCATATTCATTCACATAAAAGTATTCGCCTTTATTGGCTAACTTCTCATATTGATTTGTACCTTTTTGTTTCTGACGAACTTTGAGGATCAACTTATTTGTTTCCACACCTGTCACTTGCAAAGTTGCAGTAACAGCATCTAACAAACGCTGACGTGCTTTATTTTCATCAATATTTTTCGGCGCTGCATACTCTTGCACAACAATGTAATCTGCATAACGATCAACAGCTAAATTATATTCTGGCAAATCAGCATCATATAAACGATAAGCGTCTAATTCTTGTTGCTTTGCCCATTTGCTAATTTTCTTAATATTTTTTTGTAATCGATTAGCAAAATCGGGGGCGACCTCCGAAGTGCGGTTAAATTCTAGTTCCTTTTCATCTGTAATTGCGTCAGATTTTCGTTCTGAAACTTGATAATTCTTTTGCACACAATCTAGTGGGCCATTTTTTGCTTTAAACTGTCGGCTGGCACGCATTCTCAAACAATCAAGCAATGTGGATTCGCTACTAAAAACAGAAACATTCCAACCACAAAATTCTTTTTTAAGTCTTTGCCCAAATACAGAATAGAGCGCGATTAAAGCTGGTGTTGTTCCTAAACGTTCGCCATAAGGTGGATTACAGATAACCGTACCAACTTCATTTAAACGAGGATTTTTCAACGCTGCCACATCAGCTTGCTGCCATTTAATTAAATGTGAAACACCTGCATTTTGTGCATTTTTCTGCGCCTTTTTTAATACGCGGTGATCGAGGTCAAATCCATAAAAGTGCGGTTGAATTTCACGTTGTTTTTCTTCTGCTAACTCAATCGCTTCATTTTTTACTTTTTCCCAAGCCGATTGATTATGCGCTTTCCAAAAATCAAATCCCCAATGTAAACGATAAAGTTGCGGTGCAATTTTGGCTTTCATTTGTGCCGCTTCAATTAAAAGCGTACCTGAACCACACATTGGATCCACTAATGGAGAACCTGCTTGCCAACCTGAACGCAGAACAATTGCCGCCGCTAGAGTTTCACGTAAAGGCGCTTGACCAGCATCCTCACGATAGCCTCGTAAATGCAATGCTTCCCCACTTAAATCTAAAGAAATCACTAAATTTTCACGATTCAAATAAGCATGGATACGCACGTCTGGCTGAATTTTATCTACATCGGGACGAGTTTTACCTTGACGTTCAAAGTAATCGACAATTCCATCTTTAACACGCATCGCACCAAATTGAGTATGACGAATTTCTTGGTTGGTTCCATTAAAATCGACAAAGAATGTAACTCTTTCATCAAATTGCGCTAACCAATTAAAGCCTGAAACAGCTGCATAAAGATCCAAATCACTGTAAATCTTGGTTTCAATCAAAGGAAATAAAATGCGTGAAGCAAGGCGTGACCAAAGCAAAGTGCGGTATAAAGTTTCGTCATCAGCTTGATAATGAACGCCACCTTGAACCACTTTTGCCTCTTGCGCACCAAGTTCAGTGAGTTCAACTTTTAATAATTCTTCAAAGCCACGAGAAGTCGTTGCAAATAATTGTTTCATTTAGGTACCGATTTTGAAAATTTTGAGGGATTATAGCATAGAAAAAGATGATCTAATTGAGATCATCATAGCGAGTTAAACTGTAAAAAGAAAAGCCCCGATTTTCTAAATCAGGGCTTCAAAATTTGTTGGTTGCGGGGGCCGGATTTGAACCGACGGCCTTCGGGTTATGAGCCCGACGAGCTACCAAGCTGCTCCACCCCGCGTCTGATGGGGCGTACTATACTCGCTTAAAATTGAATTGCAAGAATTAAACAAAACTTGACGTATTGTTTGTTAATAAAATGTTCAATATGTGGTTTTATTAATCAACTCCGCTAAATAACACTGGTTGTTTTCAGTAAATTTTGATAGCGTATGCAGCCCTATTGTAGCTTACTTTAGAATTAAAAAATGTCGATGCTTAAACCTTTCTGGTTCAAAACTTTTTCTATCTCAATTATTACCGCACTTTTGGTAGCTTGTACCTCTAACACAAAAAACACTCAGATTCCAACCACCTCAAATGGGAGTGATCCTCAACAATTCGGTGCAAAATATACCAATCGAACTTATCAGCAAACCGCTCTTGTGCCTGTTTCCTATATAGAAAACCAAAGTGCGGTAATAAATCAAGGCGATTTTTTAACACAGCTTTCCAATATAAAAAATTATTCAAGTAAACTTTCCACAAATTTTTACGATAATTATGAAAAGATTACAAATTGGGTTCTTTCTGGGGCAAATATTAATGAACTCACTCAATTTAATATCCAACCACAAATTATGCGTGGCTTTGATGGATTTCAAAATGTGCTGATGACAGGCTATTATTCGCCTATACTTTATGCTCGTCATTCCCCACAAGGTCAATTTAAAAATCCAATTTATCGTATGCCTGTAAAAAAACGTCTAAGTCGAGCACAAATTTATGCGGGCGCATTAATGGGAAAAAGATTAGAGTTAGCATATAGCGATTCAATGTTAGAAAACTTTTTACTTGGTGTACAAGGCAGTGGCTATGTAGATTTTGGCGATGGCAATCTTAACTATTTTGCTTACGCAGGACAAAATGGTTACCCTTACACGGCTATCGGGCGTTTATTAGTAGAAGATGGCGAAATTCCAAAAGAAAAAATGTCTATTCAAGCAATTCGAGAATGGGGTAATCGTAATCCCTCTCGTGTACAAAGCTTGTTAGAACGCAATGAATCTTATGTATTCTTTAAAAATGATCCAAGTGGCAAAGTGAAAGGCTCTTCGGGCGTTCCTCTTGTAGCAATGGCTTCAGTGGCATCAGATCGCAATATTATCCCATCTGGCTCTGTGCTTTTAGTCGAAGTACCCGACATTGATAATAACGGAAACTGGATTGGCACACACAAATTACACTTAATGGTTGCACTTGATGTAGGCGGTGCAGTGAAAGGTCATCACTTTGACTTATATCGTGGTATCGGTGCTAGAGCAGGACATATTGCAGGGCTTTCAAAACACTACGGTAGAGTATGGGTATTACAGTAATGGCTAGAATAGATAATTACGAACAACGCTTTGGTGGCATTGGGCGACTTTATACGCCTGATGGCTTAGCACGCTTACGCCAAGCGCATATTTGCGTAATAGGCATTGGTGGCGTGGGTTCTTGGGTCGTGGAGGCCTTAGCACGATCTGGCATTGGCGAACTCACATTAATTGATATGGATGATATTTGCGTCACAAATATCAATCGCCAACTTCCTGCGATGAGCGGCACAATCGGCAAATTAAAAACTGAAGTCATGTCAGAGCGAGTAAAATTAATTAACTCAGAATGTACCGTCAATATTATTGATGATTTTATCTCGCCAGAGAATCAATCGGATTATCTCAACCGAGGCTATGACTATGTGATTGATGCCATTGACAATGTGAAAACTAAAGCGTCGCTGATTGCTTATTGTAAACGTAACAAAATTAATGTGATTACTATTGGTGGTGCTGGCGGTCAAACTGATCCAACCCAAATTCAAATTGCCGATCTCAGTAAAACCATTCAAGATCCGCTGCTCGCCAAAGTGCGGTCAGTTTTACGCAAGGATTACAATTTTAGCCAAAATCCAAAACGCAAATTTAGTATCGATGCGATATTTTCAACACAACCTTTAATATTCCCACAAATGACAGAAGACTGTTCTATTTCAGCCACAATGAATTGCGCAAATGGGTTTGGCGCAACCACAATGATTACGGCAACCTTTGGTTTTTTTGCCGTTTCTCGTGTAATAGATAAATTACTAAAGAAAAAATCTTAATCACCTCTTAAAAATGCACATTGACCATAAATGTGTATTTTTTATTGAATGAAACCTATTGACTTTGAAAATGAAAAATTTTCCCTCTTTTTACTATAAAATCGTTGCAATTTATATAAAAAGGCGTACTCTTTTTTCCCTTTGAGAATTACTACCAACAAGTAAGGAAACATAAATATGAAAAAACTTTTAAAAATTAGTGCCATTTCTGCCGCACTTTTAAGTGCGCCAATGATGGCGAATGCCGATGTATTAGCATCAGTAAAACCTTTAGGCTTTATTGTTTCATCTATTGCAGATGGCGTAACTGGTACACAAGTCCTTGTTCCTACAGGCGCCTCTCCGCATGATTACAATTTGAAATTATCTGATATTCAAAAAGTAAAATCTGCAGATTTAGTTGTATGGATTGGTGAAGACATTGATTCATTCTTAGACAAACCAATTAGCCAAATTGAACGTAAAAAAGTGATTACCATTGCCGATCTTGCGGATGTAAAACCTTTATTAAGTAAAGCTCACCATGAGCATTTCCATGAAGATGGCGATCATGATCATGACCATAAACACGAACACAAACATGATCATAAACATGACCATGACCATGATCATAAACACGACCACGACCATGATCATAAACACGAGCATAAACACGATCACGAACATCATGATCACGATCATCATGAGGGTTTAACAACAAACTGGCACGTTTGGTATTCTCCAGCTATCAGCAAAATTGTTGCACAAAAAGTAGCGGATAAATTAACTGCACAATTCCCAGATAAAAAAGCGTTAATTGCACAAAATCTTTCAGATTTTAACCGTACTTTGGCAGAACAAAGTGAAAAAATTACGGCACAACTTGCAAATGTTAAAGATAAAGGTTTCTACGTTTTCCACGATGCTTATGGTTATTTCAACGATGCTTATGGGTTAAAACAAACAGGTTACTTTACCATCAATCCATTAGTAGCACCGGGTGCAAAAACTTTAGCGCACATTAAAGAAGAAATTGATGAACATAAAGTAAATTGCTTATTCGCAGAACCTCAATTTACGCCAAAAGTGATTGAGTCTTTAGCGAAAAATACTAAAGTCAATGTAGGACAGCTCGACCCAATTGGCGATAAAGTTACTTTAGGTAAAAATTCTTATGCAACATTCTTGCAATCTACTGCAGATAGCTACATAGAATGTTTAGCTAAATAAATCTTTCTAAAAACAATGACCGCATATAAAAGTGCGGTCATTTTCTTTGCTAAATTTGATATTTAGTTTTATCTCCAATATCAAAATGCAAAGGCATTCGCCATTTTTGTATCGCTAAAACTAAAAGTAATACGCCAGAAATAATAGAAAAAATGCGTAGTGCAATAAGATTATTTAACACCCACGAAAACCACAAGCAAGCCACAAATATCGGCTGTAAATTTAGCAAAGGCACGCGGAAACAAAAATATTCTTTAAAACACAAACCACCTAAAGTAAGTAACGCACCGCCAAGAGCCAACGCAGGATAATGATTAATATAAAAAAGTAATCCTATCCAAGTAGCAAATTGAAAAAGCAATCGAAAAGATTTTAAGTAAATGTGTAACGAAGAGGCACAACAGGTTGCCGCAATTAATATAAATGTGAGTGATAAATCTGGATACCAGCTTACGGTAAGAACAGTCAACGCCGCTATCACAAAACCAGTGCGGTAAATAATAACAGTCAGATAATCTAAAAAATCCATCGGTGATTTAATATGTGGATCAGCCATTGTATAAATTTTCCTTTTTATGAATTACAAATTAAAAATAAATATAGCCTAAAAGTCAGAAATAAAAAGTACAGTCAATTTAAAAACAGGTTCTAAATTAACCGCACTTTTATTATTTCAGTTTTAGCTTATCAAGAATTTTTTGATGAATGCCACCAAAACTGCCGTTAGACATCACTAAAATATGATCCGTAGGTTGAGCCTCTGCAACAATCATATCCACTAATCGATCTAAATTTGCATTCCAATAGGCAGGTTGTACACATTGGTTTGCAATATCTGCCACTTCCCAAGAAAGTTGTTCAGGTTGAAGCATAAACACTTCATCAGCTCGGCCAAGTGCAGGCGCGATGTCATCTTTATGAACACCCATTTTCATTGTGTTAGAACGAGGTTCAAGCACTGCAAGAATTCGCACGCCACCACCCACTTTATCTCGTAAAGCAGTTAGCGTAGCAAGAATAGCTTCTGGATGATGAGCAAAATCATCATAAACTGTAATGCCATTAACTTCACCTTTCACTTCTAAACGACGTTTAGCATTCACAAAAGATCCCAACGCTTTGCACGCATCTTCAATAGCAACGCCAGTATGATGAGCCGCAGCGATCGCCATTAACGCATTATGCATATTATGTTGTCCCACTACATTCCATTTTACTTCTGCCACTTTTTCTCCATGATGGAAGACAGCAAAATGTGAAGCATCATTTGTAATACGTTCAGCAAACCACTCGTTATCTTTGCCTAAAAATTGCTGTTGAGACCAACATCCCAATGCCAAAGTTTCTTTTGCACTTTGTTCACTCGCCGAACTTAATACCAAGCCACTGGCTGGGATAGTTCGAATCATATGATGAAATTGGCGTTGGATCGCTTTGAGATCATCAAAAATATCAGCGTGATCAAAACTAATGTTATTTACGATAAGTGTACGAGGATTGTAATGGACAAATTTAGAACGTTTATCAAAGAAAGCTGTATCATATTCATCAGCTTCAATAACAAAATAAGGGCTTTCGCCTAAACGAGCTGAAATGCCAAAATTACCGGCTATTCCGCCGATTAAAAAACCTGGTTTTAAGCCATTTTGTTCTAAGATCCACGTTAGCATACCTGTTGTCGTTGTTTTTCCATGCGTACCTGAAACCGCCAATACCCAACGATCTCGCAATAAATGATCATGTAACCATTGAGGACCAGATGTATATTTCAAATTATTTTCCAACACATATTCTACGCAAGGATTACCACGTTTCATCGCATTACCAACAATTACCATATCAGGCGCAGGTTGTAATTGTGCAACATCATAATTTGGAATAATCTCGATACCTTGCTCTTCTAAAAAAGTGCTCATTGGAGGGTAAACATTAGTATCGGAACCCGTTACGTGATAGCCCATTTGTTTAGCAATCATCGCCACACCGCCCATAAATGTGCCACAAATACCTAAGATATGAATATGTTTCATTGTATTTCTCTGTTGATTAAGGAAAACGAAAAATATGATAAAACAACTTCTATGAACTTTCAAAAGAAAAGACTGCCATACCAAACTATATGATCTATAATTAACGCCACTGAACTATTATTTAACCACTTCAATAGGAATAAGCAATGAAATTTAAGCGATAAAGCAATTTCAGAAGCACAATGGCTCACTATTTACAAAGAAAATAATCAGCCGTTCTATGTAGCAAATCTTCCTGCATTACAATTTGGAAAAACAGTTGCACCAAAAGCAAATGAAGTCGTTACCTTATCAACCGATGAAGAAGCCGTGCTTTCTCAAATTAGTCCTCACTTACAACAAGGAAAAAGTATTCAAGTCGATATTATTGGGACTTCAATTCATTTTGCTGACGGTACCCAAATTGGTTTAGTTTCAGAACAAAAATAATCCTATAAAAAATGCCTGTGTAAAACAGGCATTTTTTTATCCGCACTTTTAAGCAATTCGCTCAAAACCAGCTTTCAAATCTGCAATTAGTTCATCCACATTTTCAAAACCAATATGCACACGAATTAATGAACCTGTAAGATTACGTTTAATATTTGGACGAATATGTGCAATTTCTTCTGGTTGATTACAAAGAATTAGCGACTCAAATCCTCCCCATGAATAAGCCATAGCGAACAGTTGAAAATGATCCATAAAATTTGATACTTGCTCTGAAGTTAATCGCTGGGTTAATTCAAAAGAAAATAAACCACTGCTTCCACTAAAATCACGTAAAAAGAATTCATGACCAGGGCAACTTGGTAAAGCTGGATGATACACAGTTTTTACTTCTGGTTGCTCACTCAACCATTTTGCCACTTTAATACTGCTTTCCTGATGTTGTTTTAATCGTACCCCCAATGTACGGATACCACGAGCAGTCGTATAAGCAGAATCTGCATCAACCATTTGCCCCATTAAATAGGAATGTTCTCTAAGTTGATCCCAAGTTCGCGCATTCGCAACGGCAGTACCAATCATAATATCTGAATGACCCACTAAATATTTCGTACCCGCCTGAATAGAAATATCAATATCATGCTCTAACGCTTTAAATAGAACACCTGCCGACCAAGTATTATCAATCATAATCACAATATTAGGGTTCACCTTTCTTGCAGCCTTCACAATAGTCGGAATATCGGGAATTTCCATTGTAATAGAACTCGGTGCTTCTAAGAAAAGTACTTTTGTATTCGGTTGAATAAGCGTTGCAATATCTGCACCAATAAGAGGATCGTAATAAGTTATATCGATCTGCATTTTTTTCAGCACAATATTACAGAAATATTGGGTTGGCTCGTAAGCTGCGCCACTCATTAACACATGGTCGCCAGTTTTAACAAAAGAAAGAATCGAATTAGTTACTGCTGCTGTACCACAAGGATAAAGATAACAACCTGCCCCCCCCTCCATTTCGCACATTAAATCTTGTAAAGCAAAATGTGTTAGCGTCCCTCTTCTGCCATAAAATAATTCGCCTTTTGCTCTACGTTGAGTAGCGTGTTTTTTATCTTCAATACTGTCAAATAGTAATGAAGAAGCTCGCTGTAAAACAGGGTTTACCGATCCTTGTGAAAAACGTTTTTGACGCCCTGCATGGACAAATGTTGTTGAGAGATTGTGTTGTTGCATATTTCCACCTTATTTTAGATAAGATTAATTGCTTTAATAGATAAAATCGAGTATAAAATGTCGGCGTTTCAAATAGAATCGCACCGCTATTTTGTGTGGCAAAACTTTAACTTAACTTTATATAGGAATTATGACTATGGTATTAGTAACCCGTCAAGCACCAGATTTTACTTCATCTGCTGTATTAAGCAATGGCGAAATCGTTGATAACTTCAACTTTAAAAAACACATTGCTGGAAAAGCTGCAGTAATCTTTTTCTACCCATTAGACTTTACCTTTGTTTGCCCTTCTGAGTTAATCGCATTTGACCACCGTTATGAAGAATTCAAAAAACGTGGCGTAGAAGTAGTTGGTGTTTCTATCGACTCTCAATTCACTCACAATGCATGGCGTAACACCCCAACTGAAAATGGTGGTATCGGTCAAGTTAAATATGCATTAGCGGCAGACGTAAAACACGAAATTGCTCAAGCATACGGTATTGAACATCCAGAAGCAGGCGTTGCATTACGCGCTTCATTCTTAATCGACAAAAATGGCGTTGTTCGTCACCAAGTAGTAAACGATCTTCCATTAGGTCGTAATATCGATGAAATGTTACGTATGGTTGATGCATTACAATTCCATGAAGATCACGGTGAAGTTTGCCCTGCTCAATGGGAAAAAGGTAAAGAAGGGATGAAAGATAACCCTGAAGGTGTTGCAAAATACTTAAAACAAAACGCTGATAAACTTTAATCCGTAATTATTTACAAGAAAGCCACATAATGTGGCTTTTTTTATATTCTTAGATACTTTAGAATAGGCATATCTCTAACACCAAGAGCGGTTCATTTCTATGAAATTTAATATTCCTATTTTCCTAACGATCTTTCGAGTCATTTTGATTCCTTTTTTCGTGATTGCATTTTATTTACCCATTGAATCATCTCCTTTCATCACAACGCTCATTTTTTTTATTGCAGGTGTCACTGACTGGCTAGATGGCTATCTAGCTCGTAAATGGAAACAGACCACGCGCTTTGGTGCATTTCTTGATCCTGTTGCTGATAAAGTAATGGTAGTGGTTGCACTAGTTTTAATTGTCGAACATCAACATACATTTTGGATAACCATTCCTGCCATTATTATGATTTCTCGTGAAATTATCATCTCCGCATTACGTGAATGGATGGCAGAGCTTGGGGAACGTAGCAAAGTCGCAGTCTCTTGGTGGGGAAAATGGAAAACCACAGCGCAAATGTTAGCACTAGGCGGATTATTATGGCGTTATAACAACTATATGGAAATAGCAGCAATTATCTTACTTTATATCGCCGCTATTTTAACTATATGGTCAATGATCCAATATTTACAAGCAGCAAAAGGAAGCTTGCTAGATAATATTCAATTATAAATTTAAATAAAACACAGTTATTTTTTTATGATAACCATCTATATTTGAGTTATTTTTAATCAAATAAAATATTTTTTATTTTTTTCGTTTGACAGCAATATATAAATCCGTAAAATACGCCCCGTTGTCACGCAGTAGTGCTGATTAGTGATAAATGCGGGAATAGCTCAGTTGGTAGAGCACGACCTTGCCAAGGTCGGGGTCGCGA
>ERZ1023189.78-NODE-78-length-11338-cov-12.885137_pt1 | contig 11338 bp, 5 predicted proteins | sample MGYA00380439_ERZ1023189 | MGnify/ENA primary metagenome ERZ1023189 (study PRJEB33173, sample SAMEA4830404) | metagenome | study: EMG produced TPA metagenomics assembly of the PRJEB25223 data set... | reverse complement strand
AATAAGTCGTTAATACGTGTGCTCTGCGAGGCTTAAACCTGTTTTTGCTAACGCAAAAAATGAGTGGCAAAATGCTAGCCACTCATAGTTCTAAACCAAAATATAATATAACTATTCAAACTGCTTTTCAGAACGTTTAAATACAATAATCGTCAAAAGACAACATAAAATAATAAGGATAGCCATGGCTACAAGAATATTACTATACACTCCAGAAGAATAATTTATAAATTCCAGAACTAGTTTACGATTAATCAATTGTAGTGACAATAAACCTCCTACAATTGCTATACCTGTTCCCTCTGATAAAAAACTTGTGAAATTTAGCAAACTCATTCCAGAAGCAACTTCTTCTTCAGAAAGACTACTTGATACTATTTTTGATATAACTGTTTTAGTAAAAGATAATCCGCCCATAACAAATATAAACATAAAAGTAGTCAACCACATACTAAACTCAACAAAAAATGCAATAGTTAAAAAACTTATAGAGATAGACAATGATCCTAAAATAAAAACAAATAATGATCCTTTTCTATCCACTAAAAAACCACCAAAATAACCAAAAACAATAACACTCATGGTTCCAGGAAAAATAACACTATTACCTATTGTCGCTACATTTACATGATAAATAGTTTTCATCATATAAGGCACCATTGATATAAAACCAGCTACTATAGAAAATATTAGCCCACCAGAAAACAAACCAAGCATAAACGGAATGTTTTTCCCTAGTTTAGGATTAATAAAAGGGTTAGAAACTCTTGAAATATGTTTAATAAAAATCACAAAAAAGATTGTGAAGAGTATTAAAAAAGTCCAATTATAATTTGTCGTAAATAACATAAAACATATAATACTTATAGACATTAAAACAATACCTACGATATCTAATGTATTTTTTGTTGATTTACCAGGTACCATTACTTTAATAAGAAAAGGTATAGTTACTATTGTAATCATAGGAAGTATAAGTAGGTAAGACCAATGAATATAATGTGCTATTATTCCCCCTATTGAAGGACCTAACCCTTCACCTAAAGCTACAATTGATCCTATAAAACCAAAGGCTTTGCCTTGTTTTTTTCTTGTAATATTTCTAGCTACAACCACCATAATCAGTGAAGGGAATGCAGCAGATCCTACTCCTTGTACTAACCTACCAAAAATCAAAATAAAAAAGTGATTGTGACCAATAAAAGCAATCAATGAACCAAGACAGCTCAAACTAATACCAATAATTAACAATTTTTTTATATTTATATAATCAGATAATTTTCCATATACTGCTGTTCCTATCGAAAAAGTTAACATATATGCAGTGTTTACCCAGTTTGTAATTCCAGGAGTAGTATTAAAATGATTTGCAATATCAGGTAAAGAAACATTTAAAACCATTTCATTTAATACACTAAAAAATGAAAGAATACAAAGCCAAAATAAAACGCTATAAAACAAACCTTTAAATTTTTTATATAAACTAAACAATTTTACCTCTTTACTTGAGGTGACTAAAGTTTATAGGGGTAAATTATTCTTTCACCTCATATAAATTCCCCAAATTTTTAAATAGACACTTCATAAAAAAATCCTCCTAAATTAGAATAGTTTAAATATATCATTTTTGTTCAGTAATATTAATATGTACACTATTTCCAAAATTTAAATTCATGTTGCCAAAAATCGATTTGTTTTTGCAATTGTTTTTCGTTCGCTTTTAAAGTCGATTTCATTAAGTCCGTTAAATCGACTGGCGAAATTTCTTTTATCAAATTCTTATATTTTGTTCTAGAATTTCTGTGAAGCTTTCCCCATTCTTCTTCATCACTCAATAACATAAAAACTATTGCTCTATCCGCAGTGCGTTGGATAGTTTTCCAATCTGGTTGCAAGATATGTAAATCACTAAAGCAATCATTCCAGTAATCCACCATATCTCTTTTAAGTTCGATTTCTACACGCCATAAATGTTCAGACATAACTTCAGCATCTGCATTATCTTTACGTTCTTGCTTTTTATTATAAATTCTAATAAATCTATTACTATCTCTCACGCCAAAATATTTTGTTTCTGGCTTACCATTACGACCATAAAAAATAGTTTTCTTAACTGCTTTATCAGACATTGCATAGTAGTCACTCAAATCATCTTCAAAATCAAAGGCTAAATCTAATCTTGTAAAACCGTCATCTTCCATGTAGCTTATTATATTTTGTTTTAACCAAATCATTTCATCTCGTGTAAGTTTGTTTGGATTAAATTCAATACGCATATTACGTCTATCCCAACTATCTGCTTTCACTTTGTCATATTCAATATAAACTTTTTCTTGAAGTGCTTTAGCTTTAAACTTTGTTTGAAGAATATCCCAAAGTCTTATTTGGGGCTCTACACTCATAAATTTAGAAAGGGCTTGAGCGTTGTCTCGGTTGAGATTTCCAACGATCGTCATTGCATCAAAACTTAATTTTGGATCAGATATGCACACAGTATGTGCGTCCAACCGGCTATTAGAGTATCCGGTTTTAGAAAAATTATCTAAATCCTTATTTTGTAAGTGTTTTGAATGATTTTCTGTATTCATAAAAAATCGACTCCTTAATGTATTTTAAGAAGTCGCTCACCCAAATATATATCTTGATGTATATCTTAATATCGTTTAATATCTAAATATACAAGAGTATAAAAAACATCGAATGTTTTTCATTAGGGTAAGTCGCATTCACAAACTTTGGACGGGGAGTGAGCGACTTCTTTATATTTTGTTATTAATATAACACTATCAAAAGACTTGGTCTATTAAGGCTAAGTCTTTTTTCTTCTTAAGATGTAATATAACTTGTACCAAAAACTAATTATGTTGCATTATTCCAATTCCTCTATTTGTCGACGATACTGCGCTCCTTAATAATCCTAAAGCTGTCCATCGGTCGATTTGATAGCTGACGCTATCCGACCGCTGGCGCTTTTAGTCTAATTAAGGGCTCTCATCGACAAATAGATTTTCTCGGCATAATAGCGTCGTCTTTATAAAGAGTAGCCATCATCTCGTTCATCTTCAAAAATAATTTCTGGTTCTTGTCTCTGATACTTTTTCTTAAAGAACTGTTCATCGTTGTCATCTACAATCATTGTTTCTCGCATTTTTGAACTCTCTAAGTGATTATCAATATAATCGATCAACCTATGATATGCTTCTTCTTTCATCACACCTTTAATCAATCTAAATACATTGTTGAATAAATTATATGATTGATTCAATGCTTTATCTTTTTCTTTATTCTGCTCTAACAAATCATTATAGCTATCAGCTAAATTATTATAGTCATCGACTAATTCCTCATTTTTCAGATGCTCTTCTCTCAGCTCACTATCTAACTGTTTACATCTTTGTTTCGCCTCTTTTAATGCTAATCCTTCTTTGATATATTCATAATCTTTAATAATCAGCTGTGACGCTGTAACTTGCTCCTGCAATGATTCAAACTCGTTTTTATCTATAACGACGTTGCCTGTTTCTTGTGTTTCTTTGCTGAATAATCCACCTACTTTTTCCGTTTCGATCTTATACGGGATATTTAAAGGGGTTTTAAGAACGTTTAAAGCGTTTTGGTACTTTTCCATTACTTCCTTGCTTTCTTGCTTTATATGGTCCAATTTTTGGCTCTGACGCTCGTATTCTTCTTTGTGATAATCTGTTAACTGTTTATATCGACTCACTTGCTCATGTTGTCTCGGCATTAATTTTCTTGATATACCTCTACTCAATTCATAACCACAGCTATTGATATATTCATTAAATCTATCTTGAAATTCCGTCAGCGCTTTTTTATTACCTACCACTTCTTTCGCACTCAATCGTCCATCTTTTGTTATCGGTACAACACCATAATGCATATGAGGCGTTAATTCGTCCATATGCACCGTTGCATAAAGTAAATTATCTTTTCCGTATTCTTGTTCTAAAAATGACTTGGCGTGCTCAAAAAACATCTTTGTTTCTTCTGGTGTTAATTGTTCAAAAAAGCTATTGTCTGATGTAATCAAACCATCAATATGTTTTACAGCATCTTTTCTGATTTTACGTTCACCTTTATAATTCTGTTCAATTTTCTCATCAATTTTTTGATTGAAATCGATCAAGTTATCATTCACTAAATCATAATTTAAATATGAATTTTCCAAATCAATATCCAGATTTTCGTAATTTTTATTTTGTCTTTGGACGTGTTTTTGAATACCTCTTGTATTCGTTTTTGATTTCACTTTAGCAATTCTAATAATGGAATATGACATAATAAATGACCTCCACTGCACATGATTTTGCGTAGCTTTATTTATTAAAGTATAATAACACACTAGACTTATTTTACAATAAGTCGTTAATACGTGTGCTCTGCGAGGCTTAAACCTGTTTTTGCTAACGCAAAAAATGAGTGGCAAAATGCTAGCCACTCATAGTTCTAAACCAAAATATAATATAACTATTCAAACTGCTTTTCAGAACGTTTAAATACAATAATCGTCAAAAGACAACATAAAATAATAAGGATAGCCATGGCTACAAGAATATTACTATACACTCCAGAAGAATAATTTATAAATTCCAGAACTAGTTTACGATTAATCAATTGTAGTGACAATAAACCTCCTACAATTGCTATACCTGTTCCCTCTGATAAAAAACTTGTGAAATTTAGCAAACTCATTCCAGAAGCAACTTCTTCTTCAGAAAGACTACTTGATACTATTTTTGATATAACTGTTTTAGTAAAAGATAATCCGCCCATAACAAATATAAACATAAAAGTAGTCAACCACATACTAAACTCAACAAAAAATGCAATAGTTAAAAAACTTATAGAGATAGACAATGATCCTAAAATAAAAACAAATAATGATCCTTTTCTATCCACTAAAAAACCACCAAAATAACCAAAAACAATAACACTCATGGTTCCAGGAAAAATAACACTATTACCTATTGTCGCTACATTTACATGATAAATAGTTTTCATCATATAAGGCACCATTGATATAAAACCAGCTACTATAGAAAATATTAGCCCACCAGAAAACAAACCAAGCATAAACGGAATGTTTTTCCCTAGTTTAGGATTAATAAAAGGGTTAGAAACTCTTGAAATATGTTTAATAAAAATCACAAAAAAGATTGTGAAGAGTATTAAAAAAGTCCAATTATAATTTGTCGTAAATAACATAAAACATATAATACTTATAGACATTAAAACAATACCTACGATATCTAATGTATTTTTTGTTGATTTACCAGGTACCATTACTTTAATAAGAAAAGGTATAGTTACTATTGTAATCATAGGAAGTATAAGTAGGTAAGACCAATGAATATAATGTGCTATTATTCCCCCTATTGAAGGACCTAACCCTTCACCTAAAGCTACAATTGATCCTATAAAACCAAAGGCTTTGCCTTGTTTTTTTCTTGTAATATTTCTAGCTACAACCACCATAATCAGTGAAGGGAATGCAGCAGATCCTACTCCTTGTACTAACCTACCAAAAATCAAAATAAAAAAGTGATTGTGACCAATAAAAGCAATCAATGAACCAAGACAGCTCAAACTAATACCAATAATTAACAATTTTTTTATATTTATATAATCAGATAATTTTCCATATACTGCTGTTCCTATCGAAAAAGTTAACATATATGCAGTGTTTACCCAGTTTGTAATTCCAGGAGTAGTATTAAAATGATTTGCAATATCAGGTAAAGAAACATTTAAAACCATTTCATTTAATACACTAAAAAATGAAAGAATACAAAGCCAAAATAAAACGCTATAAAACAAACCTTTAAATTTTTTATATAAACTAAACAATTTTACCTCTTTACTTGAGGTGACTAAAGTTTATAGGGGTAAATTATTCTTTCACCTCATATAAATTCCCCAAATTTTTAAATAGACACTTCATAAAAAAATCCTCCTAAATTAGAATAGTTTAAATATATCATTTTTGTTCAGTAATATTAATATGTACACTATTTCCAAAATTTAAATTCATGTTGCCAAAAATCGATTTGTTTTTGCAATTGTTTTTCGTTCGCTTTTAAAGTCGATTTCATTAAGTCCGTTAAATCGACTGGCGAAATTTCTTTTATCAAATTCTTATATTTTGTTCTAGAATTTCTGTGAAGCTTTCCCCATTCTTCTTCATCACTCAATAACATAAAAACTATTGCTCTATCCGCAGTGCGTTGGATAGTTTTCCAATCTGGTTGCAAGATATGTAAATCACTAAAGCAATCATTCCAGTAATCCACCATATCTCTTTTAAGTTCGATTTCTACACGCCATAAATGTTCAGACATAACTTCAGCATCTGCATTATCTTTACGTTCTTGCTTTTTATTATAAATTCTAATAAATCTATTACTATCTCTCACGCCAAAATATTTTGTTTCTGGCTTACCATTACGACCATAAAAAATAGTTTTCTTAACTGCTTTATCAGACATTGCATAGTAGTCACTCAAATCATCTTCAAAATCAAAGGCTAAATCTAATCTTGTAAAACCGTCATCTTCCATGTAGCTTATTATATTTTGTTTTAACCAAATCATTTCATCTCGTGTAAGTTTGTTTGGATTAAATTCAATACGCATATTACGTCTATCCCAACTATCTGCTTTCACTTTGTCATATTCAATATAAACTTTTTCTTGAAGTGCTTTAGCTTTAAACTTTGTTTGAAGAATATCCCAAAGTCTTATTTGGGGCTCTACACTCATAAATTTAGAAAGGGCTTGAGCGTTGTCTCGGTTGAGATTTCCAACGATCGTCATTGCATCAAAACTTAATTTTGGATCAGATATGCACACAGTATGTGCGTCCAACCGGCTATTAGAGTAGCCGGTTTTAGAAAAATTGTCTAAATCGTGATTTTCCAAATGATTTGAATGATTTGCATGATTGTTTTTATACATAAAAAATCGACTCCTTAATCTCAATTTCGTTTAAGGAATCGCTCACCCAAATATATATCTTGATGTATATTTAAATATCGTTTAATATCTAAATATACAAGATTATAAAAATAACTCAGTGTTTTTTTCTTTGAATGATGTCGTTCACAAACTTTGGTCAGGGCGTGAGCGACTCCTTTTTATTTTGTTATTAATATAACACTATCAAAAGACTTGGTCTAATCAGATCAGGTCTTTTTTTATTTAAGCATTTGTATTATCTGGTAAACAGTTAAAACTACTAAAACACCAAGTACATACTTACTTGTTATAAAATTCTCAAAAGCTTCTCTGAATTTCATTTCTTCAACTCCTTTTATTGCTTTATTCCAATTGCTTTATTGACGTTGAGCCTCGGAACCCTTAACAATCCCAAAACTTGTCGAATGGTCGGCTTAATAGCTCACGCTATGCCGACATTCGTCTGCAAGTTTAGTTAAGGGTTCTTCTCAACGCACAATAAATTTTCTCGGCATAAATGCATGTTCTATAAGTGCATACCTCTATCTCGTTTTTGATTCTTTTGTTGTTCTTGTTGCTGTTCCTGTTCTGAATATAATTCTGGATTCATTTTTTTATCTAAGTGTACTGCTAAACCATTTAGTTTTGGTTCATCTTCTGTTAACTTATTAACTCTTTCCGCAAAGGTATTTCTTCCTAAAACTCGTTCTAACTCTTTTAGTAAGATTTTTAAAAGCTTTAACGCTATTTCTATATTCTCTTTAAGTGGCTTTGCATTTTCGTAAAGTTGGTTAAAATTATCGTCTGCGTTTTCAATACGCTCAACTGCTTTATTTAATAAATCATCTTTCTCTCGTATTTCCTTATCTTTATCATCTAAGGCTCTACCAGACTTTATATACTCGTAATCTTCCGAAATATCTTGAGCAGCTTTTATCTGTTTCTGAAATTCATTGAAATCTTTTTGGCTTATTACAACATTTCCAGTTTCTTGTATTTCTTTGCTAAATAAACCACCTACTTTTTCAGTTTCTTGCTCATACGGAACATTTATAGGCTTTTTAAGCGTATTTAACGATTTTTGGTACTCTTGCATTAATTTATCGTTCTTTTGCTTTATATGGTTTGTTTTTTGGCTCTCACGTTCATATTCTTGCTTATGATATTCAGTTTTTTGTTTATACTGACTCATTTGCTCATGTTTGGCATTTGTTACTTGTCTTGATTGCCCACGTTCTAAATCATATCCTCTTTGTTTAACATGCTCATTAAATCTATCTTGAAACTCTATTAAAGTTTTTTTATTACCTACGACTTCTTTAGCACTTAAACGACCATCATCAGTTATTGGAACAACGCCATAATGCATATGTGGTGTTTTTTCGTCCATGTGAACTGTTGCATATAATAAATTATCTTTACCGTATTCTTGTTCTAAAAACTCTTTAGCATATTCAAAAAACTGCTTTGTATCTTCTGGCGTTTGATTATCAAAGAAATCATTGTCTGATGTAATTAAACCATCAATGTGTTTAATCGCGTCTGTTCTAATTTTTCTTTTGCCTGTATAATTCTGTTCGATTTTTTCATCAATCAAGTTATTAAAATTCTGTTTATTAGCATTTACCAAATCATAATTTAAGTAAGTTTTACTATGGTCTATATCTTCATTTTCATAATTATTATTTTCTCTTTGAACATGTTTTTGTATGCCCGTTGTATTTGTTCCAGATTTAACTTTTGAAACTCTAACAATGGAATAAGACATATAAAAATCACTCCTAAGCACAAAGGTTTCATGTGTATTTAATAGTTTAAGTCTAACATACTAGACTTATTTTTAATAAGTCGTTAATACGTGTGCTCTGCGAGGCTTAAACCTGTTTTTGCTAACGCAAAAAATGAGTGGCAAAATGCTAGCCACTCATAGTTCTAAACCAAAATATAATATAACTATTCAAACTGCTTTTCAGAACGTTTAAATACAATAATCGTCAAAAGACAACATAAAATAATAAGGATAGCCATGGCTACAAGAATATTACTATACACTCCAGAAGAATAATTTATAAATTCCAGAACTAGTTTACGATTAATCAATTGTAGTGACAATAAACCTCCTACAATTGCTATACCTGTTCCCTCTGATAAAAAACTTGTGAAATTTAGCAAACTCATTCCAGAAGCAACTTCTTCTTCAGAAAGACTACTTGATACTATTTTTGATATAACTGTTTTAGTAAAAGATAATCCGCCCATAACAAATATAAACATAAAAGTAGTCAACCACATACTAAACTCAACAAAAAATGCAATAGTTAAAAAACTTATAGAGATAGACAATGATCCTAAAATAAAAACAAATAATGATCCTTTTCTATCCACTAAAAAACCACCAAAATAACCAAAAACAATAACACTCATGGTTCCAGGAAAAATAACACTATTACCTATTGTCGCTACATTTACATGATAAATAGTTTTCATCATATAAGGCACCATTGATATAAAACCAGCTACTATAGAAAATATTAGCCCACCAGAAAACAAACCAAGCATAAACGGAATGTTTTTCCCTAGTTTAGGATTAATAAAAGGGTTAGAAACTCTTGAAATATGTTTAATAAAAATCACAAAAAAGATTGTGAAGAGTATTAAAAAAGTCCAATTATAATTTGTCGTAAATAACATAAAACATATAATACTTATAGACATTAAAACAATACCTACGATATCTAATGTATTTTTTGTTGATTTACCAGGTACCATTACTTTAATAAGAAAAGGTATAGTTACTATTGTAATCATAGGAAGTATAAGTAGGTAAGACCAATGAATATAATGTGCTATTATTCCCCCTATTGAAGGACCTAACCCTTCACCTAAAGCTACAATTGATCCTATAAAACCAAAGGCTTTGCCTTGTTTTTTTCTTGTAATATTTCTAGCTACAACCACCATAATCAGTGAAGGGAATGCAGCAGATCCTACTCCTTGTACTAACCTACCAAAAATCAAAATAAAAAAGTGATTGTGACCAATAAAAGCAATCAATGAACCAAGACAGCTCAAACTAATACCAATAATTAACAATTTTTTTATATTTATATAATCAGATAATTTTCCATATACTGCTGTTCCTATCGAAAAAGTTAACATATATGCAGTGTTTACCCAGTTTGTAATTCCAGGAGTAGTATTAAAATGATTTGCAATATCAGGTAAAGAAACATTTAAAACCATTTCATTTAATACACTAAAAAATGAAAGAATACAAAGCCAAAATAAAACGCTATAAAACAAACCTTTAAATTTTTTATATAAACTAAACAATTTTACCTCTTTACTTGAGGTGACTAAAGTTTATAGGGGTAAATTATTCTTTCACCTCATATAAATTCCCCAAATTTTTAAATAGACACTTCATAAAAAAATCCTCCTAAATTAGAATAGTTTAAATATATCATTTTTGTTCAGTAATATTAATATGTACACTATTTCCAAAATTTAAATTCATGTTGCCAAAAATCGATTTGTTTTTGCAATTGTTTTTCGTTCGCTTTTAAAGTCGATTTCATTAAGTCCGTTAAATCGACTGGCGAAATTTCTTTTATCAAATTCTTATATTTTGTTCTAGAATTTCTGTGAAGCTTTCCCCATTCTTCTTCATCACTCAATAACATAAAAACTATTGCTCTATCCGCAGTGCGTTGGATAGTTTTCCAATCTGGTTGCAAGATATGTAAATCACTAAAGCAATCATTCCAGTAATCCACCATATCTCTTTTAAGTTCGATTTCTACACGCCATAAATGTTCAGACATAACTTCAGCATCTGCATTATCTTTACGTTCTTGCTTTTTATTATAAATTCTAATAAATCTATTACTATCTCTCACGCCAAAATATTTTGTTTCTGGCTTACCATTACGACCATAAAAAATAGTTTTCTTAACTGCTTTATCAGACATTGCATAGTAGTCACTCAAATCATCTTCAAAATCAAAGGCTAAATCTAATCTTGTAAAACCGTCATCTTCCATGTAGCTTATTATATTTTGTTTTAACCAAATCATTTCATCTCGTGTAAGTTTGTTTGGATTAAATTCAATACGCATATTACGTCTATCCCAACTATCTGCTTTCACTTTGTCATATTCAATATAAACTTTTTCTTGAAGTGCTTTAGCTTTAAACTTTGTTTGAAGAATATCCCAAAGTCTTATTTGGGGCTCTACACTCATAAATTTAGAAAGGGCTTGAGCGTTGTCTCGGTTGAGATTTCCAACGATCGTCATTGCATCAAAACTTAATTTTGGATCAGATATGCACACAGTATGTGCGTCCAACCGGCTATTAGAGTA
>ERZ1023189.76-NODE-76-length-12980-cov-33.138027_pt1 | contig 12980 bp, 11 predicted proteins | sample MGYA00380439_ERZ1023189 | MGnify/ENA primary metagenome ERZ1023189 (study PRJEB33173, sample SAMEA4830404) | metagenome | study: EMG produced TPA metagenomics assembly of the PRJEB25223 data set... | reverse complement strand
AATCTAAAAACCATCCAGAATCCTTGCCTTAGCTTAGATCCTGGATGGTTTCTTTTTTCACCCAATGGGTGTTTTTTACTAGACAAAAAAGAGTTTCCCCTTTATGGTATAAGTGTAGAAAAAAACACAAAAAGAAAGGAAACTCACATGAACAGTTTACCAAATCATCACTTCCAAAACAAGTCTTTTTACCAACTATCTTTCGATGGAGGTCATTTAACCCAGTATGGTGGTCTTATCTTTTTTCAGGAACTTTTTTCCCAGTTGAAACTAAAAGAGCGGATTTCTAAGTATTTAGTAACGAATGACCAACGCCGCTACTGTCGTTATTCGGATTCAGATATCCTTGTCCAGTTCCTCTTTCAACTGTTAACAGGCTATGGAACGGACTATGCTTGTAAAGAATTGTCAGCTGATGCCTACTTTCCAAAATTGTTGGAAGGAGGGCAGCTTGCTTCACAGCCAACCTTATCCCGTTTTCTTTCCAGAACTGACGAGGAAACAGTCCATAGTTTGCGATGCCTCAACCTTGAATTGGTCGAATTCTTTTTACAGTTTCACCAGCTAAACCAACTCATTGTAGATATCGATTCTACCCATTTCACAACTTATGGCAAGCAAGAAGGTGTTGCTTATAACGCCCACTATCGTGCTCATGGCTATCATCCTCTTTATGCTTTCGAGGGGAAGACAGGTTATTGTTTCAATGCCCAGCTTCGTCCTGGTAATCGTTATTGTTCTGAAGAGGCAGACAGCTTTATCACACCTGTTTTAGAACGGTTTAATCAACTTCTCTTTCGAATGGATAGTGGCTTTGCGACCCCAAAATTATACGATTTAATTGAAAAAACAGGGCAATACTACCTCATAAAACTCAAGAAAAATACTGTTCTGAGCCGTCTTGGAGACCTTTCCCTCCCTTGCCCACAGGATGAGGACTTAACCATCTTGCCCCACTCCGCCTACTCAGAAACTCTCTATCAAGCAGGATCTTGGTCGCACAAGCGTCGTGTCTGCCAGTTCTCTGAACGAAAAGAAGGAAACTTGTTCTACGATGTTATTTCTCTCGTTACAAATATGACGAGTGGAACAAGCCAAGACCAGTTTCAGCTTTATCGTGGACGTGGTCAAGCCGAGAATTTCATCAAGGAGATGAAGGAGGGATTTTTTGGCGATAAAACGGATAGTTCAAGCTTAATCAAAAACGAAGTTCGTATGATGATGAGCTGTATCGCCTACAATCTCTATCTTTTTCTCAAACATCTAGCTGGAGGTGACTTCCAAACTTTAACAATCAAACGCTTCCGCCATCTTTTTCTTCACGTGGTGGGAAAATGTGTTCGAACAGGACGCAAGCAGCTCCTCAAATTGTCTAGTCTCTATGCCTATTCCGAATTGTTTTCAGCACTTTATTCTAGGATTAGAAAAGTCAACCTGAATCTTCCTGTTCCTTATGAACCACCTAGAAAAAAAGCGTCGTTAATGATGCATTAAAGAACAGTCGAGATGAAAAAATCGTGTGACGCACCAAGGGAGGAGTCTGCCCTTTTGAGGAAATCTAGCGAGGAAAAACGATACTGGAACAGCAGAAAGTAAAACTGACCTCATGAGGAGGAAGAAAGTGGCTCATGAGGTCAGGGGTTTTGTAAGTTACATCTAGTTGAGAGAGGTATGAATGATTTGGGTTTAAAATTTTGCATTTCTCCTACTTGGTGTGGACTGGGTAGGAGAGTTTTATTTTTAGATAATTCTTATTTTTAAGAAAATTGAAAACATTTAATATTTGCCTCGTGATGCTTTTTTCAGACTCCTAATCGTGGTATACTAGGTCAGTATTTTATAAATATGAAGGAGATTTTTATGGCTAAAAAAGGTACCCTAACAGGTTTGCTCCTGTTTGGAATATTTTTTGGTGCGGGGAACTTGATTTTTCCGCCTTCTCTAGGTGCTCTATCTGGAGAACATTTTCTTCCTGCCATCGCAGGTTTTGTCTTTTCAGGCGTTGGTATCGCCGTCTTGACCCTTATTATTGGAACGCTAAATCCTAAAGGATATATCTACGAGATTTCAACGAAGATAGCGCCTTGGTTTGCGACTCTTTACCTCTCAGTTCTTTACTTGTCAATCGGTCCATTCTTTGCTACCCCACGTACTGCTACAACAGCTTACGAAGTAGGGATTAGCCCCCTTTTGTCGGATGCAAATAAAGGACTTGGCTTGATTGTATTTACGGTTCTGTATTTTGCGGCAGCCTATTTGATTTCGCTTAATCCATCAAAAATCTTAGACCGCATTGGACGTATTTTAACGCCAGTCTTTGCAATTTTGATTGTTATCTTGGTCGTTCTGGGAGCTATCAAATATGGTGGAACAAGTCCTCAAGCTGCTTCAGCTGCTTATCAAGCTTCTGCCTTTGGTACAGGTTTCCTAGAAGGTTACAATACCTTGGACGCCCTTGCCTCAGTGGCCTTTAGCGTAATCGCAGTTCAAACCTTGAAACAACTTGGATTTTCAAGTAAGAAAGAATACATTTCAACTATTTGGGTTGTTGGTATCGTTGTTGCCCTTGCCTTCAGCGCTCTTTACATCGGTTTAGGTTTTCTTGGAAATCATTTCCCAGTACCAGCTGAAGCGATGAAGGGTGGAACACCAGGTGTTTACATCTTGTCACAAGCCACTCAAGAAATCTTTGGCTCAACAGCTCAACTCTTCCTTGCAGCTATGGTTACCGTAACCTGCTTCACAACGACTGTTGGTTTGATTGTGTCAACAGCTGAGTTCTTTAATGAGCGCTTCCCACAAATCAGCTACAAGGTTTATGCGACAGCCTTTACCTTGATTGGATTTGCTATTGCCAATTTGGGTCTTGATGCGATTATCAAGTACTCAATTCCAGTACTGGTTATCTTGTACCCAATCACGATTGCTATCGTTATGATTGTCATTGTCAACAAATTTGTTGCCCTTTCAAAACCAGGTATGCAGTTGACAATTGCTGTGGTTACAGTTATTGCCATTGCAAACGTACTAGGAAGCTCGTTTAAGGTTGAGTTTCTTGCAAATCTTGTTAGCGTTCTTCCTTTTGCCAAGGCATCTCTCCCATGGTTGGTGCCAGCCATTGTTGGAATCTTGCTCTCATTGGTTCTACCAAACAAGCAAGAAAGTGATGTTTTTGAAATGGAATAATCACTAATACTCTTCGAAAATCAAATTCAAACCGCGTCAACGTCGCCTTGTCGTACTCAAGTACAGCCTGCGGCTAGTTTCCTAGTTTGCTCTTTGATTTTCATTGAGTATAAAATCACTTTTGTAGTCAAGTCTACAGGAGTGATTTTCTTTTTTTATCCGATGATAAATGTGTTATAATAGGTAGCAAAAGAGGTGAAGAAATGAATCAAACAGTAGAATATATCAAAGAACTGACAGCCATTGCGTCGCCAACAGGCTTTACTCGTGAGATTGCGGACTATTTAGTCAAGACTCTAGAAGGTTTTGGTTACCAGCCGGTTCGCACATCCAAGGGCGGTGTCAATGTAACTATTAAAGGTCAAAATGATGAGCAACATCGCTATGTGACTGCCCATGTAGATACGCTTGGTGCTATTGTCCGTGCTGTCAAACCAGACGGCCGTCTCAAAATGGACCGTATCGGTGGCTTTCCTTGGAACATGATTGAAGGAGAAAACTGTACCATTCATGTGGCTAGCACAGGTGAAAAAGTATCAGGAACCATCCTCATCCACCAAACTTCTTGCCATGTCTATAAGGATGCAGGAACTGCAGAACGCACGCAAGACAATATGGAAGTGCGTTTGGACGCCAAAGTAACTAGTGAAAAAGAAACTCGTGCTCTTGGCATTGAGGTCGGTGATTTTATCAGTTTTGACCCACGAACTGTCGTGACAGAGACAGGTTTTATCAAGTCTCGCCATTTGGATGACAAGGTCAGTGCGGCGATTTTGCTCAATCTCCTTCGCATTTATAAGGAAGAGAAGATTGAATTGCCCGTAACAACTCATTTTGCTTTTTCAGTCTTTGAAGAAGTGGGACACGGTGCAAACTCTAACATTCCTGCTCAGGTAGTAGAATATCTGGCTGTGGATATGGGAGCCATGGGAGATGACCAGCAAACAGACGAATATACAGTGTCTATCTGTGTCAAGGATGCTTCTGGACCTTATCACTATGACTTCCGTCAACATTTGGTGGCTTTGGCGAAAGAGCAAGATATTCCATTTAAGCTGGATATCTATCCATTTTATGGTTCGGACGCTTCAGCGGCTATGTCTGCAGGGGCAGAAGTCAAACACGCCCTTCTCGGTGCTGGTATAGAGTCTAGCCATTCCTATGAGCGTACCCATATTGACTCGGTGATCGCAACAGAACGAATGGTCGATGCTTATCTTAAGAGCACGTTGGTGGACTAATATGTGCCTTATTTGTCAGAGAATTGACCTCATCAAGAAGGAAGAAAATCCTTACTTTGTCAAAGAGTTGGAAACAGGCTATCTTGTGGTTGGAGACCACCAGTATTTTGAAGGCTATAGTCTCTTTCTAGCCAAGGAGCATGTCAGCGAATTGCACCATTTGAAAAAGGAGACAAGACTCCGTTTTCTAGAAGAAATGAGTTTAGTCCAAGAGGCAGTTGCCAAGGCCTTTGCTGCTGAGAAAATGAATATCGAACTGCTAGGAAATGGCGATGCTCATCTTCATTGGCATCTGTTTCCACGACGGACAGGTGATATGAATGGTCATGGTCTCAAGGGTCGTGGACCAGTCTGGTGGGTTCCCTTTGAAGAAATGACAGCAGAAACCTGCCAAGCAAAACCGGATGAGATTAAAAGATTAGTCAAACGTTTATCGTCAGAAGTAGATAAACTATTAGAAATAAAGGAGTAGAAATGAAGAAAAGATACCTAGTCTTGACAGCTTTGCTAGCCTTGAGTCTAGCAGCTTGTTCACAAGAAAAAACAAAAAATGAAGATGGAGAAACTAAGACAGAACAGACAGCCAAAGCTGATGGAACAGTCGGTAGTAAGTCTCAAGGAGCTGCCCAGAAGAAAGCAGAAGTGGTCAATAAAGGTGATTACTACAGCATTCAAGGGAAATACGATGAAATCATCGTAGCCAACAAACACTATCCATTGTCTAAAGACTATAATCCAGGGGAAAATCCAACAGCCAAGGCAGAGTTGGTCAAACTCATCAAAGCCATGCAAGAGGCAGGTTTCCCCATTAGCGATCATTACAGTGGTTTTAGAAGTTATGAAACTCAGACCAAACTCTATCAAGATTATGTTAATCAAGATGGGAAAGAAGCTGCCGACCGTTATTCTGCTCGACCTGGTTATAGCGAACACCAGACAGGCTTGGCCTTTGATGTGATTGGGACTGATGGTGATTTGGTAACAGAAGAAAAAGCAGCCCAATGGCTTTTGGACCATGCAGCTGATTATGGCTTTGTTGTCCGTTATCTCAAAGGTAAGGAAAAAGAAACAGGCTATATGGCTGAGGAATGGCACCTGCGTTATGTCGGAAAAGAAGCAAAAGAAATTGCTGAGAGTGGTCTCAGTTTGGAAGAATACTATGGCTTTGAAGGCGGAGACTACGTCGATTAATACTCTTCGAAAATCTCTTCAAACCACGTCAGCGTCGCCTTACCTACTGACTACGTCGGTTCTATTCACAACCTCAAAACAGTGTTTTGAGCTGACTTCGTCAGTTTTATCTGCAACCTCAAAGCTGTACTTTGAGCAGCCTGCGGCTAGCTTCCTAGTTTGCTCTTTGATTTTCATTGAGTACAAAAAATAAACTTTTCTCTTGCAATTCCAGATAAATAGTGTATAATGGATGGGTATGTGAAAAACATACTTGTGGGAGGTAAAAATCTCTAATTACCGCCAAAACCACAAAGGAGGATTTAAAAATGGCTAAAAAAGTCGAAAAACTTGTAAAATTGCAAATCCCTGCTGGTAAAGCTACACCAGCTCCACCGGTTGGACCTGCTCTTGGTCAAGCTGGTATCAACATCATGGGATTCACAAAAGAGTTCAACGCTCGTACAGCTGACCAAGCTGGTATGATCATTCCAGTTGTTATCTCAGTTTACGAAGATAAATCATTTACTTTCGTTACGAAAACACCACCAGCTGCTGTTCTTTTGAAAAAAGCTGCAGGTGTTGAAAAAGGATCAGGTACACCTAATAAAACTAAAGTTGCTACAGTTACTCGTGCACAAGTACAAGAAATTGCAGAAACTAAGATGCCAGATTTGAACGCAGCAAACGTAGAGTCTGCAATGCGTATGATCGAAGGTACTGCTCGTTCTATGGGATTCACTGTTGTTGACTAATCAATAACACAGTAGAAAATCTCACAGCAGTCTATTAGTTGCTTTTCATACTAGGCAAGTGACTGAGGCTTGTACTTGGGTACAGCAAGGGAGCTTAAGGCCGTAGGAAGAGAAAAATAGTAGACTGAAAACCCGCAAGACTTCATCATTTCGAGAAGTGACGTGGGAGATGAAAATCGATTGAACCACTTACAAGGAGAATAGAAAATGGCTAAAAAAAGCAAACAACTTCGTGCTGCTCTTGAGAAAATCGACAGCACAAAAGCATACAGTGTAGAAGAAGCTGTAGCACTTGCAAAAGAAACTAACTTTGCAAAATTTGATGCAACTGTAGAAGTTGCTTACAACTTGAACATCGACGTTAAAAAAGCTGACCAACAAATCCGTGGAGCAATGGTATTGCCAAACGGTACTGGTAAAACTTCACGTGTTCTTGTTTTCGCACGTGGTGCAAAAGCTGAAGAAGCAAAAGCTGCTGGTGCAGACTTTGTTGGTGAAGATGACCTTGTTGCTAAAATCAACGACGGTTGGTTGGACTTCGACGTAGTTATCGCTACACCTGATATGATGGCTCTTGTTGGACGTCTTGGACGTGTCCTTGGACCACGTAACTTGATGCCAAACCCTAAAACTGGTACTGTAACAATGGATGTTGCTAAAGCAGTTGAAGAGTCTAAAGGTGGTAAAATCACTTACCGTGCTGACCGTGCAGGTAACGTTCAAGCAATCATCGGTAAAGTATCATTTGAAGCTGAAAAATTGGTTGAAAACTTTAAAGCTTTCAACGAAACAATCCAAAAAGCAAAACCAGCTACAGCTAAAGGAACTTACGTAACAAACTTGACTATCACAACTACTCAAGGTGTTGGTATCAAAGTTGACGTAAACTCACTTTAATCAGTAGTTAAACTAATGTAAAAAAGTTGAAGACACTATGTCTCAACTTTTTTTGATGTACGACGGGCATGTCGTATATCTGAGGTGTAAGTCCTCGGTGGGCACCTACTACCGGTGAACCCAATAGCGATTCCCAAGTCTGACGCTGGAAATAAGAATCGTCAGAGGAAGGGATAGCGAAATCGTGGCTCTACGAACAGGAACGTGATAATAAGGCCTATATAGCGGATAAGGTATCTGGCTGGGGCGACCACTATCAATTATAATAAAATGAAATAAGAATAGGACGAATCGTTCAGGACAGTCAAATCGATTTCTAACAATGTTTTAGAAGTAGAGGTGTACTATTCTAGTTTCAATCTACTATAGTAGCTCAGAAGTCGGTACTTAAACGTGCTATATCAAAACCAGTCCTTGAAAAACGTGGACTGGTTTCGTGTTTGGATTATTACCTTGAACGACATGCGTTAAAAGTTAGTTGAACCGCCGTATGCCGAACGGCACGTACGGTGGTGTGAGAGGGGCTAGAGATTATCCCCTACTCGATTTCGAAATCTAGTGGAATGAATCTGGAATAGTCCATCGAGCTTTCTAATACTCTTTGAAAATCTCTTCAAACCACGTCAACGTCGCCTTGCCGTGCGTATGGTTACTGACTTCGTCAGTTCTATCCACAACCTCAAAACAGTGTTTTGAGCAACCTGAGGCTAGTTTCCTAGTTTGCTCTTTGGTTTTCATTGAGTATAACACATTGTTAGAAGTTGGTTTAAATTCCCTAATCAGTTTGTTCACATTTACCTTCGATATATTATATCCCATAGTTAAGGTTGGTCATACAGATGATTATAGTCATGGAGCCGTAAAACTTAGTGTTTCTTTAGTTGACAAAGATGCCATGAAAAAAATATCTGTAACTGTAATAGGATATTTTGAAATAAATATAGATGAAAATATCACCGATATTCTATACGTAAATGGTACTGCTATTCTTTATCCTTATTTACGTTCTATTGTTTCAATAGTTTCGGCAATTGATAGCAGTGAAGCAATGTTGCTACCTACCATTAATGTTTTAGAGTTACTAGATAAATCTCAACCTTTTGAAGAAGAATAATTTATTAGCTCACTAAATTGAGGGTAAGGAAAAGTAAAAGCAGTAAGAAAAATGTCTTGCATTATACAGCAACCTTTTGGGAATGAGTAGATGGATTGAATAAAATTTGATTAAGAGTGGATGATTTATCTGTAGATTATTATTGGACAGTTAGTCTTGAAGTAGTCTAAGAATTAGGTTATAATCAGTAGAAGCCTTGCTAATAATGAGGAGGTTAGTTTATGTATAGTAGACTGAATCTAAAATAGTACGAAACAATTGCTAAAACATTTATAGAAATTAATTTTACTTTCCCAATCGATTTGTTCTCATCTTATTTCAATCCGCTATATATTATGGTATCGAATCTTCATCAGAATGATAAAATTAATCAATTGATATCTGATTACAAACAGAATATGAAAGCTTTTTATATCACTATTGAAAAATTTATACGAAATGATGAAAGTCTTAAGTGTTATTTTATAAAGGTTATTTCAAGTCGTTCCAAGGTAACAAGTCTAGATCAGATTGAAGCTGATAAAACGATACAAAGAAAATATTCAAGTGAGCTAAAAAATTTATTGGATTTTATAATGAGATTATTTGTGAGGAAAATAGTTTCCTACATGTACGAAAGAGGTGGTCGAGTTGGTTTAGGTAGTCGGTGCGTGAGTTGATAATTCTCAGGGTATGGACTTCTTTTTCATGAATGAGGTAAAAGAGCAGGTATTGTTTAGAGACAATCATTCTGAGCATATTTTCTGGATAGAGGGAGTATCCGATTTTATGATCAAAGTTAATACCGCCCTCTGGTGAGAAGATGAGTAGGTTGGTAATTTAAGCTATTAAACAGAATTTTTGATTAAAAGTATTATTTCATGAGAGAAATCCTAATTTCACAATCCATAGGCAAACGCTTGCATTCTGTTTTTTATTGGACTATAATAGGTTGGTATAAAGCCTTCTGTAGTAATAAAATGTAGAAGGTGTAGAAAGTAAGGATTTAGAATATTTGTAGTTAAAAACACAATGTTGCTATTCCTTACGATAGGGAGATAGATATGGCAATGATAGAAGTGGAACATCTTCAGAAAAATTTTGTGAAGACTGTTAAGGAACCGGGCTTGAAGGGGGCTTTGCGCTCCTTTATTCATCCTGAAAAGCAGACCTTTGAAGCGGTCAAGGATTTGACCTTTGAGGTTCCAAAAGGGCAGATTTTAGGATTTATCGGGGCAAATGGTGCTGGGAAGTCGACAACCATTAAAATGCTGACAGGAATTTTGAAACCAACATCTGGTTTTTGTCGGATTAACGGCAAGATTCCCCAGAACAATCGGCAAGATTATGTCAAAGATATTGGCGTAGTCTTTGGACAACGCACCCAGCTATGGTGGGATTTGGCTCTGCAAGAGACCTACACTGTCTTAAAAGAGATTTATGATGTGCCAAACTCGCTCTTTCATAAGCGCATGGACTTTTTGAATGAAGTCTTGGATTTGAAGGACTTTATCAAGGATCCCGTGCGGACTCTTTCACTGGGACAACGGATGCGGGCGGATATTGCGGCCTCCTTGCTCCACAATCCCAAGGTTCTTTTTTTAGATGAGCCGACCATTGGTTTGGACGTTTCGGTTAAGGATAATATTCGTCGGGCAATTACTCAGATCAATCAAGAGGAAGAAACTACCATTCTTTTGACCACTCACGATTTGAGTGATATTGAGCAACTTTGTGATCGGATTTTCATGATTGACAAGGGGCAAGAGATTTTTGATGGAACGGTGAGCCAACTCAAGGAGACCTTTGGTAAGATGAAGACTCTCTCTTTTGAACTGCTACCAGGTCAAAGTCATCTCGTCTCTCACTATGAAGGTCTGTCTGATATGACCATTGATAGACAAGGAAACAGCCTCAACATTGAATTTGATAGTTCTCGCTACCAGTCAGCTGACATTATCAAGCAAACCCTGTCTGATTTTGAAATCCGCGATTTGAAGATGGTGGATACGGATATTGAGGATATTATCCGTCGCTTCTACCGAAAGGAGCTCTAGGATGATCAAATTGTGGAGACGTTATAAACCCTTTATCAATGCAGGGGTTCAGGAGTTGATTACTTACCGAGTCAACTTTATTCTCTATCGGATTGGCGATGTCATGGGGGCTTTTGTGGCCTTTTATCTCTGGAAGGCTGTCTTTGATTCTTCGCAAGAGTCTTTGATTCAGGGCTTCAGTATGGCGGATATCACCCTCTACATCATCATGAGTTTTGTGACCAATCTTCTGACTAGATCCGATTCGTCCTTTATGATTGGGGAGGAGGTCAAGGATGGCTCCATTATCATGCGTTTGTTGCGACCAGTGCATTTTGCGGCCTCCTATCTTTTCACCGAGCTTGGTTCCAAGTGGTTGATTTTTATCAGCGTTGGCCTTCCATTTTTAAGTGTCATTGTCTTGATGAAAATCATATCGGGTCAAGGTATTGTAGAGGTGCTAGGATTAACTGTCATTTATCTTTTTAGCTTAACGCTCGCCTATCTGATTAACTTTTTCTTTAATATTTGCTTTGGATTTTCAGCCTTTGTGTTTAAAAATCTTTGGGGTTCCAACCTACTTAAGACTTCCATAGTGGCTTTTATGTCGGGGAGTTTGATTCCCTTGGCATTCTTTCCAAAGGTTGTTTCAGATATTCTCTCCTTTTTGCCTTTTTCATCCTTGATTTATACTCCAGTTATGATCATTGTTGGAAAATACGATGCCAGTCAGATTATTCAGGCACTCCTTTTGCAGTTCTTCTGGCTCTTAGTGATGGTGGGATTGTCTCAGTTGATTTGGAAACGGGTCCAGTCCTTTATCACCATTCAAGGAGGTTAGTATGAAAAAATATCAACGAATGCATCTGATTTTTATCAGACAATACATCAAACAAATCATGGAATATAAGGTGGATTTTGTGGTTGGTGTCTTGGGAGTCTTTCTGGCTCAAGGCTTGAATCTCTTGTTTCTCAATGTCATCTTTCAACATATTCCATTCCTAGAAGGCTGGACCTTTCAAGAGATAGCTTTCATTTATGGATTTTCCTTGATTCCCAAGGGAATGGACCATCTCTTTTTTGACAATCTCTGGGCACTAGGGCAACGCCTAGTCCGAAAAGGGGAGTTTGACAAGTATCTGACTCGTCCCATCAATCCTCTCTTTCACATCCTAGTTGAAACCTTTCAGATTGATGCCTTGGGTGAACTCTTAGTCGGTGGTATTTTATTGGGAACAACAGTGACCAGCATTGTTTGGACTCTTCCAAAATTCCTGCTTTTCCTAGTTTGTATTCCTTTTGCGACCTTGATTTATACTTCTCTTAAAATCGCAACAGCCAGTATCGCCTTTTGGACTAAGCAGTCAGGCGCCATGATTTACATCTTCTATATGTTCAATGACTTTGCTAAGTATCCGATTTCTATTTACAATTCTCTTCTTCGTTGGTTGATTAGCTTTATCGTGCCTTTCGCCTTTACAGCCTACTATCCAGCTAGCTATTTCTTACAGGAAAAGGATGTGTTCTTTAACGTAGGAGGTTTGATGTTGATTTCTCTGATTTTCTTTGTTATTTCCCTTAAACTTTGGGATAAGGGCTTAGATTCCTACGAAAGTGCGGGTTCGTAAAAGCTAAAGTAAGACTAAAATCAAGAAAGGAACTTATGATGTTTGTAATTGAAGAAGTCAAGGATGAAAATCAAAAAAAGTCAGTTGTCGCTGAGGTTTTGAAGGATTTGCCAGAATGGTTTGGAATCCCAGAAAGCACACAAGCCTATATAAAAGGAACCACGACACTGCAAGTTTGGACCGCCTATCAGGAGAGTGATTTGACTGGATTTGTAAGCTTATCCTATTCGAGTGAAGATTGTGCAGAGATTGATTGTCTCGGCGTAAAAAAGCTTATCAAGGTAGAAAAATTGGGAGCCAATTGCTTGCTACTTTAGAGAGTGAAGCTCGTAAAAAAGTTGGTTATCTGCAGGTCAAAACAGTGGCAGAAGGTTCTAATAAAGATTATGATCGAACAAATGACTTTTATCGAGGTCTTGGCTTTAAAAAGTTAGAGATTTTTCCTCAACTATGGAATCCGCAAAATTCTTGTCAGATTTTGATTAAAAAGCTTGAATAATATTACTTGACATCTATTTTCTATTCTCAGAGTGCTATACTGTAAGTGTAATCGCCGATTTAGCTCAGTTGGTAGAGCAAGGCACTCGTAAAGCCTAGGTTATAGGTAGATAAACGACTGAGGAGTTGAAAAATAGATAGGTAGAAGATAACCGTTAAGCCTTATTCTTAGCGGTTATTTATATTGTTTAATAGCGCTGATATTTCATCAATTATGCCTGTTTTCGTGTTTCTGGTAGTTGTTCAAGTTTATTGCTACTATTTTTGATGGTATGAATGTGCTTATAATGTATCCCGGTTAACGAAAGTTTTGGACTTATACTCTTAGAAAATCTCTTCAAACCACGTCAACGTCGCCTTGCCGTGCGTATGGTTACTGACTACGTCAGTTCTATCCACAACCTCAAAACAGTGTTTTGAGCTGACTACGTCAGTTCTATCCACAACCTCAAAACAGTGTTTTGAGCTGACTACGT
>ERZ1023189.75-NODE-75-length-13279-cov-28.239489_pt1 | contig 13279 bp, 13 predicted proteins | sample MGYA00380439_ERZ1023189 | MGnify/ENA primary metagenome ERZ1023189 (study PRJEB33173, sample SAMEA4830404) | metagenome | study: EMG produced TPA metagenomics assembly of the PRJEB25223 data set... | reverse complement strand
GCTTTCACATTGTACAACATCTTAGCCGTGCTATGAGTCGTGTGCGTGTTCAAATCATGAATCAGTTTCATCGAAAATCCCATGAATACAAGGCTATCAAGCGCTACTGGAAACTCATTCAACAGGATAGCCGTAAACTGAGTGATAAGCGATTTTATCGTCCTACTTTTCGTATGCACTTAACCAATAAAGAGATTTTAAACAAGCTTTTGAGCTATTCGGAAGACTTGAAACATCACTATCAGCTCTATCAGCTCTTGCTTTTTCACTTCCAGAATAAGGAACCAGAGAAATTTTTCGGACTTATTGAGGACAATCTTAAGCAGGTTCATCCTATTTTTCAGACTGTCTTTAAAACCTTCCTCAAAGATAAAGAAAAGATTGTCAACGCCCTTCAACTACACTATTCTAATGCCAAACTGGAAGCGACCAATAATCTCATCAAACTTATCAAGCGCAATGCCTTTGGTTTTCGGAACTTTGAAAACTTCAAAAAACGGATTTTCATCGCTCTGAACATCAAAAAAGAAAGGACGAAATTTGTCCTTTCTCAAGCTTAGCTGACTTCAACCCACTACAGTTGACAAAGAGCCAGAAAAATCCCTTGTTTAGTAAACAAAGGATTTTGTGAATTTTCAATTTGATTAAAGTTCGATATCACCAAACAAATCAGCCATTGAAAATCCTGTTTGTGTTTCTGGAAGTTCGAAATCACGCTTTTCTTGACGTCTTGGACGACGTGGACGAGCAGCACGTTTTTCTTCTTTTTGTCCTTCTTCTTGGGCTGGACGTTCTTCAAGAGCTTTAATAGAAAGTGACACGCGTTCTGCATCTGCGTTAACTTCAAGAACTTTAACTTGAACTTCTTGACCAACTTTAAGAGCTTCTTTTGGATTTTCAATCCGTTTGTGTGAAATTTGTGATACGTGAACAAGTCCATCGATACCTGGCAATACTTCAACAAATGCACCGAAGTCAGTCAAACGTTTAACTGTTCCTTCTACTACATCACCTTTAGCCAATTTTTGCTCAACGCCATCCCATGGTCCTGGTACTGTTGCTTTAAGTGAAAGTGATACACGTCCTTCTTCTTCGTTAAGATCAAGGATTTTCACTTCAATTTCTTCACCAACAGTTACAACTGATTTTGGTGATACGTTACGTTCATGTGACAATTCAGTCAAGTGAACCAATCCGTCAACACCACCAAGGTCGATGAAAGCGCCGAAGCTTGTGATACGAGCAACTTTACCAGTTACAACATCACCAACAGCCAATTTACCGAATACTTCAGCGCGAGCTGCTGCAGTAGCTGCTTCAACAACTTCACGACGTGAAAGGATGAAGCGGTTTTCTTTAGCGTTAACTTCTTTGATTTTAGTATCAAATTCTTGACCTACAAAACGCTCAGCGTTACGTACGAAACGAGTATCCAACATTGAAGCTGGGATAAATCCACGAACACCTTCAAATTCTACTGAAAGTCCACCTTTAACGGCACGCGTTCCTTTAACAGTAACAACTTCTTCTTCGCGACCAACAAGTTTGTCCCATGCTTTGCGAGCTTCAAGGCGTTTTTTAGATACAAGGTATGTAACTGTATCAGTATCTTTACCAACTACTTGACGAAGTACAAGAACATCCAATACTTCTCCTACTTTAACAAAGTCATTGATATCTGCATCACGATCGTTTGTCAATTCGCGAAGAGTCAAGACACCTTCAACACCAGTTCCAGAGATTGCAACGTTAGCTTGAGTCGCATCAACTGTCAATACTTCAGCACTAACAACATCACCAGTCTCAACTTGACTAACGCTATTTAGCAAATCTTCAAATTCGTTCATCTAAAAAATCCTCCAACAATCAAGTTTTTCTTAAACTTGACATACTTATAATTTTTTTCCTAAGCACCCGCAAGGACATGTTCATATCATTCACGTCTTTCAATTATAAAAATAAAATACCCTAAGATATTTTGCTTTTTATCTTGATTATTACCTAAGAACTGGGGTAGCTGGATTCGAACCAACGCATGAGGGAGTCAAAGTCCCTTGCCTTACCGCTTGGCTATACCCCATTAATGAAATGGAGAGAGAGGGATTCGAACCCCCGAACCCGAAGGAGCGGATTTACAGTCCGCCGCGTTTAGCCTCTTCGCTATCTCTCCTACAATCAACATGGACTATTATATCATGAAAATTTCAAAAAAACAAGACTTATTTTGCTAAATTATAATTTTCAATCAAAATTTCCACAGCTTTTTCCAATTTTTTATAAAAACTATCGACATTCCCATTCTTTATAATGGCAAATTGTCCGTCTAATTCGGCAATTTCTCCGATAACTTTTTTACCGATAGTCAATGTATAACCTTCAAAACTGTCTTTACTAACATTAACTTTGGCATCCGCTACTTGAATTTCGATTTTTTTATCTTTCTTGCTCATTTCATACCTCTCTTCACTTTTTCTATTTTACAAGAAAATCCTAAAACTAGCAAGAAAAAACTCTATATCAGGCTTCTCTGATATAGAGTTTTATGTAAACAACCTCAATTGATTTAGCATAGTTAATAGTTAGTAAACAAGCATAATTGACTATCCTTTTTAGGTTATCAGTGAGTCTCACCGCCTACTAACTGCAAATCCTTATCTTTGTAGTCTACAATAGCTTCAATAGCTACCTCTATGCCTCTTACAATATCACATAGACTCATTCCTGCAGTATTCGGCTTATTTACTACTTGTTCCATCATATATGGAATATGCATGAAACCTGCTCTCATATTAGGGAATTTTTTATCCACTAAATAAAGAGCTTGGTACATCAAATGATTGCAAACAAAGGTTCCTGCACTATTGGATACAACTGCCGGAAGTCCCTGTTTTTTGATAGCTTGTACCATCGCTTTGATAGGTAAACTACTAAAATAGGCCGATGCTCCATCAATACGAATCGGTGTATCAATTGGTTGATTGCCTTCGTTATCAGGTATGCGAGCATCATCTTGATTAATAGCCACTCGTTCAGGTGTTAAGCCGGTCCTGCCGCCTGCTTGTCCAATACAAAGTACAGCATCTGGTTGATATCGTAATATTTCTGCCTCTAAAACTTCTGACGACTTATAAAAAACCGTTGGAATTTCTACCCAGCGAACTTCAGCCCCATTAATCTCAGATGGTAATAATTTTACAGCCTCCAAAGCTGGATTAATCTTTTCACCTCCAAAAGGATTAAAACCTGTAACCAATATTTTCATTTTATTTTCCTTTACTAAAATGCGAGAAAGTACATTAAGAATATGTGAATAACAATCATTACTAGAGCAACACCTGCTTGAGCCTTTATAACGCCATTCTGATCTTTCATATCCATCAATGCTGCTGGTAGAGCGTTAAAATTAGCAGCCATTGGGGTCAATAAGGTCCCACAATAACCTGCTGTCATGGCAAGAGCACCAGCCACAATTGGATTAGCTCCCAGAGCAAATACAAAGGGAACTCCAACACCTGCTGTAATAACGGTGAATGCTGCAAAAGCATTTCCCATAATCATTGTGAATAGAACCATTCCAAGAACATAGGCCAAAACTCCTATAAAGCGACTATCTGAAGGAACAATACCGCTAATCAGATGAGAGATAACATCACCAACACCTGCTACAGTAAAAATAGCCCCCAAAGCCCCTAATAATTGAGGAACAATCCCACTTGTTGAAACTTGCTGAGTCATTCGATTATTTTCTGATAACAGACTCTTAGGGTGACTATTGGTAATCACAAGAACAGAAATTGTAGCAAACAAGGCGGCAAGGCTAATCGAAATCTTGCTAAATTCTGGAATCATTTGCGCTAAGACCAACGCAAGTATTGCCATCAGCATAACTGGAATAAAAATTTTATTTTTCAACCTGTTAGATTCAATATTGGCTTTCATTTCATCTAAGGATGGCAAGGTTCCGATACGGACTTGCTTAAACAATGTTAACAGCGATAATAGGATTACAATAATACCAATACTCATATTTGGCATATAGGAACCACCTATAAACGTAATAGACAATAGAGTCCAAAATGCAGATGTCCCAAGTCGAACTGGGTTTGTTTTATCTTTATAACTACAATAGGCTGTATGGAGAAATTGACAACCAATCACAATATAGGTCAACTCTAATAGTTGCTTTGCCAACTCTGTCATTTTTGTTCTCCTCCCCTAGTCTTTTTTGATATCAATTTTTTATCAAATAAATAATTGTAAATCCCCACTACAATAAGTGTTATAACAGCAACAATAATAGATGTAGAAGCAATCCCTGCATAATTGCTTTCATAGCCTAACTGATCTAATGTTCCCCCTATCAAGAGGACTCCCCCAGCACCTACAAACGTATTTTGAGCAAAGAAATTTCCAAAATTTTCATTCGCTGCCGCACGCGCTTTTATTGTCTCATCTTCAACCTCTGTTAACTTTCTACCTAATTGAGACTCTGCAGCTGCTTCTCCCATAGGTTGAACCAAAGGTCTGACAAACTGAGGGTGTCCTCCTAGACGAATTGAAAAGAAACCAGCTAACTCTCGAATAAAGAAATAAACTGTATAGAAGTTTCCAACTGTCAGACCTTTAATCTTTCGAATCAAATCGATTGATCGTTGCTTGAGTCCAAAGGTTTCTGACAGCCCCACAAGAGGCAAGGTAACCATAAAAATCGTGAGCACTCGCTGATTGCTAAATTCTTTTCCCAAAATCTCCAAAAATTCAACGAGAGAAACACCTGAAACTAAAGCTGTAACCAAACCAGCTAAGACTACTGTTGCAATTGTATCAAATTTTAAAATAAAACCCACAACAATGATTGCTATTCCTATTAATCTAATCCACTCCATATCAAACTCCTTTATATTCAAAATGACAGTATTTTAAAAATTTTATCAAGATCAATACCATTCCTTATTTAATGTATTTTTCTAGTTCTTTTTGGTATTTGCTATTGGATTCCAATTTTTCTTTTTGCCATTTTTTAAAAACCTCGTTATATTCTTTTGTTGTAACAATATCTTTTTGCAATTTCATTCCTTTAAAGATATATGGTTCCCCCTTAATACCAACTTGTGAGTATGGTTTTGAGAATGGTACTACGTTACTTACAACTGGAGAACCACCAGATGAAGCTGTTGGCATCAATAATGAACTATCTGTCGACCAAGCTTGAGCTTTGGCATATTTTTCATATCTCTTCTCTAGGTCAGTGGTCTCAGAAACAGCATCTTCTAACAATTTCTTATATTTATCCAAACCAGGTTTAGCTACAACATCCTTATCTTTTCCTTTCGTAATGCCAAGGTGTTTCATGGCAGAACCAGATTTTGGATCCATAATATTCAAGTAAGACGCTGGATCTTGATAGCTTGGAGCCCATCCTGTACTGTTCAAATCATAGTCTTTTTGAGAAGGAGCAACATTGCCGTATTTATCATTTTCCATCAAACCATCAATAACATTTCCAATAACGTCTGTCGTCGATGTTCGAGTCGCTATACTGTAGCCCAATGATGCTGGATCTACTGCATAGACATAAGAAAATGTTGTCGGTGCATCTGCTTCTTTATCAGTTTTTCCACAAGCCACTAAAATAGCTGACGTGCTCAGGACCACTCCTGCTGTTAAGAGCCACTTTTTCTATTTCATAAAAAATCTCCTTTGGTTTATTTTAATCTACTTTTACAATCCAACCTTCTGGCGCTTCAATATCGCCAAACTGAATACCCGTCAATTCATTATATAATTTACGCGTCACAGGACCTACTTCTGTTTCACTATAGAATACATGGAAATCATCACCATGTTGAATACCTCCAATTGGAGAAATAACCGCTGCTGTACCACAGGCACCTGCCTCTACAAAACGGTCAAGATTATCAATTGGAACATCACCCTCAATAGGAGTTAATCCCAAGCGATGTTCTGCCAAATAAAGCAAGGAATACTTGGTAATAGATGGCAAGATAGATGGACTCAATGGTGTTACAAATTCATTATCAGCTGTAATTCCAAAGAAGTTAGCTGATCCGACTTCTTCAATCTTTGTATGAGTTGATGGGTCCAGATAGATAACATCTGAGAAATGACGTGACTTGGCCATTTTTCCTGGTAAGAGACTTGCAGCATAGTTTCCACCAACCTTAGCCGCACCTGTACCATTTGGTGCTGCACGGTCGTACTCATCCTGAATCAAGAAGTTGGTTGGGACCAAACCACCTTTAAAGTAATTTCCAACTGGCATAGCAAAGATGGTGAAAATGTACTCTTCTGCCGGTTTTACCCCGATAATATCTCCGACACCAATCAAAAGAGGGCGAAGATATAAGGTTCCACCTATTCCGTATGGTGGTACGTATTCTTCATTCGCACGGACAACTGCTTTACAAGCTTCTACAAACATGTCTGTCGGAACTTGTGGCATCAAGAGACGGTCACATGTACGTTGCAGACGTTTAGCATTTTCATCAGGACGGAACAGTTGAACACTGCCATCCTTAGTACGATAAGCTTTCAAACCTTCAAATGCTTGTTGTCCATAGTGAAGACTTGGAGAAGACTCTGAAATATGCAAAGTTGCATCCTCTGTAAGCTCTCCTTGATCCCATTGTCCATTTTTGAAATGAGCAAGATAGCGATAAGGTAATTTCATATAGGAAAAACCGAGGTTTTCCCAATCAATCGTTACTGTCATATTCCACTCCTTATTCTAAAAACCTATTTCTTATATTCTACACTATTTTTCTAAAATAGCAAGTATATTTTGTAATTTTCAGAAAATTCCTCCAATAAAAACCAGCTCTTAGAACTGATTCTTCATTTCACTTATTTATCTTCAGTAACTACTTCCTGAAGATAAGCGTCAAAAACTTCTTCATCTGAAATCGTGTCAGAAATGAAGCTTCCATTGCTAGTGCGTTCTGACAAGTTCAAGTCTTGCAATCGGCTTTCATAGATTGTTCCTTTATTGGATTGGACAAGCAGAGTTTGGTCGTTCACATCCACTTCCGTACTGAAGAAATCGCCAACAAATCCTTGCTCTGCAACTGCTCCTGCCAAGAAGACACGATGCGGTTTGTTTTTCAACTCACGCAAGACTTGTAATCCTCGTTTGGCACGGCTGGTTGCTAGAATTTCCTCAATGGAAACACGTTTCAAGCTTCCACGCTGGGTCAAGAGGTAGAAGGACGAAGTATTACAGATAAAGCCAGATTGGAGGACATCATCTTCTTTCAAATTCATAGCCTTGACACCTGCTGCCTTAGCACCGACAACCGGAACCTCTTCGATATTGAAACGCAGGGCATAACCATTTTGACTAACCAAGACAACATCATCTAGTTTAATCGGAGCCACTGCTACAATCTGATCTGTATCGTCTTTGAGCTTAGCATACTTGACAGACTTAGATCTATAGGTCCGCCATGGAGTGAATTCTTTTCGCTCTACCCGTTTGATTTGACCAAGGCGAGTCACTGCAAAGTAGGTTGTCGCATCGTCAAACTGATCCAGTACTTCCACATAAAGGATTTCTTCATTCGTTTCAAAGTTTGTGATGGTTTGGCTCAGATGCTCTCCGATGTCCTTCCAACGAATATCTGCCAACTCATGGATTGGTCTGTAGATGACATTTCCAAGACTTGTGAACATCAAGAGGTGCTGGGTTGTCTTGGCAGATTGAACAAAAATCAAACGGTCATCATCACGCTTGCCAATTTCTTCCAAGGTGGAAGCCGCAAAGGAACGTGGACTGGTACGCTTGATGTAACCTGCCTTGGTCACGCTGACGTAGGTATCTTCCTCAGCGATAAGACTAGCTGTATCAATCTCAATTGCTTTCGCAGTGTCTTCTAAAGAACTCAAACGAGGAGTTGCAAATTTCTTCTTGACCTCACGAAGTTCTTTCTTCATGAGATTGTACATAGTCCTTTCATCACCAATAATAGCCGCCAGCATAGCAATCTTCTCACGAAGCTCTGCTTCTTCTTCCTGCAAGACAACCACATCGGTATTGGTCAAACGGTACAGTTGCAAAGTTACGATAGCCTCAGCCTGTTCTTCCGTAAAATCATAGCTAACTTTGAGGTTTTCCTTGGCGTCCGCCTTATTCTCAGAAGCACGGATAAGAGCAATGACTTCATCCAAAATCGAAATCACACGAATCAAACCTTCGACGATATGGAGACGTTTCTCAGCCTTTTCTTTGTCAAAGCGTGAACGCGCCAAAATCACTTCTCGACGGTGAGCGATGTAGCTAGACAGGATTGGAACAATCCCAACCTGACGAGGTGTGAAATTGTCAATCGCCACCATATTAAAGTTGTAGTTGATTTGTAGGTCGGTGTACTTAAATAAGTAGTTGAGAACAAGCTCAGTATTAGCGTCTTTCTTAAGTTCGATAGCGATACGAAGACCATCACGGTCAGACTCATCACGAACCTCAGCAATCCCAGCTACCTTGTTATTAACACGAACATCATCGATTTTCTTGACTAGATTGGCCTTATTGATTTCATAAGGAATCTCAGTAATAACGATTTGTTCCTTACCACCTTTTAGCTTTTCAATTTCAGTCTTGGAACGAACAACCACGCGCCCTTTCCCAGTCTCATAAGCTTTCTTGATTTCATCACGACCCTGAATAATAGCCCCTGTAGGGAAGTCTGGTCCAGGCAAGAATTCCATGAGTTTATCAATCTTTGCAGTTGGGTGGTCAATCATGTAAACTGCAGCATCTATGACCTCAGCTAAATTATGGGGAGGAATGTCTGTGGCATAACCAGCCGAAATCCCAGTCGAACCATTGACCAAGAGGTTTGGAAAGGCTGCTGGCAAGACCGTTGGTTCTTTCTCCGTATCGTCAAAGTTCCATGCAAAAGGAACTGTCTTTTTCTCGATATCCTGAAGAAGGTAGCCTGCAATTTCAGACAAACGTGCCTCAGTATAACGCATAGCCGCAGGAGGATCTCCGTCCATAGAACCGTTATTACCGTGCATTTCAACTAGAATCTCACGATTTTTCCAGTTCTGTGACATACGAACCATGGCATCATAGATAGAAGAATCCCCGTGTGGGTGGAAATTCCCCATGATGTTCCCGACTGACTTGGCCGACTTACGGTAGCTCTTGTCAAAAGTATTGCTATCCTTATTCATAGAATAAAGAATACGGCGCTGAACCGGCTTCAACCCATCACGAATATCTGGCAAAGCCCGGTCTTGAATAATGTACTTGGAGTAGCGACCAAAGCGCTCTCCCATGATGTCCTCCAGGGACATGTTTTGAATGTTAGACATAAGATACAAAGCCCATAAAATACCAAGTGAAAATAGAAAATTCTTGAAGTAAGCAAACTCACAAGAGAATTTATCTTTTTCACACAGTATCTAGGGCGTGTTCAACTCCTTTCAAAGAATGTAGAGTAGGTTTTTATGCAGTAAAAGATATTTTACGGGAATTCGTCCCGTGTTCAGTTACGATAAGTAACCAAACTATCCTGTTTGTATTTTTCAATATGAAAATCTGGTTTTCCAAAATTAGTCTTAGTTTGTGTCTTAGCCGCTCCCTTAAACGCCTCTTTGAGATAAGCACTCATAGAAGATTCTTCATTAATAATCCTGCAATTTTTTCAAACCAAGATTTTCAAACTGCTTTTTTACATAGTCATTCACATCCGACTCTAATTTCCAGTTTACTAACATATTATTTTCTTTCATTAAAACACTGTCGCTTCTTCTAGCGTAAACTTGACATTATCTTCAATCCATTTACGGCGTGGTTCTACCTTATCTCCCATGAGAACATTGACGCGGCGTTCGGCGCGCGCTAAATCTTCAATTGTGACACGGATGAGGGTACGTGTTTCTGGGTTCATGGTTGTTTCCCAGAGCTGGTCCGCATTCATCTCACCAAGTCCTTTGTATCGTTGGAGGGTAGCGCCTTTACCGAACTGTTTACGGAGTTCTTCTAGTTCTCCGTCCGTCCAAGCGTAGGCCACTTCTTCTTTCTTGCCTTTACCTTTGGACATCTTGTAAAGAGGTGGGAGGGCAATATAGACATGACCTGCCTCGACTAGCGGACGCATGTAACGGTAGAAAAATGTCAAGAGCAAGGTCTGGATATGGGCACCGTCGGTATCCGCATCGGTCATGATAATGATCTTATCATAGTTGGCATCTTCAATAGAGAAGTCTGCTCCAACACCCGCACCAATGGTATAAATCATGGTATTGATCTCTTCATTTTTGAGGATATCCGCCATCTTGGCCTTGGCTGTATTGACAACCTTACCACGAAGAGGTAGAATAGCCTGGAACTTGCGGTCACGACCTTGTTTGGCAGAACCACCGGCAGAGTCCCCCTCAACTAGATAGAGTTCATTCTTAGCAGGATTCTTAGATTGGGCTGGGGTCAATTTCCCAGACAACAAGCCCTTATCTTTCTTGTTTTTCTTCCCATTTCGGCTCTCATCACGCGCCTTACGTGCTGCTTCACGAGCATCACGGGCCTTGATAGCCTTGCGGATGAGGTTAGAAGCTAATTCCCCATTTTCCATAAGGAAAAAGGTCAACTTATCAGCCACTATTCCATCCACAACTGGGCGAGCTAGGGGGCTTCCTAGTTTATCCTTGGTCTGTCCTTCAAACTGCAAGTGTTCTTCAGGAACTAAGATAGAAAGAACGGCCGCTAGTCCCTCACGATAGTCTGAACCTTCAAGGTTTTTATCTTTTTCCTTGAGAAGACCTGTTTTACGTGCATAGTCATTCATGACCTTGGTAATGGCAGACTTGAGTCCTGTCTCGTGCGTTCCACCGTCCTTGGTGCGAACGTTATTGACAAAGGATAGAATGTTATCTGAGAATCCGTCATTGTACTGGAGGGCTACTTCCACTTGAAAACCATTGTCTTCCCCTTCAAAGTAAAGAACTGGCGTCAAGATTTCCTTATCTTCGTTGAGATAAGAAACAAAATCTTGTACTCCATTCTCATAGTGGAACTCAATCGCTTCATCTGTTCGCTTGTCCGTTAAAGACAAGGTCACATTTTTCAAGAGAAAGGCTGATTCATTAAGGCGCTCTGAAATGGTATTGTACTTGAAATCTGTCGTAGAAAAGATAGTCGCGTCAGGCATAAAAGTAACTTTGGTGCCTGTTTTAGACTTGGGTGCTGTACCGATTTTCTTCAAAGTCGTGACAGGTTTTCCACCATTTTCGAAACGTTGCTTGTAAACTGCGCCATCACGGGTAATTTCAACTTCTAACCAGCTAGAAAGGGCGTTAACAACGGAAGAACCCACTCCGTGAAGTCCACCTGATGTCTTATAGCCACCTTGACCGAATTTCCCTCCGGCATGAAGAATGGTAAAGATAACCTCAACAGTTGGAATTCCCATAGCGTGCATACCTGTCGGCATCCCACGTCCATGGTCTTGAACCGTTAGACTACCGTCTTTATTGATAGTTACATCAATACGATCACCAAACCCAGACAAGGCTTCATCGACTGCATTATCAACGATTTCCCAAACTAGGTGATGAAGACCAGCGCCATCGGTCGATCCAATATACATCCCTGGACGTTTTCGGACCGCATCCAACCCTTCTAGCACCTGAATAGCATCATCATTATAATTGTTAATATTGATTTCCTTTTTTGACACAAGGAACCTCCTATTCGTTCATCTTTACTATTCTACAGGTTTTCCAAGGATTTTGCAAAATTTTTCTTTCTCCGATGTGACAATTTCAGCAGAGATTCTCTGCTTTTCTTTCCCAATTCATGATATAATAGGAGTATGATTACAATAATTTTATTAATCCTAGCCTATCTGCTGGGTTCGATTCCATCTGGTCTCTGGATTGGACAAGTATTCTTTCAAATCAATCTACGCGAGCATGGTTCTGGTAACACTGGAACGACCAATACCTTCCGCATTTTAGGTAAGAAAGCTGGTATGGCAACCTTTGTGATTGACTTTTTCAAAGGAACCCTAGCAACGCTGCTTCCGATTATTTTTCATCTACAAGGCGTTTCTCCTCTCATCTTTGGACTTTTGGCTGTTATCGGCCATACCTTCCCTATCTTTGCAGGATTTAAAGGTGGTAAGGCTGTCGCAACCAGTGCTGGAGTGATTTTCGGATTTGCGCCTATCTTCTGTCTCTACCTTGCGATTATCTTCTTTGGAGCTCTCTATCTTGGCAGTATGATTTCACTGTCTAGTGTCACAGCATCGATCGCAGCTGTTATCGGGGTTCTGCTCTTTCCACTTTTTGGTTTTATCCTGAGTAACTATGACTCTTTCTTCATCGCTATTATCTTAGCACTTGCTAGTTTGATTATCATTCGTCATAAGGACAATATAGCTCGTATCAAAAATAAAACTGAAAATTTGGTCCCTTGGGGATTGAACCTAACTCATCAAGATCCTAAAAAATAAAACGCCAGTTCTGTACTGCCCCCAAACAGTTAGACAATTAATTTATCCGAAGGATTTAGTTCTGTATTGCACAGGGCTAAGTCCTTTTAGTTTTACCTTAATTCTCTTGTTGTTGTAATAATCAATATAGTCTATAATGGCTTGTTCCAATTGATTAAGTGATTTAAATGTTTTCTCATAGCCATAAAGCATTTCGGATTTTAAAATGCCAAAGAAAGATTCCATCCTACCGTTGTCTTGGCTGTTTCCCTTGCGTGACATGGATGCTTGAATTCCCTTACTCTCTAGGAACCGATGATAAGAATCGTGTTGGTATTGACAGCCTTGGTCACTATGGAGAATCGTGTTGGTATTGACAGCCTTGGTCACTATGGAGAATCGTATTCTCATAGTGCTTCTCTTTGAATGCCTGTTCCAACATTGTTTGTACTTGTTCTAAATTAGGCGAACAAGAAAGATTATAGGCGATAATTTCGCTGTTAAAGCCATCTAAAACTGGTGATAAGTAAAGCTTTTGAGTACTTACTGGAATGGCAAATTCAGTCACATCTGTGTAGCACTGTTCCATTGTTTTAGAGCCTTCAAATTGGCCTTGAATGAGATTCTCTGCCTTCTTGCCAACGTCTCCTTTATGAGAAGAATATTTTCGTTTCTGTCGCGTTTTAGCTTGTAAATTGAGTACTTCATCAAGTGTTGAACTCTTTTATGATTTACCAGATAAGCACGATTTCTTAGTTCTAAATAAATCCGACGATAAGCATAATTTCCCTTGTGTTCGATAAAGATGGATTGAATTTCAGCTT
>ERZ1023189.69-NODE-69-length-18536-cov-22.338293_pt1 | contig 18536 bp, 19 predicted proteins | sample MGYA00380439_ERZ1023189 | MGnify/ENA primary metagenome ERZ1023189 (study PRJEB33173, sample SAMEA4830404) | metagenome | study: EMG produced TPA metagenomics assembly of the PRJEB25223 data set... | reverse complement strand
ACAAGTCGCCAAGTGAATTTCTTTTGGGTGGCTAACTTCAACTTGAAATTTGGGAGACAAAAGGATAAAAAGGTTAAGGAGAATATCTGGAGGAGATACCTATACGATAATCTACCTAAAACTTCTACTACTAAGCCTAAAAGATGAGGGCAAACTCTATTATGACGGAGTAGAAAGTGATTTTATAAAAGAGTTAGCACTAACCATAGATGAAACAGACGATGATGTAATGGTAACAGTAAATTATTTAATCAATCAAGGCTTATTAGAAGTTGTAACAGAAAATGATGAATACTACCTAACTGAAATACCAAACTTAATCGGATCAGAAACAGCCTGGGCAGAGAAAAAAAGAAGATACAGACAAAATAAACAGAGGACATTGTCCTTAATGAGTCCAACCCATGTCCGACAAGAGATAGAGAAAGATATAGAGATAGATAAAGAGAGAGAGGGAGAGATAGATAAAAAGTCCACCCCCATTTTTTATGGAGAATTCAAAAATGTAAGGTTAAGCAAAGAAGAATATAAAAATCTAAAAGAAAAATTAAACTCACACACAGATATAATGATAAATAAACTATCCAGATACATGGAAAGCAGTGGTAAGACCTATCAAAACCACTATGTGACAATCTTAAAATGGTATGAAGAAGATAAAGACAAACTAAGACAGAAAGGTTTAAATAAAAAAATGAATTATGATGTAGGAGAATCTTTATAGATAAAAAGAGGTGGAAAGGCACTATTAAAGACTTTAAGTTTAAAAAGGTATCAAAGTATGCCAGAGATAAAAAAATATAAATATGACACTTTAAAGGCGATTAGAAAATTAAAGAAATGCTAGAAGACTTTTAGATGACAGTTACCAAGAGGGTCTAATTTTCACTGCTACTTATGCAGTAGGAATTGGACCTTTTTATATAAGCAAATTCTATTTCAAAATTGGTTACCAAGAAAGACTTCTTTTCACTGTTAAGTATAAGAGGGTAATTTATAGAATTTTGTTACATCAAGATAAATATTTTCTGATGGTCAAATTTTAAAAAGATTAATAACTCTCGATAAATTTTGAACCTTAACAATTGAATAGACCAAGACAAGACGTTAATTATTTTTGGAGCGTAATAACCTATCCGTCAAGATCTTTCGGCTGAATAATTCGGCAAAAAAAGTTCTGCTAAGCAAAAAGAAAGTGAGCGATAAGTAAGAGTTTGAATATAGGGAGGGATACCCTATCCGCTATGAAGAAAATGAGGATAATGATACTTCTAAGGTTGAAGCCGGCTCATCCGGAATAGAGGCGGAGGTGAGATTCCTATGTTGCTAATCCAAAGCACTTGTCAATGTCAAAAAACTTAATTAAACAAATAATTATTAGATATAAAACTTTAGAGGAGGTATATATTGGACAATGACTGGAATGGATTGGCTGATTTAATAGCAAATCTGATTGCAAAATATGCTGGTGCTTTAGATTTAGATAATCTACCCGATCCAACGCCAGCAAAAAATCAAGAGATGAAAAATAGTTTTGACATGGCAAAAACACAAATTGAGACGGACTAATAAAAGTGTTATAATATACTTGAAATGATAGTCCAAACTTAAATTAAAAAAATTATATATGATATAGAAAAATTATATTGAGGTTAATACTATGTCAAAAGAAAAAATAAAAGTATACCTCTATACACGAGTATCTACGTCAATACAGATAGAGGGGTATTCGTTAGAGGCACAAAAATCACGAATGAAAGCTTTTGCTATTTACAACGATTATGAAATTGTTGGAGAGTATGAAGATGCCGGGAAGTCTGGCAAGTCTATTGAAGGTAGAATACAGTTCAATCGAATGATGGAAGATATAAAATCTGGAAAAGATGGAGTATCTTTTGTTCTTGTGTTTAAGTTATCAAGATTTGCAAGAAATGCCGCTGATGTTCTTTCTACACTTCAGATAATGCAGGATTATGGAGTTAATCTTATCTGCGTTGAAGATGGCATTGATTCATCTAAAGATGCTGGGAAACTAATGATTTCTGTTTTATCAGCTGTGGCTGAAATAGAAAGAGAAAACATCCGTATTCAAACAATGGAAGGTTGCATTCAAAAAGCAAGGGAAGGAAAATGGAATGGTGGCTTTGCTCCGTATGGATATAAACTTGAAGACGGCAAGCTGTTTATAAATGAGGAAGAGGCAGTTGCAATAAGAACGATTTTCGACCAGTATGTAAATACTACGATAGGAGCCAATGGGATATCTAAATACTTAGAGAATCATGGAATTAGAAAAATCCCAAGACAGAATGGTAAGAATCCTTTGTTTGATGCAGGTCTTATAAGAAAGATATTAAAGAATCCTGTATATAATGGGAAAATAGCATTTGGAAGAAGAACTTTAGAAAAAGTTCATGGTACAAGAAATGAATATAAGCAGGTTGAACAAGATGAATATCTAATATCTGAAGGGATACATGAAGCTATAGTTTCCGATGAAGTTTGGCAAGCTGCTCAGGTTAAGCTAAAATCTCAAGCAAAGAAATATGAGCATGTGAATAAAGGAAAAGATACACGCACACACTTGCTTTCTGGAATTGTAAAATGCCCGATATGTGGAGTGGGAATGTTTGGGAACAAGTGTATCAAGAAAAAGAAAGATGGCACAAAGTATAAAGATTTTTATTACTATGGTTGTAAACATAGGCAGATGATAAGAGGTCATAAGTGTACATTCAGTAAGCAAATTAGAGAAGAATTGTTAGATGATGCTGTTGCAGAGGTGATTGTCAAGATAGTAAGTAATCCGAAATTTGCTTCTATGATGCAAGAAAAAATCAACATGAAGGTGGATACCTCTGAAATAGAAAAAGAAATAGATAATTACCAAAAGGAATTGAGAAAGAGTCATTCTACAAAGTTTAAGCTAATTGAGGAAATAGATAATTTAGATGTTGAAGATAAGCACTATAAGAGAAGGAAACAGGATTTAGATGATAGACTATATCGTATGTATGACAAAATAGATGAATTAGAATCATCACTAATTGATGCGAAAGCAAAGAAACAGACTATTGAAGCTGAAAAACTTACAGGAGATAACATATATAAGGTTCTGATCTATTTTGATAAGCTCTATAAAGTCATGAATGATGTAGAGCGTAGGCAGTTAATTTCAGCTTTGATTTCTGAAATTCAAGTTTATGAAGAAAAACAATCTAACGGACAATGGCTAAAATCCATTACTTTTAAGCTACCAATTATAGAAGAAAATCTCAACATAGATTTGGACAATGATGAACAAGTTGAATGTGTAAGTTTATTAGAGAAACGTAGTTAATCCTCAAAAGGTTCCCCAAACTTTTTGAGTCCCACTGACGCATCACGCTGAGGCGGTATCACTGCTTGTACGAGTTGAAGCATCAGCGAAGTAAAAGTAGATGTTCAGCCAATGCGACGAGGTGAGACCGAAGGTCGATAAGGTGTGTTCTGGGTATAGGACTCGTAAAGTAAGTAGGAAATATGATGAGATGATACAGAGAGCCTGAATTGGTCAGGTGACGTGCTTATTTACATTAGCCTGATAATGAAAATGGAGAGATTATCGATGGTTATATTGGAATTGTACCAAAATGATTATTCTAAAGATTTAGTAGCATTTGATTCCATAGAAGATGGGAAAGCCTTTGTGGCTCAAATCCCGGGATACACTCTGGAAACAGAAGATGGTTTTGAAGTGGAGTATTTTAATCCTAAAAACATACCGGATTATATGGAAATTATTTTTAACGGAAATATTGTTCCTTTATCTAAATTTATGTTCGATCCTGAGGAAAATGTAAACATTATTTGGAAAGAGATTTCAAATTTATCCCTCAAAAATGATAGAGTGATCGAAGGATATTCAAAAATTGATGCATATGTCGTTAACAACCATGAAGTTAAAGCCTATGTCGAAACAAGAGAAACGAACTATCGTAAAGCAAAAGACTTCTTAGAAAGCCGCGGATATGAAATCGACAGAAGCTTTTTCGGAAGTGAAGACGGTGAAGCGATTCTTTACAGAAAAAAAGGGATCGAAGTTTGGCATTTCTTGTGTCACTTAGACCCAATGTTTGTAGAGATTGAAGATGTAGAAGGATATGTTAAAGAAGAAGTTGGAGAGATTCAATAGTCAACCAAAGTTCCTTGTGAGTATATACCTTTGCTAGTAAAAGAGTCAAAACGTTATAACGAAGGGGGGGAAGAAAACCCTTGAGTGTAAGTCTTTTTCTTGTTTAGAGGGAAAGTATTAGAGTAGCCGCTCATAATTTATACTAGATTTAATAACTGATTTGAGACAGATTTTATTTCTATAAATATTGTGAAAATTTTTTAATACCAAAGATTTAAAGTTACTGTGTTAAAAATCCTCTCCACTTTTAAACTAATGTATTATAAAAGCCAGTTGACACAAGTGTTACACCTGTGATAGAATTAACTTGAGGTGATGAAAATGGCAACCGATAAAAATAGAATAATGATTAGCTTGGATGATAAAAATCTAGAGAAACTTGAAAATTTAGTAGAAGATGCTAGAGATAGAAGGGGAATGCGACTAACAAAGTCCCAGGTTATTGAATTACTCCTAAATACCGTTGATTATTTCGATGATATTATGGGGGCTATTTACTCAAAAAAATAAGAGCAAAATTGCTATTATTTTTTACAAATTGGTGTAACACTAGTGATATAGGAGTGATGAAATGGTTGTTTATATTAGACAAAGTAAATTACCAAGTGAGGTTTCAATTAATAAATACCATGCTCAAGTAGGTGCCTACTTACAAGGAGAAGAAGCTGTTTTATATCAATCTTTTTCTGAAATAAAAGAGTTAACAAGTGAAGATATAGTTGTAGATTATATAATGGAGACTAGAGCATTACTAAAAATGATGGGCTTAAACGTTCCGGTTCATGACTATCCTATATGGATTAGTGAGGTTGTAGAATTCATAGCTGAATGGCGTTGTTTTGTGTTAGATGGTCGCGTATTAGATGTTCGACCCTATACAGGTGATTATCATGCACAATTTGATGCAAGTGTAATTGATGAAGCGATATCATGTTGGAAAGATGCGCCAATAGCTTATGGACTAGATATCGGTGTTACTCGCGATGGCAGAACACTTGTTGTTGAAGTAAATGATGGTTATGCATTGGGAAATTATGGCCTATCTCCTTTAAAATCAATCAATTTTCATAGAGCTAGGTGGAAAGAAATGGTAAAACCCTATTTTGAAAAAAATGAAATTTTTAAAATCCAACAGGATGTTATTTTCTAAAATAAATATGGTAGATAACCAATATAAAAAGCATCAAAATGAACAAGGAGGAATCTGATGCTTGGAGCAATTATTGGAGATATTGTCGGTTCTGTTTACGAATGGAACAATATCAAAACAAAGGACTTTCCTTTATTTCGGAAGGACTGCTTTTTTACAGATGACACGGTTATGACCTGTGCTGTTGCAGAAGCAATTATGAATGGTGGACAAAAAGACGACTTCATTGACGCGATGAAGAAATATGGCAGAATGTATCCGAATGCTGATTACGGTGCTCGGTTTAATGCATGGCTAAACAGCGATAACCGTGAGCCTTATAATAGCTTTGGGAATGGATCAGCTATGCGTATTTCTCCATGTGCTTGGATCATGGACTGTGGTTTTTATGCGAAAACTGGTATATGGCCATCATCTAGAGGACTTACGAGTCTTTCTGCAGAGGTAACTCATAATCATCCAGAAGGTGTCAAAGGCGCTATGGCTACAGCTGATGCTATCTTTCTATGTCGTTTTTACTTTGGTGGTTATTGTAGAGAGTACGAGCAATCAATTAACGACAATCCTACAGAGTGTAAAAGACGAATTAAGGATTATATAGAAAAAGAATACGATTACAATCTATCTCAAACTTTAGATGAAATCCGTCCTAACTATCGTTTTAACGAAACATGTCAGGAAACTGTCCCTCAAGCCATTATCGCCTTTCTTGAAAGTAGAGACTTCGAAGATGCGATAAGAAATGCCATCTCACTTGGTGGCGACAGTGATACTCTCGCAGCAATCACTTGTAGCATAGCAGAGGCAGCTTACGGTATTCCTGATTGGATCAAGGATAAGGCCTATTCTTACTTGGATGAACCCTTAAAGGATGTAGTTAGGCGATGGGAAAATAGAATAAAAGCGTATTAATCTCCAGTACATCAGATTTCTCTTTTCTGTATTTTCATTGTATAATAGGATTACATTTACTTGCATACGACGAAATGTAAACATTTCTATTTAAAATTAAGGATAAAATCAATGAAAAAAGCAATGGTAATTATCAACCCCACTTCTGGTGGCGAGAAGGCTTTGGATTACAAAGAAAAGCTGGAGAATAAAGCAAAAGAATACTTTGAATATGTTGAAACCAAAATTACCGAAAAAGCGCTGGATGCAACACATTTTGCTGAAGAAGCTTCTCGTGAGCAGTATGATGCAGTGGTTGTGTTTGGTGGAGATGGGACTGTCAATGAAGTCATTTCAGGTATTGATGAGAGAGACTACATTCCTAAGTTAGGGATTATCCCAGGCGGTACGGGTAACCTCATTACAAAACTTTTGGAAATCAATCAAGACATCGATGGCGCAATTGACGAACTGGATTTTGATTTAACCAATAAGATTGATATCGGTAAAGCAAATGACAACTATTTTGGTTATATCTTTAGTATCGGTTCTCTGCCTGAGGCGATTCACAATGTTGAAATAGAGGACAAAACAAAATTCGGTATTTTAGCCTATGCTGTAAATACCATGAAGTCTGTCATGACAGATCAGGTCTTTAACATTAAGGTTGAGACAGAAAATGGAAATTATGTTGGTGAAGCTAGCCATGTTTTGGTTCTTTTGACAAATTACTTCGCTGATAAGAAAATCTTTGAAGAAAACAAGGACGGCTATGCCAACATTTTGATTCTGAAAGATGCCTCTATATTCTCCAAATTATCCGTCATTCCTGATTTATTAAAAGGGGATGTTGTCGCAAATGATAATATCGAGTATATCAAAGCGCGTAATATTAAAATCTCTTCAGATAGTGAATTGGAGTCAGATGTTGACGGAGATAAATCAGATAACCTACCTGTAGAAATCAAAGTCCTAGCTCAGCGAGTAGAAGTATTTTCAAAACCGAAAGAGGATTAGTATATAGAGAAAGCCTTTTTTAAGGCTTTTTGTATACTTTAAAAGATAGTTCCTTTAACAACGGACATTCCTTGCAAATAGTTTACAAAAATAGTATACTGGATTTATTGGGTTTGAAAACGTTTGCGTAAAATTTGAATGAATACTTTAGGAGACAAATTGATGGAATTAAGTGCTATTTACCATAGGCCTGAGTCGGAGTATGCCTATCTTTATAAGGATAAGAAACTCCATATTCGAATTCGAACTAAGAAAGGGGACATTGAAAGCATCAACTTGCACTATGGGGACCCTTTTATCTTTATGGAGGAGTTTTATCAGGATACAAAAGAAATGGTCAAGATAACTTCTGGTACCTTATTTGACCATTGGCAGGTTGAAGTGTCAGTTGACTTTGCACGTATCCAGTATCTCTTTGAGCTCAGAGATACAGAAGGTCAAAATATTTTGTATGGCGATAAAGGGTGTGTGGAAAATTCTCTAGAAAATCTTCATGCAATTGGGAATGGATTTAAGTTGCCTTATCTTCATGAGATTGATGCCTGCAAGGTTCCTGACTGGGTTTCAAATACGGTATGGTATCAGATATTTCCTGAAAGATTTGCCAATGGTAATGCTCTATTAAACCCAGAAGGGACTTTAGACTGGGATTCATCTGTCACACCTAAGAGCGATGATTTCTTTGGTGGTGATTTACAGGGGATTATTGATCATATGGATTACTTGCAAGACTTGGGTATTACTGGACTATATCTTTGTCCCATCTTTGAATCTACAAGCAATCACAAGTACAATACGACAGATTACTTTGAAATTGACCGTCATTTTGGAGACAAGGAGACCTTTCGGGAACTGGTGGATCAAGCGCATCATCGTGGCATGAAAGTCATGCTGGATGCGGTATTTAATCATATTGGTTCGCAATCTCTTCAATGGAAAAATGTCGTCAAAAATGGTGAACAGTCTGCTTATAAGGATTGGTTCCATATTCAACAATTCCCAGTGACAACTGAAAAGCTAGTTAATAAGAGAGACTTACCCTATCATGTTTTTGGTTTCGAGGACTATATGCCTAAGCTAAATACAGCCAATCCAGAGGTCAAGAATTATCTTTTAAAGGTTGCGACTTATTGGATTGAAGAGTTTAATATCGATGCTTGGCGTTTGGATGTGGCTAATGAGATTGACCATCAGTTCTGGAAGGATTTTCGTAAGGCAGTTTTAGCTAAAAATCCTGATCTTTATATCCTAGGAGAAGTCTGGCATACATCTCAGCCTTGGCTAAATGGAGATGAGTTCCATGCCGTCATGAATTATCCTTTATCTAATAGTATCAAGGACTATTTCTTACGAGGAATTAAGAAGACAGACCAGTTCATCGATGAAATCAATTGAGAGTCTATGTATTACAAGCAGCAGATTTCAGAGGTCATGTTTAATCTCTTGGATTCACATGATACAGAGCGAATCCTGTGGACGGCCAATGAAGATGTTCAACTGGTTAAATCAGCCTTAGCCTTTCTCTTTTTACAAAAAGGAACACCGTGCATTTATTACGGAACCGAGCTAGCCTTGACTGGAGGACCAGATCCAGATTGTCGTCGTTGTATGCCTTGGGAACGTGTATCAAGTGACAATGATATGCTGAACTTTATGAAGAGGCTGATTAAGATTCGGAAATACGCGTCAGTAATCATTTCGCATGGCAAGTATAGCCTTCAAGAAATCAAATCTGATCTAGTAGCTCTGGAATGGAAATACGAAGGACGGATCCTCAAAGCAATATTCAACCAATCAACAGAAGATTATCTTTTAGAGAAAGAAGCAGTAGCACTAGCAAGCAATTGCCAAGAATTGGAGAATCAGCTTGTCATCTCTCCAGATGGATTTGTGATTTTCTAAAAACTAGTTGATGAAGATTATGGTACATTTCATATCTTATATAGTATAATAAGGCTAGTTACTAAACTTGTAAAGGAGAACTTAAATGAATTGTAGAGGACATGAAACAAGACAAAGAATTGTTAGAGATTTTGAAGTTTAGCCTAAAGCACATATTAAGCTGTTAGCAAATCAACAAAAACATAGTGATGCAGGAGCAACTATTGAAGATGAATATTATGTATTTATCGCTGAGAGTAAAATTGATGGCAAGAAGGAAGTTATTCAGTGTTGCATGGGTGCGGCAAGGGATTTTTTAGAACTAATTAATCACAAAGGGCTACCTCTTTTTAATCCGCTTGTAGGTGATTCTCATGTAAATAATAGACAAGAATATGACAATACAGGGAGTGGAAATTTACAACCTGAAAAGTGGAATGAAACTGCAAAGCAGCTTTATAATGCTATAATGTGGTTGATTATTTTATGGAATGCTAAGCCGGATACACCTTTATTTAATTTTAAAGACGAAGTAATTAAGTATAAAACATATGAGCCTTTTGAAAGCAGTATAAAAAGAGTAAATACTACTATAAAGAATGGTAGTAAAGGGAAAACTCTGACTGAGATGATTAATGGCTACAGAGCGGATAACGATATTAGAGATGAAATTTGTAACTTTAATATTCTGAAAAATAAAATTCGTGATATGAAAGACCAACAAGGAAATACAATGGAATCTTACTTTTAGTTATTGTTGAATTTTGGGTATTCTATAAAATATCCTAATTGAGATTTAAATAGTAGACTATACAATATAGTTAAAATATCAGTAAAAACAACACTTTATTGAGGTATTGGATACGCTTTGCTAATAGCCTAATAATCACATGTGGAGTGTTGCTACAACGAAAAAGGTGATAATCCTTGATTTCAAGCTATTTTATAAGCATTTTGTCTTTGTAGATAAAGGCAATTTTGACAATAAAAATCCTAAAAGGTGAATCGTTATAGATGTATTTGTAGATATCGTTTGCGCATCGAAAAAATTAATACAAGAATAAATATTTATGGCTCTTTAGGTGACTTTTATAGAAGTAAAGTTTAGGATAGAAAAACAAGAAATAACGCACCATTTTTGGTGCGTTATGCTTTTTTATGCTATAATGGATTTATAAAAATAAAGGAGTTTGCTATGATTGGAAAGAACATAAAATTCTTACGTAAAACATATGACTTAACACAACCCGAATTTGCAAGGATTGTAGGTATTTCACGAAATAGTCTGAGTCGTTATGAAAATGGAACGAGTTCAGTCTCTACCGAATTAATAGACATCATTTGTCAGAAGTTTAATGTATCTTATGTCGATATCGTAGGAGAAGATAAAATGCTCAATCCTGTTGAAGATTATGAATTGACTTTGAAAATTGAAATTGTGAAAGAAAGAGGTGCTAATCTATTATCTCGACTCTATCGTTATCAAGATAGTCAGGGAATTAGCATTGATGATGAATCTAATCCTTGGATTTTAATGAGTGATGATCTATCTGACTTGATTCAGACAAATATCTATTTAGTAGAAAATTTTGATGAAATAGAGAGATATAGCGGCTATTTGGATGGAATTGAACGTATGTTAGAGATATCTGAAAAGCGGATGGTAGCTTAATGGAAATCCAAGATTATACTGATAGTGAATTCAAACATGCTTTAGCAAGGAATCTTCGTTCACTGACAAGAGGAAAAAAGTCCAGTAAACAACCTATAGCGATTTTGCTTGGAGGTCAAAGTGGTGCCGGTAAGACTACAATTCATCGTATTAAACAGAAAGAATTTCAAGGAAATATTGTTATCATAGATGGTGATAGTTTTCGTTCTCAGCATCCACACTATTTAGAACTGCAGCAAGAATATGGCAAAGACAGTGTAGAATATACCAAAGATTTTGCAGGAAAAATGGTAGAGTCTTTAGTAACAAAATTGAGTAGTTTGAGATACAATCTTTTGATAGAGGGAACTTTACGAACAGTTGATGTTCCAAAGAAAACAGCACAACTCTTGAAAAATAAGGGATATGAAGTACAATTGGCCTTAATTGCGACAAAGCCTGAATTGTCGTATCTAAGTACTCTTATCCGTTATGAAGAACTGTACATTATCAATCCAAATCAAGCACGCGCAACTCCAAAAGAACATCATGATTTCATTGTAAATCATCTAGTTGATAATACACGACAATTGGAAGAACTGGCTATCTTTGAAAGAATTCAAATTTACCAACGAGATAGAAGTTGTGTATATGATTCAAAAGAAAATACAACTTCAGCAGCAGATGTTCTTCAAGAGTTACTGTTTGGGGAGTGGAGTCAGGTAGAGAAGGAGATGTTGCAGGTGGGGGAAAAGAGACTTAATGAATTACTTGAAAAATAAACAATTGATATTTTTAGGAGAGTAGAAATGAGAGGGTTTAATAACAAGATAAAGTCTGTTTATCAAGAACTAACAAATTCCAAAGAGAAATTCGGTAGCTTTCACAAGACTTTAATTCATTTGCATACACCTGTTTCTTATGATTACAAGCTATTTTCTAATTGGACTGCAACGAAATATAGAAAAATTACTGAAGATGAACTATATGATATATTTTTTGAAAATAAGAAAATAAAAGTTGATAAGACAATTTTTTTAGTAATTTTGATAAGGTTGTTTTTTCTAGTTCAAAAGAATATATTAGTTTTCTTATGTTAGCAGAGGCAATCATAAAAAATGGAATAGAAATAGTTGTAGTAACTGATCATAATACTACCAAAGGTATTAAAAAGTTACAAATGGCAGTCTCAATCATAATGAAAAATTATCCGATTTATGATATACATCCTCATATTTTACATGGAGTAGAAATTAGTGCAGCAGATAAATTGCATATTGTATGTATATATGATTATGAACAAGAATCATGGGTTAATCAATGGTTAAGTGAAAATATTATAAGTGAGAAAGATGGAAGTTATCAACATTCACTGACTATAATGAAGGATTTCAATAATCAAAAAATAGTTAACTATATTGCTCATTTCAATAGTTATGACATTTTGAAAAAAGGTTCTCACTTATCAGGTGCATATAAACGAAAAATTTTTTCTAAAGAAAATACACGATTTTTGGAGTTTAATATTAACTCGAAAGAATCTTCGCAACAACTTGATATTCTCTATAAAGAAGTTGGTGTATTAAGTTTGGGACAAAAAGTTGTAGCCATGCTTGATTTTTTATTAGCATATAGTGACTATTCTAAAGACTTCAGACCATTGATTATTGATCAGCCTGAAGACAATCTAGACAATCGTTATATTTACAGGCATTTAGTTCAGCAGTTTAGAGATGTGAAAGCTCAACGTCAAATTATTTTAGCAACACATAATGCTACAATTGTAACAAATTCTATGACAGATCAAGTTGTTATTATGGAGTCAGATGGAGTTAACGGATGGATTGAATCACAGGGATATGTTAGTGAAAAATATATAAAAAATCATATCATCAATCAATTAGAGGGAGGAAAAGATTCCTTCAAGCATAAAATGTCTATATATGAGACGGCTTTATCAGAGTAGAGTCAGAAAAAGTAGGTTAGAAATTTAGCCTACTTTTTTCTTTGTTCGACAGGCATAGTGTACATCTGAGGTCCAAGTCCTCTGTGGATATTTGCTGCAGATGAAACCAATAGCGACTCCTAAACCTGAATATCGTGAGGTAGGGGGGATAGGAAGGAATTAGCGAAATCAAGGTTCTACAAACAGAATCGTGACTTGAAGCCATATATAGCGGATGAGGAACTCTAAAATCCAAATAGGTGTCGTAACCTATATACGTAAATTACGAGAGTAAACTAGGAAAGATGTACGGCTTATTCCGTGAGCGTTTAGGACGTAGTACAACAAATCATGGGAGTCAGCTGAACACATAGTATTGAAGAAATTTCTGTAATGGAAATGGAGCGAAGAAGTGAACAATTAAATGAATACCTCTCTAATTAAATTTGTCAATTCTAATTCCTGGTATGAAAAGACAGTGACCTAAAAATGTAAACGATGGGAGCTGATTATAAATATAGGACGGTACATGCAGTGGTGTTAGAGATTAGTCCCTACTTGATTTGTGATAACTTCCCCAACTTTCTTCTGCTATACTTTTCTCAACTTTTAAAAATCCAACTAAGAATTTTACCTGGGAGTTTGGGGGCGTAGCCACCAAGTTATCTTATGGTTAGCTGTCAAAACTGGAAGGTTTTGGTTAGCTGGCGATATGATTTTTTGGGTATTGTGACCACAATGCCTGAGCTCGCAAAGACCGAACAAGGACTTTAAGAAATTTCCCGTATGACACACGGGGTCGGGGTTTACCCGAGAAAGGATGAAAGTGAGGAAAAGAGATGTCTGAACAGTACCGTGACATTCGAAAAGAGGTAAATCTAACCGCAGATGAGCTAAAACAGATTGAAAAAATGATGGAGGTTGATAATTATCGTCACTTTTCATCATTCGTCAGGGATAAAATTTTGATGACTGATGACAAACAGTTAGCTGCCAAAGAATGGTTTTCCCTTTGGCAGTCTCAAAAGTTTGAACAGATCAGTCGAGATGTGCATTTGGTTTTGATTATCGCAAGAGAGAATCACCAAGTGACTCAAGAACACGTGTCAATCTTATTGACCTGCGTTCAAGAATTGATTGCGGAAGTCAATCAAGTACAGTCACTCAGTCGTGGGTTTCGTGAAAAATACATGAGATAGGAGGCTACTATGGTTTATCGTTATCGTACCAATCTCAAAAAAGTATTTCTAACAGATTCAGAATTACACCAATTGAATGAACGGATTGCTAAGAGCAATTGTCAAAATTTTTCAGTCTATGCCAGAAAAGTTTTGCTTAATCCCAATATGTCATTTGTCACGATTAACACGGATACTTATGACCAGTTAGTTTTTGAATTGAGACGGATCGGAAATAACATTAATCAAATTGCGCGTGCTATCAATCAAAGCCGTCTGATTTCTCAGGAACAGTTACAAGAATTGAGTAAAGGAGTCGGAGAGTTGATCAAGGAAGTGGACAAAGAATTTCAAGTGGAAGTGAAAAGATTGAAGGAGTTTCATGGTAGTCACTAAGCATTTTGCGACACACGGAAAAAAATATCGTAGGCGTTTAATTAAGTATATCCTCAATCCTGATAAAACGGACAATTTGAAATTAGTATCTGATTTTGGTATGAGCAATTACTTAGACTTTCCTAGCTATGAAGAAATGGTAGAAATGTACAATGTCAACTTTACCAATAATGACAAGTTGTACGAATACAGAAATGACCGACAAGAAAAACACCAACAAAATATTCATGCCCATCACCTCATTCAATCATTTTCTCCTGAAGATAATCTGACACCTGAAGAAATTAACCGCATTGGTTATGAGACCATTATGGAATTAACAGGAGGCCGTTTTCGTTTCATCGTAGCGACTCATACAGACAAAGATCATATTCATAATCACATCTTAATCAACGCCATTGACTGTAATTCAGATAAAAAGTTGATATGGAATTATGCCTTGGAACGAAACCTTCGTATGATTTCAGACCGCATTTCTAAAATGGCTGGGGCGAAAATTATTGAAAAGCGTTTCTCTTACCGTGACTATCAAAAATATAGAGCGACTAGCCATAAGTTTGAACTAAAGCAACGTCTTTATTTTTTGATGCAGCAGTCAAAATCCTTTGATGATTTTTTAGAAAAAGCAGAGCAATTACATGTTCATATTGATTTTAGTCAGAAGCATAGTCGATTCATGATGACGGATCGGGCAATGACAAAACCAATTCGAGGACGTCAACTCAGTAAACGAGATTTATATGATGAAGATTTTTTTAGAATGCATTTTACCAAGCAAGAGATTGCAAGTCGTTTAGAATTTTTGTTGAACTGTGTCAATTCTTTAGAAGGGTTACTAACAAAATCAAAAGAATTGAATCTAACCATTGACTTAAAACAAAAAAATGTAATCTTTATACTTGAAGAAAATGGAAAGCAATTCAGTCTGAGTCATAAAAAAATAAGTGATGAGAAATTATATGATGTCAATTTTTTTCAAGATTATTTTAAAAATAAGGAAGTAGGTGTTTCAGAAGGAATAGAAAATCTACAGGCACAGTACCGTGCTTTTCAAGAAGAACGAGATAAGGAGAAGGTATCTACTGAAGAAATTGAGGAAGCCTTTGAGACATTTAAGGAAAAACGAGATGCCGTTCATGAATTTGAAGTAAAACTTACAGAACACCAAATTGAGAAGTTAGTTGATGAGGGGATTTATATCAAAGTGTCCTTTGGTATAAATCAGAGTGGTCTTATTTTCATTCCTAACTATCAACTGGATATTATGGAAGAAGAAAATCAGAAAAAATATAAAGTCTACATTCGTGAGACAACCTCATATTTTGTCTATAACAAAGAACATTCGGATAAGAATCAGTATATCAAAGGGAGAACCTTGATTAGGCAGCTAACCAACGATAGTCGAGTAATACCATACAGAAGACCGACTGTTGAAAGACTTCAAGAAAAGATTTCTGAGATTAGCCTCTTGATTGAGTTAACTGAGACAGATAAGAAATACCAAGACATTAAAGACAACTTGGTTTCCGAAATAGCAGAGCTAGATATAAAACTGACTCAAACAAATGAAAAAATTGCCACCTTAAATAAGATGGCGGAAGTACTTATCAATTCTAAGAGTGAAGGTTCGGGTAGCCAAAAACTAGCTAGGCATGAATTTTCTAAATTGAACATGACAGAATCAACAACTTTAGAACAAGTCAATGAAGAACTTTTGAAGTTACAACAGGAATTTGGTAATGTTCTTGATGAGTATGAGAAAACAATAAGAAAGCTTGGACAATTATTTAAGGTTTTTGATGAGTGTATCAATAAAGAAATTATGAATGAAATATAAATCAGACTGAAGACAAACTCAAATTTTTTTGGATATCTTTTCTGTTTATGGTTGCCAATATCGGTTTAACTTCTAAAACAAACATTAATAAAAATGCATTCAAAGACGATTTTACCTATTTTACGATTACGCTTCGACCCCAAATCATTAAAGTTGTCTATGCTCTATCATTGCATCACTGGACTTGTCAAGAGTTAAGATAATTCGGAGTCCACTGAAAAAGTCATCGTATGATGGTATACTAAAGATGAGGTGATGGTATGCTTGATAATCGATGTTAGTCCCTATTCTACTCTGTGTGATATTGTTGTTCCCAAAACTCATTTTTTACGACAGCTAATGGAACTCTGTGATTTTAGTTTTATTTATGACGAGCTGGAAAAGAATTATCAACCTGACTTCGGATGTCGTTCCTACTCTCTCCTTATCATGATGTTCAAGTATCTCTTATTAAAAGACATCTATAAGTTGTCCGATGTGGATGTGGTGGAGCGCTCCTTTTCTGGTATGACCTTCAAATACTTCCTTGGTCTAGCTCCTGTTATTGAACCGTCCTCATTGACTAAATTCCGAAAACTTCGGAACAAAGATGAACGATTACTTGATTTGCTCATCGCTAAATCTGTTCAGATTGCGATAGAGCTCGGTCTGATTAAAAGTAACATTCTCATTGTGGATGCGACTCATACCAAAGTTCATTACAATCACAAGAAACCTCAAGAAGTCCTCCGAGAACGCTCAAAAGCCTTGCGTAAAACGATTTATCAGTATTCGGAATATATCAAGGCAGAATTTCCTAGTAAGCCTCAGGAAGATACTCTAGTAGCTGAATTAAGATATACACAAGAAGTAATATCAGTCCTTGAGAAGCATGACGAATTGACTGGAATACCAGCTATCTCACAAAATTCAATTACCTTAAAGAAGCTGTAGAGGATGACTTAGAGCACTTGGAATCCTCTGTCAAAGAAGAAGCAAGAATTGGACATAAGTCAGCCGATAGTTCCTTTTACGGGTACAAAGAGCATTTTGCCATGACCGATGAACGGATTATTACTGCCTGTGTGGTGACATCGGGTGAAAAAAGTGATGGTCCTGTTTTAGAAGAACTCTATCACAAATCTAAGGATAATGGCGTGACGATTGAAGCTATTGTTGGAGATAGGGCCTACTCTGGGAAGGATAATATGCAATTTACCAAGAAAGAACGTGTGCATTGAGTCGCTAGGCCATATCCAACTATTTCAAAAGGCTTTCGTAGGAAGGAAGATGAGTTTTTCTATAACAAGGACGCAGGTCTCTTTGTTTGTCCAGAAGGGCATATGGCACTAAAGAAGGAAAAGACAGGAAGAAGGACGGCTCAGGAAACCCACTATTTTGACATCAAGCACTGTCAAATATGCCCTTCAAAAGTGGGCTGTTATAAAGAAGGGGCTAAGTCTAAGACTTATTTGATACCCCTTAAGAGCGATGAACATATTTTCCAGAAGAGGTTTCAGGAAGCGCCCTATTTTAAAGAAAAGGCCAAACATCGCTACAAGATAGAAGCCAAAAATGCGGAACTTGAAAACAGACATGGTCTTAATGTAGCTAGAGCACCAGGTCTTTTAAACATGGAGTTACAAGCCGCCACAACCATATTTGTGGTTAATATGAAGAGGATTATAACTCTAATAAACCAAAAATAAGGAAAAGCAAAGAGGAATCTATCCAAGCAGGAGATAGATCCCTCTTTTTTCATTTTAGTTGAACTGTAGAGCTTACTTTTTCAGTGGACTCGATGATTAGTGACTATTTTTTTCAAACTCTATTAGTTATTGGTACCCTAATGCCGAATGGAGATATTTAGGATTGTAATAGATTTCAATATATTTAAAGATTTCGTTCAATAGTTGCGAAATTGGCATCATTGACAAGTTCTCTTTTTATGTTTTGTAAAAGGATTCCATGGGTGCATTATCATATGGATTGCCTTTTCGACTCAGGCTAGACTTGCATCTTTTCTGTTTAAGGAGTTCTTGAAATCTAGCTCCAGTATATTGAGATCCTTGATCGGTATGGCCGACTAGTTCTTATTTGAGATTTTCTCTATGATAAGCTTGATTGAAAACATTCGTTACCAACTTATCTTGCATTCGATTTCCCATTGCCTAACCAACAATTTTTCTGCTATAAACATATATATAATGATAAATAAAGAGTACCTGCTTTTGTCGGAATATAAGTTAAATCCCCCAGCCAGATTTCATTTTTACCTTTTGTTTGAAAACACTGATTAATCAAATTGGGTCGTGTTAATGAGGAATGCCGACGGCTATAGTACTTGTATTTATAGCGGATTCCTTTAGCATAGAGACAAAGCCCAAATTTCAAGTTGAAGTTAGCCACCCAAAAGAAATTCACTTGGCGACTTGTA
>ERZ1023189.68-NODE-68-length-18925-cov-6.623688_pt1 | contig 18925 bp, 6 predicted proteins | sample MGYA00380439_ERZ1023189 | MGnify/ENA primary metagenome ERZ1023189 (study PRJEB33173, sample SAMEA4830404) | metagenome | study: EMG produced TPA metagenomics assembly of the PRJEB25223 data set... | reverse complement strand
CATTGGAGAATACTTAAATAGATATGGAGCGAAGTAATGAGTAATTTTGATACAGTATTTAGTACAGCACCAAAATGGGCAAATGTAGAAGCCATTGATGCTACTGATGTCATTAATAGTGCTTATAAAAATGCTGAACTTCAGAACAAAGCTTTTAAACAACTAACTGAAGCAGGTGCTGATGTATTTACATATGCACAGCAACATAAGCTTAATGAAGTTGAGAAAGAAATCAATGCAATGAATCTAGATCAATTTCAAACTACTGATAAAGCTACCTTAATTGACGATCTGATAACCAAATATGGTACTGACATTGGTGGTTTTGATGCTGCTAATATAAACAGCATTAATAAGTATGTAGATGGTCGTGATACTACTTTAATCAAGGACGCAGTAGATGCTATTGATTATGACAGTAAGTCAAGAAAAAATATCACAGAAGCTATGGAGTTTGATGCTAGGAATACTGCTGATGTAATCCACAACCTAAGCATTAATGCAGGTCTCTTACCTGACGGTACTCCTGATAAAGATAAATTAAATCAGCAAATAGAGAATATCACAGGAAAATTCATTGCTAAGTACCCTTTTGGCAATGAGAGCTTAAATAAGGCTATACAAAGCATCAAAGATGGTGAGATAGAAGCGAAAACAAAGGAAATGCAACTTGATAATGCTTTTGCTGATGAAGCCATCAAACTATATGCACCTATTTATATTTCCTATTTAAGTCAAAGTGATGCTATTAAAGCTAAAGAAGCTAAAGCCAATAAACTAGAAGACGCAGAAGCTAAAAAGAAAGCACTAGATGACATTGCGTATGATAAGGCAGCATTAACATCTCATTATGATCCAAAGATGGTTGAGTTCTTAAAAAACCCATATATCTTAGCAAGACTAGAGCAGAAAGTTTATGATGACTTCCATAATAAGCGTATGAATGAAGTACAATACCAAGCAGCTACTTCTGCCATTGAAAATGCTAAAAAAGAGCTTGAGCTTAAGAAATATAGTATTGATAAAGCAGCCCAAACAGCTTCTGAAGGTCATGCCGTTCAGTTGGCAGGTATAGAAGCAAAAGGTGATGGTTCTGGTAGTTCATCAAGTGAAGTTAAAGCTAGAAAAGAAACCAACTTAAACAGAATTATAGGTATGGGTGTTGATAAAAAGCTTGCTGCAGGTTTTATTGGTGATGATGGTGAGTTTAGTCCTGCAAAGACATTAGCAACAGTAATAGCCCATGCTAATGGGTTAAAAACTAATGAGGACAATCTTTTTAATACTGCCTATGATGAAACCTACAGTCATTGGCTTAATACGAAAGCCATACAAATGGCTAAGCAAATGAGGGTAAGTGAGAAAGCTTTCAATGCTTATAAGGAAGTAGTCGCTGAACTTGGTGTACCTGAAATAATGAAACGAGCTATTATTGAAGCAGGTATTAGTGGTAGATTGGACAAATACTATACAGGTAATGGTAGTGGTCCTTTTGATTCTAATGCTGTGTTCCGTAACGAATTCAGAAGTAATATTCGCTATATACTGCAAGAAAAAAAGATGTTAGAAACCCTTGAGAAAGAAGTTAAAGACAATGCTTACCATCGAAATGCTCAAGAGTTCCAAAAGATACTTAATGCCATTGAAGTTGCTTATCCTACAGGCATGAATGGTTTTATTCAAGATAATGCCAAAACGCTTATCAATAATATGCCCTTTTTATATTATATAGGACCTGAGTACCGTGAAATGGTAAAAAAAGCTGCGAGTATAACATCTAAAGAAAAACAACCATCACCAACTAACCATATGAGTCGTAATGCAGGTAACACACTTGGAGTATTACAACAACCTACTGCATTTCCTACACCTTCTAATACATCACCTTTAACTGGTTTACCTAAACCACCTCCAACACAAAAACAGGCAGATAAACCAAAGGATATAGGAAAGCAGTCTACACAACAAAAACAGCAGAGTAAGTCAAATGATAAAGAAAAAAATCAAAGTAAAACTCCAACCTCAACTGCACCAAAAACCCCTGTTGGTTGGGAAAGAAGTGTGGAGAACGGAAAGGAAAGTCTGGATAAAGTTCTTAAGTATTTTAATCTAAGATAGACCTAAGTAAGAGTTACTGTTTTATATAAACCCTGATATATAAATATCAGGGTTTATATACTTAACAATATTACTATTAATATCCTAAGCGTCAAATGAGTATTTCAATAAAAATTGTTATCCAAATACTTAAATAGATAACTAAAACAGTTATAACTAGTATCTTGATTTTACGATACCAGCCGTTTACTTTGGCTTTGTGATGTAATGATTGAGCACCTTCTATTGATTTATTTAATACTCTATCTACAGCAGATTCTCTTTGTTGTACTTCAATCGTAATTTCATCAAGATCACCTAAATCCTCTTTCTTAATCTTGATGGTTATTTTCTCTGGTTTCTTATTCATAGTTAGTAACTACTAGTTAATATAAGTAATATAAGATTACCGCCTTTGGCGGTGGTTTGGTTGGCTTTAAAGTAATATAAATACCTAGTATAAAAAGATTACCCTATTAAGCTAAACCCTGTCAATAGAGTTGCTCTACTCACTTACTCTCAGATTTTGAAATCAACTCTACTACTTTATTACACAGTTCAGTGACCTTATCCAGTAAACTCTCAGCAGGGTGATTGTTATCCTTGGCTTCATTAGATTGACCAAAGGAAGCTACTGAACGTAGAGTGATGATCACCAAAGTGGTGCAAGCCAGTAAGAACATCAAAGGCATATGCCAGTAGTACTCTAGTGCAGGCACTACAGTAAGTGATTGGGTTAACCTAATGTAAGCACACACTAATCGGATGGCTAATAGAGCAAATGTAATCGCAATAGCTAGAGCCACAATAACAGCTACTCTAAACCAAAGCATACGAACCTTTTCAAGTTCTGCTCGTTGTTGATTGGTTTGTAGCTCTGCATTGACTGCATCTATCACTGGAGTGGTTAATGCCTTCTCTCGCTTTATAGCCATCCAGTATTCCTTAAGCGGTAGATCATGGCTTGTTCAGATACCCAAAATTGCTCTGCCATATATTGTATGGTTGGTTTGGTAGCGTTCTCTACCACATAATCAATCACGCCTTTTGGCATCAGTAACTCTGCTGCAAAAGCATTGGCTTCAATCTCAAGATTATTGGTTGTACCTTCTTGACGAAACAATGTCACAGGACTATCTTCACGCTCCCCATGTAGTAGGACATGGTGTCCTAACTCATGGGCAAGGGTAAATCTCTGACGGTTTGAGTGCTGGTTAGCATTAACTCGGATAACTGGCTGATCTCCATCAAGGCTATAAGAACCTGATGTCGTGTCTTCCATATCGCTATCCAAAATCACTGTTACACCTAAAGCTTCTGCAATATCTTCTGGCTTAATAGGTAGCTGTCTATCCCAGTAAGTACTTAGGATATTACGAGCCATATTTACTGCATAGGTCATATCTCCCCCTTATACTTAACAAACCAGTGGCTAGTGTAAGTATATAATAAGGTTTTCGTGCACAGTGTCAATACAAGGGTACTTATATTAACTATAAAATATATAAATATCCCATATAAATATTGACTCATACAGCTTCATCAATTAGCTTCAATGACATGATCTCAATAATATCTACCCCAAATACTTCTAACCATGCTGAAGCAGGGTAATGGTTAATCATCAAACCATAATGGTCTTTTTTAACTGGTTGGACATGGTTTTGTGTACACCATCTTTTTAACTTTACCCAAGGGTAGAGTACTTCAGTTCGTAAATAAACTTCTGTTGTAGAGGCTGATGGTTCTTGTAGCATGACTGGTTTAGGTTCAGTCAGCTCATCTTTTAGCTCTGATAGCATGGCAATGGCATCAGAAAAGTTTGAAATGAGTGCATCAATTTTGGCGATATTCATGGAATTACTCCTATAAGTTAAAAGAATTAATAAAAAACAAACCACAAAAGCGTCCAACGGACGCAAATTAGTTATCTGTCCTGCTCTAGTTGTAAACTTACTTTATTTCTTAGAGTAACTGGATAGGTAAACTATGAGTACTGATCTTGATAAAGTCCTTCAAAAATTACAAGCAGCCCAATCACGCAATATTGCTCAAGTAGAACAAGCCCAAAAGAGGATGGGTATTGAAACCCATAGTGAAAGACAGAAGCGTCTTGCAGATGAAGAAGCTGCACGATTAGCTTCGGAAAATAGTTTTTATAAGCAAGTTGCTACAAATAACACTATTACACCTGAGATTGCTCCTGTATATTCTCCTAAAGTCACAGCTAGACATAACGGAGGTAACATACTCACTGATACAGGATGGGGTGCTGCTTCAGGTGTAAACTCATTAATTCAAGGTGGTTTAGCAGTGGCTGATACAATGCTTACACAGCATGTTGTTAATCCAGTTAATAACGCTTATTCTATGTTTACTGGAGACTCAAAACCTTTAATTCCAATGCCTGAGAGTGAACAGAAGATAGCAGGGCGAGTTGTCAATGCAGGGATATATCAAGCTGCATTAAAGAAGCTGGGAATCTATGATGCAAAGGCTATAGAAGAATATATAGCTAAAAAATACTCTAATGAATATTCCCGTCAAAAAGCTGAAGTAGATGAAGCAGTTAAAGATATTGAAAACCCTTTACTCAAATTTGCTGCTACTTTTGGGCATAGTTTAACTAAACCTAATCTCTTGGCTGCAGGTGCTGGATCATCTTTACCCCAAGCACTTCCTGCAGGTGCTATTGGCAGGGGTGCAAAGGTAGCTAATGCAGCTTTATCAGCAAGTACAAGAGCAGGAATAGGTACAGCAGTTACATCTGCTGTTGTAGAGATGGGTGATACAGCAAAGGATAAAGGCTATAGCACACATAGGGATATGGCTTATGATCTCGCTACAGGTGCAGGTCTAGGTCTTGTTAGTAAAGGATTGCCTTCTTCATTTTCTACTGAACAAATCATTGCTAATGGAGGTGTTTCAAGGATATTAGCTAACTCTGCAAATAGAGCTCGTACAACAGCTGTTAATACAGCTACTGAAACAGGTCAGGAAGCTGTACAAGGTGCATTAGAATCTGCTCTAAACCAACAACAAAAAGAAGGTAAAATTGATTGGGGTAAAGTAGGTAAAGATGCAGGTATGGAAGCTGCTGTAGGCTTTGGTATGGCAGGTGGTCCTGCTATAGTAGGTAACATAAAAGCAGCAGTAGGGGATGTTAAGGGTTTTAGATCTACTTTAAAGACAGACCCAAATAACAAAAACTATGATCCTAATTATGCTTATCAAGTCAGTGTAGGTAAAGCTGCTTTGGGTGAGATAGATAGTGATAGTGCTAAAGCTGAACAGACTCAAGCATTAACAACGGCTATGAGTCGTCTTACTGAATTTGATGAAAAACTGGCACAACTGCCTGATGGTAAGAAAAAAGAGAAATTACAAAAAAAGCGAAATGATTGGTTTAATAACCAAGTACAACCCTTACAAGATACCGTTGCTGCGTTAGAACAAGTAAGTAACTTACAGTTATCCCAAGAAATGTCTTCTGATGAAGTCTTACAGCGTATTCTTGACCTAAATGCTGAAGCTTACCATAACCGCAAACAACAAGCAGAACAACAACTGACGGATGCTGTTAATTATCAACCTGAAATCCCTGAATATACTAATGTGGATGGTGTTGGGACTAGTACTACTAGTACACAGCAAGCATCTACAGGCGTTATTGCCATTGGTGATAGCATTGCCAATGCGTTTGGTAATCAATATAAAAAGGCTGGTGTCACTTCTTACAGTAAAGACGGTCGTAATCCTAATGAAGTACTTAATACCATCACGAAACTTAGTAAGAGTGAATTACAAGGTAAAACTGTCGTTCTATCTACTGGCTTATCTAATAATACCAAGGCTGATTTAAACACAATCCGTAAGCAGATTAAGTATCTAAAAGATAATGGTGCATCCGTACAAGTTATGGGTGTTGCTAATAACTTTAAAGATGACAGTAAGCTTGGTACTCGCATGAATACTGACTTAGCTAATATTGCTAAGGAAATGGGTGTAACTTTCCTTGGTGGTTTTGATTATGCTAAAGCAGATAAATACAAAGCACACCCTGATAGTGGATGGTATAAACCAATTTATGACAAAGTAGGTATTACCCAAGCACAAGGACAAGCAGTAACAGGTACATCTCAGTACTCAACTAACTTCAGTATTGATAATAGTAATAAGAGTCGTGATGACTTGATTATGGGTACTTATACGGCTTTTCGTAAAGCAGGCTTTACTGATGGGCAGGCACGCTATTTAATTGGTGAGGTAAACCGTGAAAATGGCTTTAGTGCTAAGACTATGTTTGGTTCTCACTCAGACCATGCTAATGGTGCTAATAACTTTGGCTTCATCAGTTGGCAACAAGGCAGGCGTACTAACCTATTTAAGTTTTTAAAAGATAGGGGAATTGATGTTAAAGAGTCAGGTATTCCACAAACACAAGCCAGTTTAGATGCAATGGCTGCTTTTTTTATGCAAGAAATGAAAAGCGGTGGAATAACACTTAGTCAGTATAGAGGTGGTACTTATGATACTCGTAACTTCTTAAAACAAGCCAACCCTGACTTAAAAGACAGACGCTGGGGTCATGCTGCTATTGGTTGGGCTTATGGTCAAAATAAATTAAAAAGCGGTGCATCATTTGACTCTAGCACACATGAAGCCAAGTTAGATAAGGGTCATGCTGATATTAATCGTCTATTAGGCTCTAATTACACTGGGTCTTTTTCTAGTCAGTCTAGTAACAGTAATCTGAATGTAGATGATAACCGTACAGCACAAGAGCGACTAGAAAGTTTAATAACGAAATTAAAAGATGAAAAAACCAAAACTAAAGAAGCAGAAGCTCAAAAAGCGTTGCAAGACAAGATTAGCTCACTAGAAGCACAGGTTGCTGATAATCAGACTAACTCACAACAAGAACAAGTCTCTGTAGAGTCTGAAGCAGTCAGTAAAGCACAGCAAGATACCTTTGATGAGATCATCCGTTATTCTGAGATGCTCTCTGATGACATGATTAACATTTTGGTAGAACAAGGTGCATTAAGTGAAAAACACGCTGAGAAACTTCGCTTATTAAAGGAAGTGCGTGTTGTAGAAAATGCGACTAAAAATACAGACGATGTTAAGCATGATATTTATATTGGTAAAAAAGCCAAGCGTGCTGAAGATGGTTATATTGGTTTACAAAGCTACCAACAAGGTTTGGTACAGTACTTAAAGACAGATGATATTGGCGTACTAGACAGTTACTATAATCACTTGTCTAGATTCAATGAAAGCCATACATCTAAAGCGAGTGCTGCTAAACAAGCAATGGATAGCTTTGATGAAAATCAACAGCCGTTGTATATTGCCCGTAAAGCAGATAGCCAAGAATGGGAAGTACATGAAGGCAGTATCTCAAAAGAGTTGCGTGCTAAAACAGGTGCTATTGAGATTAGTAATATCTCAAGAAACTTTGTTAATACTTTGATTGAAGAAGCTTTTCACCTTAATCAAATCAAACAAGGTTATGATAAAGCTTATGAGTTACATGGTGCATCTGACCGCATTAAAGAATCAGTTAAAGTATCAGACTTTGGTTTAACAGACTTCAGTCAAATTAATACTGGTGTATCTCAACAACAACAGCAACAGCCTGTATCTATAAAAACCCCTACAGAGCAAACAGCTGTACAAGTTACTCGTGCATCAAATATTAATCAAACGCCTGTAGCTGATGTTACAACATCAGACCCTACTATAGAGCCTACAACAACACCTACACAAGAATCTATACCTGTTACACCACCTGTAACAAAAACACCATCTAGTGTACCTACCCAAAGAAAACCTTTACGATTGCCTACAAACCCATATAACGATACTTTGGCTCGTGATAGTAGTGTGGGTGAATATCAGCGTAAAATCCAAGAAGGCGTGGCAACACCTAATTATGTTTGGCTTGGGCGTGGTGAAAGGCAGGTCAATGATGAAGGTAAAATGGCAACAGTATCTTTATCTAGTATCTATCGTGGTACTGGGTCAGCTAAAGACCCTAAAACTGGTCAAGTTACTGTTAGAAGTAATGTCTTTACTGATGAAAATAAAGAAGTCATTAAAGCAGGTATCTTTGGATCACCTATCCAATCACCCATCTATGTCAATTCAACCAACGCTCATGATCAACAGAAGCTTAAGTTGATAGAAGAGTTTGGTGGGGATATGTATAGCATTGTCCATGATGGTACGCAGGCAGGTAAAGACGCTGCTATGATTGAAAGTGCTAACCGTTATATGGACTTTATGCGTGTTGCTGTTAGCAATAACCAAGACTTTAGTCGTGCATTATTACAGATGGCTGCTAACCCTAATACTGGTTTTGTTGTACAGCACAAGATGAGTAACTCAGCGTTTAGTGAAGCTGCGATTGTTCCTAGAGTGGTAGAAGAACTCCGTAAACACCCAGCACTACAAAAAATATCATATAAAGAGCAACCACAAGCTGTCTTTAATGTTCTATCCAATATGGGTACATTAATGGCAGATGGTCAGTTTCATAGTGAAATTCAACGACCTATTGATACGAATACCTTTGGTAAAGAAGATAACTTATATAAGCCCCATGTCTTTTCTAAAGATGATTTAAATAAGTTCAATGAATATACAGCTACTAATAGTACTAGTAATACAAGTACTGGTTTGAACAGTGGTAATGCAGGAAATAATACTCCACCTAATATTACTGATAATAATGGAATTACTGAAACTGGTATTGATGAAAATACAAATACTGATTTTGACCTTAGTGTCTTTGAATCTCATCAAAATAACACCACAGAAGCGACAAAGACGCTTCCTACAGATGTTTCTACCAATACAAAAGAAAACTCTACCCAAGAGGCTGAATCTTCTGCAGATGAGTCTGTAACACCACAAGAGACAGTTGCAGTAAAGCGTAATTCATCTATACCAACGAATCGTGCTAGTAATGCAATCACGAAAGAAACTGTACTAAAACCAATGCAGGTTCGTAAACTAGAATCTACTTCTAAAGCAAAAGAAGAAAACAAAGCAGAAGATACAGTTTATATTACAAATACGCCTATTGAAAAGAGCTTTATCAATAAGCCAGTTAAGGTAAGTGATTTAGCCAGTTCTATAGAATCATCTCAGATTAAAACTAAAGATAAATCTCAAGCTGAAAACCAAGCACTAATCAGTGTATTGTCTAAATATAGTCCTGATATTAAAGTTAAGATTCAAGACAAAACTAGCTATGACGAAAAAGCCAGTTATGATGATGACATTATCCGTGTGAGTGAAGATAGTAAAGATATTACTCGTGATATTGCTCAAGCAATGGTACATAAGCAGATTGGTAACATTGCTGATGAACTAGATACCCTAGATCATGTGACTGCCTTGGCTAACATTGAAGCCAAAAAACAAAGAGATGCTAATAGAAAAGAAGGTAAACAAAACACTGATACGCTCTTTGATGATGAAGTTATTGACAGACAAGCCAAGCTGGGTGAATTACGCTTAACAATAGACAGTATCAATAAAGATGTGCGTAAGCACATGCGTAAAATCTTATCTGACCCAAATCAAAAATTTACTGAAAACAGTAAAGCACTACTGATGAGAGCAACGGATTCTGCTGCTGATTTATTACAGCTTGGTTTATTTAATGAAGATGTTAAGTCTGTACTAAAACAAGTTAAAGTATCTCGTGGTAAGAACAAAATTACTAAGGCTTATCATGCTTTAATGGATGCTGTTACTAATTTCTTTGGCTTTAGTAAAGATGAATCTACAGCGTATACAAAACTGTTAGGTATTGTTAGCGATAGTACTTCTTTGAGTGTTTTAGATAGCGAAGGGAATTTCTCTAAATCTTCTGAAGCTAAAATACGCCAATTAAATGAGCCTGCTAAAAATATTGAGGAAGATCTGACAAAACCTATTACTGCAACAAAGGATTCTAAAGTTGTTAGAAATGTCTTAAAAACAAGCTTTAGGCAGGTACAGACACTACATAAACCGTTAAGTAGTATCCAAAACTTTGTCAGAGAGCTTTATACAAACCCAATTAAAGCCAGTCAGATATTAAATCTTGAGCCACCTACAAAAGCACAAAGAGAGCAGATTAATGATTTTGCTGAGTTTACTGCTGAGTTTCGTGAGCATCTAAAACAAGTATTTAAACCAGCGGATGAAGGTTATGAAAACAGAGCGTTGGCAAACTACTTCTATGATAAACAAACTGGTGAATTTGATAGTAATGTTTTAGATGCACTGAGTTATGGTGCTTATGACTATCTAAACAGCGTTGCTAATCATACTATGAATATGCGTGATGATATTCTTGCTTTACTTGGTTTAACCAGTAAGGATGTAGAACAAAAAAACAATGCTTATATTACTAAAGAAATGTGGGAAACCTATAAGTATATTGGCTCAGGTTATGTCAAGGTTGCTGATGATTTAGGTAAACGAATTGCTGAAACATTAAATATTCAGCGTACAGAAAATGGTTCTATTACGGTAGATTCTCGTCTGTATTCTGCACTGGGTACTTGGGCATTATCAGCAATGCAATCTGCGGATTTAATTCACTTACATAGCATTTCTAGTGAAAAACATAAAAAAGCTATTGAAGAAGTTCGTGGTGTTATTGATGAAAAAGATTTTAATTCACATGGTACTGTTCGTTTTGTCTCTATTACCAATAAAGAAGGTGAAGGTATAAACAAACGCATCAATGAAATCAGTGAAGCCAATAAAGGTACAGCAGGCTATCTGACAGATATTATGGGTGGTGTTAGTGCTGTACGCATGCCATCACTTAAGCCAATAGAAGAAAGCGTTGCTAATGTTAAGCGTAGAATCAAACGAACTGATGCAACAGTTACTGACCTACAAGCCCAGCGTGTTGCTAAAGCACAAGCCCATGCAAATGTGATTAATGAACCTACCTTTAGTCTATTAACTAATTTGGCTTCCCAACATGAAGATGCTTTCCTTGGGATGATTGGTGCTAAGTTAAAAGAAGGTGAACTACAAACAGCTCATATCAATGACCGTGATGGTTTAGAAGGCAAGGCAGAAGCTGTTATGCGTGATTGGACAAATGCTGTAGATTTCATCAATAGTATCCCAAAAGTAGATGGTGTCCGTAAGTACTGGGATACAATGTTTATGGCTGTTAATAGTCGTATGCACTATAACAGTAATGTCTTTAACTATCAATCTTCTAAACTACACCGTGCTATGGCTGAGCCTAGTAACTTTAAAGTAACTGTACAGCTTAAGAATAAAGACGGCTCATCAGTACTAGACTCTTTACAAAGTAAGCTTAAAGAGTATGGTAAAGAAATTCATTCTAAACATCTGACTAAAGATGAATTAAACCTGACTTATTTCCTGCGTGCGTTAGCTGAGAATATGGAAGGCAGTGAAGACTTCATTGAAGCTTATTTTGAAAGTACTGGTTCTAAAGAAATATTCACAGAAGGATTTACTGTAGATAAGCTGCCCAGTTATGTGTTTATTCCTGCTTTTATAGAATATCTAAACCAAGAACATATTCAAAAAGCGACAGAGATTGTTTCTAAAGCACAAGCAGGTGATAAGATTTCATCTACAGAGATGAATCATCTTAGTAGTGTTATTGATGAGATGGCTATGACTGGTAGCTCATTAAGAGCTCTAAGAGAATGGGCAGATTTCCAAACTGCACAAGAAAATAATCATACCAATTTTACAACATCACTTGGTTTAGGCTCTGATGGTTTAAATAACGGTGCAGCATTGGCTCACTTTTGGAATGGTGCATTTTATAAAGAGTTATTATTACGCACGGGTTTTTTTAGTTTTAATGACCCCTTTAAATCTTATTTTGATGCTCGTCATGATAAGAATTTGGGTGATTATTATACTGCCTTTAAGAACGCTGTCATTAATGAGAAAGCACAAGAAGCTTTTATTATGGGGTTTCATGCGAATTTAGAAAAAGATCTAGCCAACCATAATGAACAGGTTTTTCGTGCATTAATGAAAGTACAAAAGAGTCTGACTAAACGAGCAGTGGCTAAGAGTGTCTTGATTCCATTTAACTATGGTGCAGGTATTAGTTCTCTTAAGAAAGCTGTATTTCGTACTTTCTTAAAAGAGATGCAAGATAATATTACACTTGCTGCTCAACAGGATATTGCAAATAAAAAAGCCCTAGAAGCAGGTCAAATGACTCAGTTAGAGTATGACACCCAAAGAGCTAAGCTTTTAAACCAAGTAATGACAGTAGACCGTTTATTCTCATTCATGACACAAAAGCCTATTCAATGGGATATTACTATTGATAATGAGCCTAAAGCAGTGGTTATTAATGAGAACTTAGATCTCAAATATATGCTAGAAGCTTGGATTAGCCCTAAAGATGAAGCTATGTTAGATAATAAATATAGCTTTACTATGGGTCAATATCTTGCAGAAGTACTGCAGGACTATGAAGCTGTTTATATTGAGAAGAATAAAGTCAATATGCGTATACTAAGCAGTACAGTTGAGTTATTTACTCAAATGTATCGTGAAGTAGAAGAGCGTGCTATACAGACTGTTGCAGAGAGAATCTCTAATGCTTTAGTTGAGACTGGTTTAGATAGGGGACTGGCAAACGAATTAGCTCTTAAAGAAATTAGCTATCGTGGTTTATCTGATAAAGAGCGTGAAGAGCTTGTCCATTCTGTGATGCATAAAGTTCAGGCACAGCTTCAGAATGTATATTCTGTACAAAATAATGAATCCAAAGCTAAGGTTCGTTTAACACGCTTAGCAGAGATTTTGTTCGTAGATAAAGCGAATCTGACCAATAACAGCTTCTTCTTGGTAAATAAATCAGGTAAGTATCAAGCGACTTCGTTTGGTAGTCCTGCAAGACATATACATCTTGAAGATAAAGCTCTATTGGCTAACTCTGTTCAAACACAGTCTATGGATAGTTATATCTCATCCTTTGCTATGGCTATGGGTAAGAAGATTAATATTAATGTTCATGATGCAAATATTGGGGCTATTGATAATCAGCTTGATATGATTACCCAACAAAACAAAGCAACCTTCCAAGCTTTGGTAAGTTATCATGGTCAGCTTGAGTCATTACGGGCATTAACCAGTGTTATCCAAAGTAGCTATGCACTTATTAAAGATGGGGTTATTCGTGAAGATTTCCATGATAATGAAGTCTTTGCTGAGCTTACCCAAGAACTCTCCAGTCTAGTTGATGAAGTTAGAGATACTGAGCTTAATAAACTAGATCAGTTAGCTAATTTGGCTTATCTGCATCAGTATGCAGGTGAATTTGGTGAGTATCAAGTAACAGATGCTGATCGTCAAACTGCTCTTAAAGAAAAGAATAAGGTTGTAGATCAAATCAATCAATTAGAAAAAGATTTGGCTCTTAATACAACTATTAAGGTAATGAGTTATGAACCAAACAAAAGAACAGATACTACAAAACAGCAAACAAGCGAGTCTGGAATTGTACAACTCTCTGACACCAGAGCAACAGAACAAGTTTCCCAACTTCCCACAACAAGTACAGGAACAGACGGTACTCAGGGAGCTGCATTTACTAACTCGTCCAGTACACCAACTGAGCCAACAATCCAAAACCTAAAACAGCTTGACCAAACCATTAAAGGTTTGGTTAATGTCAGTGAAGTACAGTTAAAGCTTAATAAGATGTTGATGGGTAAAGCCAACCAACACCTAAGCAAGATGTCTGTGAAGTTTGCTGATGTAACTACGCCTAATGGTACTCGTGCCTATGGAAGCTATAATGTAACTACCCATACATTGACTTTGGATAACCAAACCTTTAGCCAAAGTGGTAACGATGAGAATAAGCTACGAGTTATCAATCATGAGCTTGTACACGCTCTGACTGAGTACGCCATCATCTCTAACGCTCAAGACCTACGCAGTGAATTAAATCATCTGAATAAGATGCTTGATGCTGTCATGGCTCAGTGGCAAGAAGATGTAGCGTTTAATAAAAAGTATGGGCATAGTCGTCATGACACCAAAGAAGATGATTTAACTTATGTTAATCAAATCATGGAAGTCATCAAAGCATCTCAAGAAGCTGATACAACTAATGGTAATCATTATGCTGGCTTAAGTGAGTTTATCGCTTATGGTATGACTGACCCTGAGATGATGCGTTATATTGATTACGCTATGGAGCTTGCTGATTTAGGTATCAAACCAAGAAAAGGCATCTCATCTGTGATGGATTTCTTGGTACGCTTAGCATCTAAGGTGCTTGGTTTTAAGGGTGATGGATATAAAGCATTTGTACAAAATGTTGAAACCATCATGGATAATCCACCTGTGGATTTACTGACCTTAACAAGTAATGATACTCGCTTTAGTGCTTCTGCTATGAAGTCAGTTCAAGCCAATATTAAGCGTGGTATGGAAGCCATGAATAAAGCCATCACAACCAAAGCGGATGTTAAGCGTGCTATGTATCGTAACGATATTGGTTGGATTGACTTTGTTTGGGGAAGTACTGGTATCCTGAAAGCCAATGGAAAAACCAAAGGTGCAATGGGTATTAGCCACATTATTGAAGCCCGTATGCGTAAAGATGGTATGAGTTATGATGAAGTGGTTGAGATGCTGACTGGAGGTATTGTTGAGGCTATTGCTAAGGGTGAGGTAATACGGGAGATTGCAAGGGAGAAGACTCAACGCCTAACCGTACTTCATGACAAAACTATCATTCACTTGATAAAGCAGGCAGGCTCAAATGCTTGGCTGCTTTCTGGGTATGAAGAAAATCAGATGGTGAATCAGAGCAGGGGTGCGACCACTTCTGACCTACGCACAAACAGTCCTATACTTTCTCGTACTGATGTGGGAGCATCTGACAAAACCAGTATGTTGTTTGAAGATGGTACTGGCAAGGGATATGGCAAAACCAGTCCTACGCACAATCAGTCCTATTCCGCTCGTACTGATGTGGGAGCTTCAAACGAAACCAATATAACACAGCTTACTACAGATAGCAACGAAGACACTCGTTATTCACAGATATTTGATGAAACGGATAAACAATCTGCATCAGAAGTGTTTAATTCACTGGATAGTCAGACACTAACTGATGGGTGGAATAAGCATTTACAAGAAGTTTGGGATAGTCTGTTTGATGGTAATATTGTTTATAATACTTTAAGTGAGATGGAGCAAAAGAGTCTTTTAGATACTGCTAAACAGGTGAATAAAGTGTTTGTTCCACATACATTCAATATGACGGTCAAAGAACAGCTGTCTTACCAAGCAGTAACCAGTATTGTAGATTTCTTAGTAAACAATCATACTGATTCTAACATTACATCAGAACTTAATAAGATTCATGCACAACTGATTAAAGCTTATCCTACTGCTGCTGATCTGTATCCTGACTATCATACAGCTAATGATGAAGTTAAAAATCTGTATGATACAGAACACAGTAAATTGTTTAAATCTATAGGTGAGATGAATAACTTAGCTTCTGTTGTTGCTTTGGTTTTATCATCGCAAACATTCAATGAATTAACTGATCAGAAAGTAGAATTACGCAAAACCAAACATGATAGTTGGTTTGATAAGTTCATGAATTTATGGCACAAAGCTATGAATTTATTGAGAACCAAATATATCAATGCAAATAGTACTTCTGAAGCAACCAAACAGCTTATGGCAAAACTGGTTAATGCTGAAACTAATGCTCGTCTAGCTCGTGTATCTATGATAGATAAAGCATGGAATACGGTCTATCAAAAGCCTATGGACGCTGCTAACTGGGTATGGGATAAGACTTGGGATATTGGTAGTGAAGCTATCATCAGTGGTTTACCTATGTCCAGTCAAATGCGTGATACTTGGCGTAGTCATAAAGAGCGTATTAAAGCAGCTAAGCAATTAGAAAATCTTAGTAAGAGCAGTGTTGCAAAGGACAGTATGAACCTTACGATAGAAGCAGGTTTGGCGATTACTGGTTTAGATATGAATATGTCTTATGGTGGAAACCAAGACATCAAATCAGCAACACGGGGTTTTATCAAAGAAACTGTCAATGAAATGCTAGGTCAGCGTGGCGTGGGTCATACTGTAGAGCGTGTTATTCGTATTGTAAATAAAGTCGCCCAAGACCGTGCTAACTATAAGCAGTCTATGTTAAATAACTTTGCTTCTATTATGAAAGACCCTAAACGATTTGATAACCACGCTAAGCAGTCTATCACTCGTACTGTAATGATGTCTGATGCACAGACACTACTGCATTATCATGGTATGGAACAAACACTCAATTATATTGCCAACTCAAAACAACGAAAAGTTCGTATTAAAGAGTTGGAAGATAAGTTACAGTCTTTGTCAAAAAACCGTGAGCATTTCAATCAACTACTTAAAGATACCAAAGACTTGGCTTGGTATATGGTAGGTGAAACAGTCTCAGGTGATGTGAAAAAGAATGCTGAATTGATTGCAACTTCTGCAGGTACACGAAGCATTACCCCATACGAACAGATGGATCAGAATATCTTTGAAGCTGTAGATGAGCTAGTTACACTACATGGTTTAGAGATGGTTAATGGTAAGTATATGTACACAACACAGGACTTGATTCAAAATGAAGGTCAAGTGTTGATTGCTATGCTTAATACCCATCATGACCTTGTGAAGAAATCCAAAGAAGAGTTTAAGGACAATCCATTGAACTATATCAAAGGATTTAAGCCTGCAATTCATAATCCGCATGTAGATGTCGTTGCTGTAAAAGCTGAAGAAGTAGATGATTATATCCAAAAGGGCTATGAACAAGTACTACATGGTTCTATTGTTCAAGATGAGTTAGATAATACTGAACCTCGCTATCTGATGATTAACAAGAACGCACCCTATGCTCGTTATAACTCTGGTGGTTTGGATATGAAAGATACTCACTTCCGTGGTTATGAAGTCTTTAACTATAAGACTAATGCTAAAGAATTAGCTCGTGTAGGTCAAGGTCGTTTAAAGCGTAATACTGAACTTGCTAAGACAATGGATGCACGAAGCTATGATCCACGAAATATTAAGGGCAATCATCTCATTCCACGATATGGTAATGATATGCTGATTTTGGGTTATAACTATGAAATGTCAGGCGAACTAAGAGATAAGCTACTAGACCGTGATTTATCATTTGATATGATGTTAGCCACTATGGGTAGTGAATTGGTTGCTAAACCAAAGCTAGTAGATACACAGCGTACATTAGCACAGGTACTGGCTGAAGACGCTAAGAATCCTACAACTGGTTTTAAAATCTCACCCGTACACTTTACCGTGATTAACCCTAATTCTCCTGACCCAAGAGTTCAAGAGATGCTTCGTATGATGCCTTATGAGTTCTACCAAGAAATGCAGCATCAATTTGGTAAGGGTAAACCATTTGTTATCCGTACAGCAGTATTTAACTCTGTCTTTGGCTTTAGAAAATATAATGTCTCTGAAATGTTTGATAAGGTGAGTGGTGAGCGTAATTACTTTGAGAAGTTCATGGTAACTTTGTATGAAAATATCTATGGTAAGCAAGCTCGTAATAAAGCTTCTAATCATCAATATGTTTGGGAATGGTTTGTTACCCAAGCCAAAGACCTTATTGTGATTCGTTCTGTCAAAGTTCTGATTGGTAACATTATCGCTAATGCGTTAATCTCAGCAGCTCATGGTATTACACCTACAGAGTTAGCAAGGGGTATGTTCTATGCTTGGAAAGAAGGTAAAGCTTATCGTCAATTACAAGCAGAAGAGCAGCGTATTAACTTTGAGATGCTTAATGCAACTTCTGAATCTCAGCGTAAGAAGCTTAAAGCACAGTTAGTTGCTGTCAGACAGAATATGCAAAATTCAGGTATGCACGAGTACATGGAAGAAGGCTTGATGAGTACGATTGTGGAAGACATTGATATGGGTTCTGAAACCAAGTTATTTAAATCTGACTTTGAGAAGAAATTAGATAACCTTGCAGAGAAGATACCACAACCAGTACGCACAACAATGAAGTGGGCAACATTCCACCCTGATACTGAGATTCATAAGTTTTTGAGTGAATCTACTCAGTTCTCTGATTTTGCTGCTAAATTTGTGTTAGCTAAGCATATTGAAAGAAAATCATTGAAGATGGGTAAATCTAAGAAAGCTGCATTTAAAGATGGTATTCAGATGGCTCAGGAAGTATTTATTAATTATGACATTCCTACAAACCGTACGCTACAAGCAGCAAATGATTTGGGTCTGTTTATGTTTACTAAGTTTACTGTGAGATTCCAACGAGCACTAGCAAGACAACTACATCAAAATGGTGGTCATGCAATGCTTCAACATTTCATGGTAGAAGAATACTTACCTGTTGCTGGTTTATTAAATCCATTTTTCCCTATGTTTAATACAGGTCTTGGGGCATTTACGGGTATTGGTGCATTAGCACAGTTACCGTTAATCGCTATGCTCTTGTGAATAAGAAGGGTGTCTTGATTTATTAGCCTAAAATTTCTATACTAATACGCACTAAAAACCTACCTAATATGGGTGGGTTTTTGGTATTTACTCCTAATATTCATGGGGTTTATTTATGGTATAAATAAAGTGATATAGGCACATTTGGGGATATTTTATATACTAAACCTTCACTAATTAAGTGTAATGGTATTACCCTAAAAGTACTCTAATTGCTGATAGTTATTGACGCTTTCACCGCATTAACCTAACTTTATATAAGCTTGATGCCATCATGGAAGGGGATTTG
>ERZ1023189.66-NODE-66-length-19510-cov-30.909329_pt1 | contig 19510 bp, 16 predicted proteins | sample MGYA00380439_ERZ1023189 | MGnify/ENA primary metagenome ERZ1023189 (study PRJEB33173, sample SAMEA4830404) | metagenome | study: EMG produced TPA metagenomics assembly of the PRJEB25223 data set... | reverse complement strand
AACCAGTGACCCCCTCCTTGTAAGGGAGGTGCTCTCCCAACTGAGCTAATCGCCCTTAATGTTGTGGGTTGGCATTATAGGGAGAATGCATTTTCAGTCAATACCTTTTTATTAAATTTTGTTTAATTGTCGTAAAAATAAGCATAAAATCCGCTTTTTTATTTAGAAGTCAAACAAGTCGTAGTAGAATAACGACTAATATTTTATTGAAGATAGGTTATAAAAATGAAACTAGATGCTCCTTTTAATTTAGACCCAAATGTAAAAGTGCGTACTCGTTTTGCTCCTAGCCCTACAGGTTATTTACATGTAGGTGGCGCACGTACCGCACTTTATTCTTGGTTATACGCAAAACATAATAACGGCGAATTTGTATTACGAATTGAAGACACTGATTTAGAGCGTTCAACACCAGAAGCAACGGCTGCAATTATTGAAGGAATGGAATGGTTAAATCTTCCGTGGGAACATGGCCCTTATTATCAAACTAAACGCTTTGATCGTTATAACCAAGTTATCGATGAAATGATTGAACAAGGCTTAGCATATCGTTGCTATTGCACTAAAGAACACTTAGAAGAACTTCGTCATACTCAAGAACAAAATAAAGAAAAACCACGTTATGACCGTCACTGCTTACACGATCACAACCATTCACCTGATGAACCCCATGTTGTACGTTTTAAAAATCCAACTGAAGGCTCGGTAGTATTTGATGATGCCGTACGTGGCCGTATTGAAATCAGCAACAGTGAGCTTGATGATCTTATTATTCGTCGCACAGACGGTTCTCCAACTTATAACTTCTGTGTAGTTGTAGATGACTGGGACATGGGTATCACACATGTTGTGCGTGGGGAAGATCATATCAATAACACGCCTCGTCAAATTAACATTTTAAAAGCAATTGGTGCCCCAATTCCAACCTATGCACACGTTTCTATGATTAATGGCGATGATGGTCAAAAACTCTCTAAACGACATGGCGCAGTAAGCGTAATGCAATATCGTGATGATGGTTACTTACCCGAAGCTTTAATTAACTATCTTGTGCGTTTAGGCTGGGGACATGGCGACCAAGAAATTTTCAGTCGCGAAGAAATGATCAACTATTTCGAATTAGATCACGTTAGCAAATCAGCTAGCGCATTTAATACCGAAAAATTACAATGGTTGAATCAACATTATATCCGTGAATTACCACCAGAATATGTGGCTAAACACCTTGAATGGCATTACAAAGATCAAAGCATTGATACAAGCAATGGTCCTGCATTAACTGAAATAGTCACCATGCTTGCGGAACGTTGCAAAACCCTAAAAGAAATGGCAAGTTCAAGCCGCTACTTCTTTGAAGAGTTTGAAACCTTTGATGAAGCCGCAGCGAAAAAACATTTCAAAGGCAATGCTACTGAAGCGCTTACAAAAGTGAAAGAAAAATTAACCGCACTTTCTAGCTGGGATTTACATTCTACTCACGAAGCCATTGAGCAAACGGCTTCTGAACTAGAAGTGGGCATGGGTAAAGTTGGTATGCCATTACGTGTCGCGGTGACAGGTTCTGGTCAATCGCCATCAATGGATGTTACCCTAGTCGGTATAGGCAGAGATCGCGTACTTGCACGTATTCAGCGTGCTATTGATTTTATTCATGCACAAAACGCTTAATATTTAATCGGATAACAAACACATAATAAAATCGTATTGACAGCCACATAGTCAAATTTTATCATGTCGCTGTCTTTTATGGGGATATAGCTCAGTTGGGAGAGCGCTTGAATGGCATTCAAGAGGTCGTCGGTTCGATCCCGATTATCTCCACCAAATTAATAAAGCAAGGTTATTTACCTTGCTTTTTTATTATCAATAATCAATATCTTAGCGAATTTTAACAAAAATAAAAACTAAAGCGTGCTAGAATAGTGCGCTTTTTTATTACATTGTTCGAAACCATATCAAGGAATAATTATGCGTCCAAATAATCGAGAAAATAATCAACCCCGCCAAATTAAAATTACCCGTAACTACACCAAGCATGCTGAAGGTTCTGTGCTTGTTGAATTTGGGGACACCAAAGTGCTTTGTACTGCAACAGTGGAAGATGCTGTACCACGTTTCTTAAAAGGACAAGGGCAAGGTTGGGTAACGGCTGAATATGGAATGTTGCCACGTTCAACACATAGTCGTATGCAACGTGAGGCGGCTAAAGGTAAACAAGGCGGACGCACAATGGAAATTCAACGCTTAATTGCCCGCTCTTTGCGCGCCATGGTGGATCTTAAAGCACTGGGTGAACGTGCGATTACTTTAGATTGCGATGTTATTCAAGCGGATGGCGGCACACGAACTGCATCCATTACTGGTGCTGCAGTCGCATTATGTGATGCGATCAACAGTTTAATTGAGAATGGCACGTTAAAAACTAACCCCATTAAAGGGCTAGTTTCGGCAATTTCTGTAGGGATTGTTGATGGGCAAGCTGTTTGTGATTTGGAATACGTGGAAGATTCTGCAGCGGAAACCGATATGAATGTTGTGATGATGGAAGATGGTCGCATGATTGAGGTGCAAGGCACTGCAGAAGGCGAGCCATTTAGCCATGAAGAATTATTAACATTATTAGATTTAGCGAAACAAGGCTGTAATCAAATTTTCATCGCTCAACGCGAAGCGCTAGGCTTATAAACACAGCTTATAGGAGTTAAAAAATGGAACAATATAAACGCGATTTTATCGAATTTGCTTTAAGCCGAAATGTATTGAAATTCGGCGAGTTTACTTTGAAATCGGGGCGTAAAAGTCCGTATTTCTTCAATGCAGGTTTGTTCAATACGGGGGCAGATTTAGCGCGTTTAGGCGAGTTTTATGCTGCGGCAATTCAAGCAAGTGCGGTAGATTTTGATGTGGTTTTTGGCCCCGCTTACAAAGGCATTCCAATTGGCACTTCAGTTTCGGTGGCGTTATTTAATCGTTATGGTATTGATAAACCCCTGTGTTTTAATCGTAAAGAAGTGAAAGATCACGGAGAGGGCGGCAATTTAATTGGTAGCCCATTGCAAGGAAAAATTTTGCTTGTGGATGACGTGATTACGGCTGGCACTGCAATTCGTGAATCTATGGAATTAATCAGTGCAAATCAGGCAGAGCTTGCGGCGGTATTGATCGCTCTAAACCGTAAGGAACGAGGAAAAGGCGAGCTTTCAGCAATTCAAGAAGTTGAACGTGATTATCAATGCCAAGTGCTATCAATCATTGATTTAGATGATTTGATGCAATTTATCGAACAAGATCCTCGATACAGTAGCCATTTGCCAGAAATGCGTGCTTATCGTGCCGAATTTGGCGTATAAAACTTGAGAAATAAATTTTTGTTATCATTATAAATAACATTATAAAAATAACCGCACTTTGACTTAACAGAGGAAAGAATGAATTTTATTGGAAAAATTATAGGCGTATTTTTAGGTTGGAAAGTTGGTGGATTTTTTGGTGCGATTGCTGGGCTAATCTTAGGTTCCATCGCAGATAAAAAATTGTATGAACTTGGCTCGGTAAGTTCTAGTTTCTTTAAAAAGAAAACAACGCGTCAAGACTTGTTTATGCAAACCACCTTTGCGGTGTTAGGGCATTTAAGTAAATCGAAAGGGCGTGTAACAGAAGAAGATATCCAATTAGCTAATCAATTAATGATTCAGCTTAAACTGGATGATGCAGGGCGTAAATTAGCGCAAGATGCATTTCGTCGTGGTAAAGAATCTGATTTCCCAATTCGCCAAGTTATTCGTGAATTTCGCATTGGTTGTGGGCAACGTGCTGATTTATTGCGAATGTTCTTACAAGTGCAAGTTCAAGCGGCTTTTGCCGATTCAGAACTTCACGAAAATGAGAAAGAAGTGCTTTATGTGATCGCTGAAGAACTTGGGCTTTCTCGTATGCAATTTGAACAAATGATTGCGATGGAAATGGCTGCTCGAGCTTTTACTCAAGGCGGTTTTTATCAGCAATATCAACAAGATGCATATCAAGGTGGCTACCAATATCAGCAACAAAATAGTGGTGGTTACCAACATGCTTCTGGCCCAACGTTAAATGATGCCTATAAAGTATTGGGTGTGACTGAGTCCGACGAGCAAAACACGGTTAAGCGTGCTTATCGTCGTTTAATGAATGAACATCATCCAGATAAACTTGTGGCGAAAGGTTTACCGCCAGAAATGATGGAAATGGCAAAAGAAAAAACTCAACAGATTCAAGCCGCTTACGATTTAATTTGTCAAGCAAAAGGCTGGAAATAGTGCGTGTTATTCTTGCGCCTATGCAAGGGGTTCTTGATCCCTTTGTACGCCAACTTCTCACCGAAGTGAATGACTACGATTTATGTATAACAGAATTTGTTCGCGTAGTTGATCAACTTCTCCCTGAAAAAGTATTTTATCGTTTATGCCCTGAATTAAAAAATCAGGGCTTTACTTCTTCTGGCACGCCTGTGCGAGTGCAGTTGCTAGGGCAGAATCCAGAATGCCTTGCTGAAAATGCGATTCGTGCGATAGAACTTGGTTCTCATGGCATTGATTTAAATTGTGGTTGCCCTTCTAAAACAGTGAATGGCAGCAATGGTGGTGCGGCATTATTGAAACAGCCTGAATGGATTTATCGTGCCACTCAAGCCTTACGCCAAGCCGTGCCAAGTGAATTTCCCGTTAGTGTAAAAGTGCGGTTAGGTTGGGATGATATTTCTCAAGCCTTTGAAATCGCTGATGCGGTAGAGCAAGGCGGCGTAACCGAAATTACAGTTCATGGACGCACAAAAGCTGATGGTTATCGTGCTGATCGAATTAATTGGAAAAAAATTAGCGAAGTCCGAGAGCGTTTATCCATTCCAGTTATTGCTAACGGAGAAATTTGGCATTGGCAAGATGGTCAAGATTGCTTATCTCAAACAGGTTGTCAGGATTTAATGGTCGGACGAGGCGCGTTGAATATTCCGAATTTAAGTCATGTTCTGAAATCAAATGTAGAAAAAATGCCTTGGTATGAGATTCAAAAAATCTTGCAAAAATACGCGAATGTTGAAAATGAATATGACAGTGGTTTTTATCATGTGGCACGAATTAAACAATGGTTACGTTATTTGAATAAGGAATATGATGAAGCGAACCAAGTGTTTGATAAGATTAAGACCTGCCAAACTGCTGAAGATTTGAAATTACGGTTAAATGATAAATAAAAAACCTGCTAATCAGCAGGTTTTCTTTTTCTAAATTATTTAAAAATTCACCGCACTTTTTAATTTTTTCAGTGCATTAGTTTCTAATTGACGAATACGTTCCGCAGATACATTATATTTTGCTGCCAAGTCGTGCAATGTAGCTTTGTTATCATCTAACCAACGAGCTTTGATAATATCCTGACTACGCGCATCTAGACTTTGTAGTGCCGCACCTAATTGCTCGGTTGCTTGGCTTTCAAAGTTTTCATTTTCAAGCGCTGCTGCGAAATTAGAACTTTTATCTTCCAAATAAAGGGCTGGAGAATAGGTCTCTGTTTCTGCATCATCAGTAGGTAAATCAAAACCGACATCGGCACCGCTCATACGCGATTCCATTTCGATCACATCTTCTTTGGAAACACCCAATTCATTTGCGACCATATCAACTTCATTTTCATTGAACCAACCTAAACGTTGTTTAGTTTTACGTAGGTTGAAAAATAATTTACGTTGAGCTTTCGTGGTTGCGACTTTTACGATACGCCAGTTACGAAGAACATATTCGTGGATCTCTGCTTTAATCCAATGCACAGCAAATGACACCAAGCGTACACCAACTTCAGGGTTAAAACGTTTAACCGCTTTCATTAAGCCGATATTGCCTTCTTGGATTAAGTCAGCTTGTGGCAAACCATATCCAGAATAGCCACGTGCAACATGGATCACGAAACGAAGATGCGACAAAATGAGTTTTTTCGCTGCATCTAAATCCTCGTGATAATACAAACGTTCTGCCAATTCCTTTTCTTCCTCTGCGGTCAGCATCGGATATTCATTTGCTGCACGAATATAACCTTCGATACTGCCTTGAGGAACTAACATCATTTGTGTTTCTTTATCCATCGTTTCCCTTCTTTATTTTGGCTTTTGCCAATCAATGAGCCTAGTTATAGCACAATAAGCTATCTTATTGAACCAATTTGTTAATAAGACAGATTTTATCAATTGAAAGTTCAATTATTATAAAATTACGTGATAATTTGCTCACTATTTACTTCGCCAGTTGCACTGATAAATCGTACTTCAGGTTGTAAATACACACCAAATTTTTCAGCAACAGTTTGGCGTACATAATATGCAAGTTTTATCACGTCTTGTCCACTTGCATTATCTTTGTTAATCAATACTAATGCTTGTTTTTTATGAACCGCAGCCCCACCAATTTGAAAACCTTTAAGATTGCATTGATCAATCAGCCAGCCTGCCGCTAATTTCACTGAGCCATCTTCCTGTGGAAAGTGCGGTAGATTTTCGTGATGTTTTTTGATTTCTTCAAAATGTTCTGAACTGACAACGGGGTTTTTAAAGAAACTCCCTGCATTACCCACTTCATTTGGGTCAGGTAATTTACTTTGACGGATATGACAGACTTCATCAAAAATTTGTTTAGCGGTGACCGTTTTCGGATCGAACTCTACAAGCGAACCATATTTTAGAATAGGCTGCCAATCTTTTTTTAGCTTTAATCCAACCGCTGTAATCACATAACCTTGCTGATAACGATGTTTAAAAATACTCTCACGATAACCAAATTCACATTGTTCTGTGTCGAGTCTAAAGGTTTCGTTCGTATTTAAATTAAGTACTTCCACATAATCACATACATCTTTAAATTCAACGCCATAAGCACCGATATTTTGAATGGGTGCAGAGCCTGCACAACCGGGAATCAGAGCCAGATTTTCTAAGCCATAAATACCATTATTAATAGACCACTCCACCAATTTATGCCAATTTTCCCCGCTATTGACGTGAAGATAGTGAAAATTTGCATCTTGTTCGTGCGTAATCCCCATTAAACGATTAAGGATCACGATGCCATTAAAATCATCTAGAAATAGAATATTACTTCCTTGACCTAAAAAAAGAGTGGGTAAATTTTCTGATTTAGAATTCGCCCACACTTGTTGTAGCTGTTCGATACTATGTGCTTCAATAATTTCACGAGCATTAGACTGAATGTGGAAAGTGTGAAAAGGTTGTAAATTTTGCATTTTGATGTCCTAATATAATGTATGTGGCAAGGTAATTTTGACTTGTGTGCCGCCTTGTTCACGGCGATGAATATGCAATTGTGCATTAAGCTGACGACAGCGTTCCGCCATAATATTTAAGCCGTAATGCCCTTCTGGTTCTTCAAGATTTGGAATGCCAACCCCATCATCTTCAACTAAAATTTCATACTCGCCTTCCGCATTAATTCTTGCGCTAATTTCAATTACCGTGCCTTGAGAATGCTTGATCGCATTGGTGGTGGCTTCACGTACAATTTGCAGAACGTGAACCAGCTGTTGAGGGTTCAAACTTTGCGATGGTAATTGACAATTCACATTCATTTGCATTGTTGTTTGCGAGCGTAATGAATCAATCACTTGTTTTAGTGCAAGCTGTAAATTCGCTTCTTGTATAGTTAAACGGAAAGTGGCTAAAAGCTCACGTAACTGTGCATAACCACCAGAAAGGGCTTGTTCAAAATTGGCAATAATTGCCAAACTCTTTTCTTTTGATTGTTCGTCTTCTTTCTTCAGGTTATGTTTGAGCAAAGTAAGTTGAATTTGTAAAAATGATAAGACTTGAGCCAAAGAATCGTGCAACTCTCGCGCAATAATTGAGCGTTCTTCCATTAATAAAATCTGTTCTTTCTGACGTAAATTTTTATGGAAATAAAGCGCACGAGCAAGCATTTGCGCTAAATTTTGCATAATTCGGGGATCTGGACAAGGTAATCCTGCTTGCCAAGACAGTACACCTAATTCTTCGTTATCCACAGAAAGGGTTTCGATTTGTAGTTCATTATTAGCATCTTGCTTACCCAATGTAATATCCCAATGTTCAGCCCCCATCACTTCCACTTTAACGAAGTTCAAATGGTCGCTAATAAAAATGTAATGCAAAACTTGATTTAAAATTTTATCGTTAATTGTGTTTGTATTCAGAAGTTGAGCACTTTGATAAAGAGTGCTTAAAGTGCGGTTAGTTTGACGCAACTTTTGCGTTTTTTCGTTTACCGCTTCTTCTAAACGGGAATAAAGCTGTCCCAGTTCTGTGGACATTTGTGTAAATACGCGAGCCAGTGTGCCAAGTTCATTTTGTTTCCTTGTGTCAAGTGGAATATGATTGAATTGACGCATTTGCACTTGCATACTGGCTTTTGTCATTAAATGCAAAGGTTTCACAACTTCTCGGTTTGTATACCAAATCACATAAGACACCATCAGCAAAATTAACAACATCGCAAAACCTAATACTGAAACGCCCAAAATCCATTTTTGCTCACTAAAACGTTGTAATTCAAACACAAAATAATCAACATCTGCCACATAGTCAGTAAGCTGCTTACTATAGTTTTTTACATCCTGTTGGCGTGCATATTTTTCCATGTTCGTCCAACGTTGCAAAATGTTTTGATAGGAATGTTTTAATACATTCGGTGTGAAAAATTGATTTTGAACTTCCAATAAAGCAGATGAATGAAGACTTATATGATAACGACGTAAGTTCGTTTCCACGCTTTCTGGTTGGTCTTGCATTTCATAAAGCAAGCGATAACTTTGCATACGCAAAGAACCTGAAATATTAATGGCTTCGGCATCATATTTATTACTGCTCATAATTGCCAAACTGAGAGAACTAATCACACCAGCAACGATAAGAATGATAAATAAATATTTCGCAATACGAGTGGAAACGGAACCTTTAGTATACACAGAAAACTCCAGTGGAAATTTAGAAAAGTGCGGTAAAATTTTTATTTCTTTTTAAATTTAGCCCAAACTTTATCTTCTTGACCACGCCATAAGCGTTGAATGTTATCGTGATGACGATAAATTAATAGGCAACACACCAGTGCAACAGGAAAAGTAAATTCAGGTTTAAACCACCAAACATAAAAAGGCACAAGTAAAGCAGAAATAACCGCACTTAATGAAGAATAGCCACTAACAAGAAAAACAAAGATCCACGTACCAAACATTGAACCTGCAACAGCCCAAGAAATCGGTGCGATTGCCCCAAAGGCAGTTGCAACACCTTTGCCACCTTTAAATTGAAAGAAAATTGGGAAAATATGCCCTAAACAAGCACCAAGTGCGACCATCCCCAATTCAAATTGGGTTAAACCTAAATAATAACCTGCCCATACAGGAATCATCCCTTTTAACATATCAAAAATAAGCACCGCCAAGGCAGACTTACGATTTCCAATGCGCAACACATTTGTCGCCCCAGGATTGTGTGAGCCATTTTGACGAGGATCAGGCAAGCCTGCAATGCGACAAATTAAAATCGCACTGGAAATTGAGCCTAAAAGATAGGCAAAAAGCATATAAAAAAGGGCGAAAAGGCTCATTTTGTACTCCAGCAAGAAAAACTGTTCGTTATTTTACCCAAAGTTGATAGCATACGCCTACAATAATTTTAGAGGAAACCTTATGGATCGTATTTTTATTGAAGAATTGACTGTTTTTGCACAAATCGGTGTATATGATTGGGAACAGCAAATAAAGCAAAAACTCGTGTTTGATTTGGAAATGGCGTGGGATTGTAAGCAAGCGGCAGAAACGGATGATGTTGAATATTGTTTAAATTATGCTGAAGTGAGCCAAGTGATAATTGATTATGTGGAAAGTAAACCTTTCTTGTTGATTGAGCGAGTGGCTTATGAAGTGGCAGAGTTGCTTGAGTCACGTTATCAACTTCAAGGATTAAAAATTAAACTGAGCAAACCAAAAGCTGTCGCGCAAGCTCGAAATGTTGGCGTATTGGTTATACGTGGATGTTTAAAATAATGTAGCGATAGTGGCTATTAATAAATCTGACAGGCATGCAATTTAATTGATGTCTGTCAGATTGGCTTTATGCTTTTACCTTGTGTTCTGAATAGTTATTGTTCAGCTTCTAACTCTCCAACACTCACTTTAGTATTATTACCTTTATCGCCGAATTGTTGTTCTTCGCAACCTTTACCTGCATCACAAACTGCAACAGAAACAAGTTTTTCAACATCTAAGCTACTCACTAAATTTGTATTAATGATTTTTTCGCTTGAGTCCGTAACATTCAATTGCTCAGCAGACAAGTTGGTGGCTCGCACACCGTTAATTTTGTCATAAAGTCTAGCAAAACTACGTTCACTGAGTTTGGTAGAAGCGCCGTTAATTTTTGTTTGATTAAAGTTTTTCTCACGAGGCAGTTCAAAGAATGTGAAATTTGAATTTGATTTTACCTCAATTTCTACCCCTTTGGAGCTTAAATAAGCTGTCCCACCGTTTGGTGCTAAGGCAGTGATGTCGGCATTTTCAATGGTTGTTTTGGTATCTGCGTTATCACCAATAGTAAATGCCATATTGGCAATATTCGCATCATTATCAATTGAGCCTGGCGCACCATTAATGATCACTTCTTCCCCAGCTCTTCCACCTGTGTTAATTGCAGTAATTTTCAAGTCATCTTTGCTATTTTTACCTGCAATTTTTGTATCGCCATCAGTTCTAAAGGTGTAACCCTGATGAGATTTCACAAAAATAGAACTTTTTTCCCCTATTAATTCCCCGATTAAAAACATCGTAGCATAAGGTGCTTTTGGAGATATATCGCTTTTCTCATCGCCCACGATTTTGATATGTGAGTTTACCATTGAGACTTTACCATTCATTCCTAAACGGTTAATTTGAGTTGCAATATCTTGTTTATCAAAGGTAATATCAATCTTGCTATTATCTAACTTAATTTTTTCTGCCAGTAAATGCACAAATCCATTTTTTAGGTTGATATTACTGTTAGAAATATTAATTTCCGTGTCTTTAATCGTTGATCGCCCCGTATTTTTGGTAGCAAACATATCAAAACGATACCAATAGGCTCTGTTCATATCTAACTCTAAATCTTCTGTATATGACTTACGGTAATATTTCCAACGGCGTCTGCCTTGATCTAACTCTGACAACTGTGTACGATGGTCTAAATCTAACACTCCGTATTCATATTTCGAACTCACACCATTTCTATTACGGGATATACCCCCATCAATGTAAAAATTCGTCTGTCCTGTGGCGGTGATGTTATCTAAATTAACATTTTTAAATCCACCCACTAAAATCACTTCATCAACCTGATCAAATACTACATTACGCATATTTACATTAAACTTCTTACGTTGTGACTCTTCTGTTTTACGATATTTGTTATCATAATATTCATCCTTAGCACTACGCCCCAATCCCATCGCTCCGTTACCAAGATTTATTTTGCTGTCAGTAATTTTAATATCTGATTTAAAATCTTCCTCATTCTGCAAACTCGTTACAACAAATAAACGACCTTTTGAGTGAATATCCGCATTATTGATATTAATATGACCTTGGTTAGTTAGCTTTAATAGCGAATCTGTGCCTTTAAAGGAATCTATATGAATACGTCCTGAAATATTAACGTCCTTTCCTTTAAGAGTTACTTTTCCATTATTAGCTAGTAATGAACTTAACGCCTCTGTTTGTATAAATGAATCCGTCCCTGCATTATCTTTGTCTGCAATCCGAATATTTTCAGTGTCTGGCACGTCAATATTAACTTCTGTATTTAATGTTTTATGTTCATCATTATAGTGCGTTCCACTATTTTCACGTCCAAAGTTACCGTTGATATTAACGCTTTTACCTTTAAAGTTGATCTTAGGCGAGGTAACTTTTGAGCCAGTTTGAGAAGTGATTTTTATATTGTCTTCAAGTTCGTTATTTGAGGTAAATACAGTCTCACTCTCCCCTTTAATATTACTTTCATTATTCAACTCAACATTGTCAGCAGATAACACAACCTTGCCGTTTCTATTACTAACCTTAGTTGCTTCTAACACACCATTATTCATAACCAAGCTATCTAATACTTGGTTACGCCCTTTCGCACTTAACGTAATCTCTCCTGCTTTAATGCTCCCTTCATTTTTAACAATACTCTGTACTGCATTATCTTCTAATGCCACACTTATGCTGCTATCTGATAAGGTAAATGTAAAATTATTGCTTGAGGATAAATATACCTCGCCATTGATTGTAGAGTTTTTTTCAACGTTAATGTTCCCTTTATTGATAACTTCATCGCCATTAAGTACCACGAAATCTTTCGCCTTAATTTTCCCTTCATTGATAACTTGACCTTCTGTTACCACCTGACCTTCTGTTACCACCTGACGGTCTTTTAGTTTACGGGTAAATTTATTGGTATTGCTATTGCCATTTTCACTGATTTTCTCTAAATCTTTAGTTGTTGCAAGTAAACCAGCTACATTAATTTCTGCCCCTTTGGTAATAATAACCCCATTAGGGTTTGCTAAATAAACTTTACCGTTTGCCGTCAATTTCCCTTGAATTTGACTAGCATTGCCGCCAATTACACGGTTATATGCCACAGCGTTTGGGCTAGGCTGTTTAAATTCCACTTCTTTCTTTTGGCCGATATTAAAACTCCCCCAATTTATTTGAGTTGTAGAGGTACTTTGAGTAATTGTCATTTTATTTTCAGTTGTAGAAACACTTGCCTGCCCAACAACTACCTCGTGATTTTGTGGCAAATCCGGTGTAGAGGCATATGCCGCACCACTGCAAGTGGTCAAAATGATAAGAGAAATTACATTTAATTTATACATAGCATACCTCCTTAGAAAGTTTTAATCATAGAAAGCCAAAATTGGTGTTTATCGGCATTATCAATATTGTTATCAAGCGGCTTGGCGACACTGACGTTGATGGCATAGCTGCCAGCATCTGAAAAAGAAAGTCCTGCACCAACGCTTTGTAATTTCACGCTATTTTTCACGCTTTGTGCGAGAGATTGGCTATTTTTATAATATTTCCCGAAACCATAGTCATAGAACAATGAACTAACTAGCACACTTTGGGAAAAGACTGGTAAATAATGTTTGAATTCTGTTTGTATCAAATGCCCTTCATCCACAGAAGCCGCACCAGCTTGATGTCCACGTACTCCAGACAAACCACCAAGCAACATTTTCTGTGAGCTTTCAAGGGTTTTATCGGCAAACTGACCGTTTATACCAATATTGAAAGCAAAAGATTTAGGTAAAATTTGCTCGTGAGACAAGCGGTAGTTATATACCGTAAAATGCGATTTTGGTTGAAAATCCTCTGCCGCATTATGTGTTTTTTCATTAGTTTGATTCGCTAAATTACCGAACAAAGTAGATAATGAAAAATAAGTTGTCCCATCTTTAATAAGATTCCAAGAACCGTCAATCCCTACAGTTAAACTATTTATTTTCCGTTTTTGTTTCACTTTAGCCGCTTGTTGTGCATCTGTGAGGTTTTGATGATTAAAGCTCACTTTAGTACTTAAACGAAAATTTGGTGTACGGATTGTTGGGTGCAACAAATAAGCCCCTAGGGTATGGGAATGCCCTTGAGATTGTAATGATTTAAAATTACCACCTAATTTGTAGTCGAGATAGTTAGCAGTTACACCAAAACGCGTAGAATAACCATCAATTAAAGAGGAATAATCTATACGAGCATTTTTTAAATTAGCCTGATTAGAACTCAGTAAATCCAGTTTCAATTCATCGCCCCAGCCATTCAAATTACTGACTTTTGTCCCCGCAGCCAAACGGTAACGCCCAGTATACTTGTTGCCTTGGTTATCTACGGAAACATAACCAGAAAAACGTTTTGCATCGTTAATCTTAATCAGTAAATTTGCTTCGCCGACTTTTTTGCCTGCGGAGAGTTGCAAACCAGCATTTACCCCTGGAACATCGTTTATTGTTAAAGCAAATTTTTCTAACTCATCTTTCAAAATAAATTCGGACGTATTCACTGTTGTATTAGAGAGACGGGATACAAATTTATTGCTTAATGCGCTGTGATTTTGCAAGCGTATTTCGCCTACATTACCTTTGAGTAACAAAATTTTTACCGTACCTTGCTCAATTTCCTGCGGTGGTAAAATTGCTTTTGCCACTAAATAATTATTATGACGATAAAATTCGCTGATCTCATTTGCCAAATTACTTAAATCTGACAGCGATACCTCTTTTCCTACATAATTTTTTAAAATATGTGCAAGCTCGTCTGTGACGACTTCTTGATTGTTTCGATCTAAAATCTGTACTTGCGTAAGTGGAAATTTCAGTCCTTGTTTATACTGTGCGGTATAAGGCGATTTTGCTGCTTGATTAAATAATTCGCCACTAGGTTTGGCTTCTGGTTGAATTTGACGCTGTTCTAGTTCACGGTTCAATGATCCAGCATTTGGCACTAATGCCATCACTGAATTACTCAAAACAAAGCCTAAACTGACCGCACTTGCAATAACAGAATAACGAGGTCTCATTTTCATTCCTTATGTCCTATTAATTGATAAAATTACAAAAATTGAGGGAAAACAGCTTTAGGGCGTTTTTCCAAAGTAAATTTAGAAGCTATAAACTGCACTAATTTTCGCATTACGACCAGTGCCTTCCATTAAACTAAACGCGGGTTGATATTTTCTATCAAACAAGTTTTCCAGTGCAAAATCTAAACGCAGGTTTTTCCATTCGCCTTTTAATGGCGCATAGGTAGCACGAAGATCGGTCAGTATATAACTTGGGTAGGTAACACTATGATCTTTAGGCACTCGGCGTTGAGCAGCGTAATGGGTTACTGTCGCTCCCACCGTGAATTTGTCTTTTACTAAAGCATAATCTGCCCCTACGCCGATTTTGCTTGCGGCAATGTTTGATAAAGCTTCGCCGCTATCTTTATCTCTACCTTTGGTACTGCCATAGTTAGTAAACAGCGTTAAACGTTCTGTTTGGTATTGAGCTTGCAACTCAATACCACTTAAACGGGCATTAGCTATGTTTTGATACTGGGAATTTGTTGGCAATGGCAGCGACGTGCTACTTTTATTCGGATTATTAAATATCTTTAAGTTAATTAAATCTTCTACATCATTACGGAAATAAGTCGCTTCAATTTTGAATTTATCGCCTTGTTTAAACAGACTATCAAAATGTAGATTTGCGGTAATTTCTTTATTTTTCGCTGTTTCAGGGCGTAAATTTGGGTTTGCTATAAATTTATTGACGGCATTTAGCCCAGCTACCTCTGCCCCAAAGTGAGAACCACTCACAAACCGCTCTTGCATAGATGGGGCTCGGAAAGCTTCATTATATTTAGCAGAAAAATCTAACCAATTGGTCACTTTCCAAGTTAATTTTGTGGCAGGAGATAAATGATTATCCTTATATTTTACGGTTTTACTTGAGGTATCGTAGTGGTCATAACGTACACTTGGCGAAACTAGCAATTTTTCCCCAAATAGTGGAATATGGGCGATTAAATAAACGCCTGTAGTGTTTGAATTCGCATTATAGGGGTCCGCTCGAAACTTCGCATCACTACTGTTTGTGCCTCGTTCAGTACTGATTTTATCTCGCATATAATCCACCCCATAAACAAAGGAAATGTGAGATAATTCGGAAGAATTACGTAAATTTATACCTCGGGTAGTCAATTTAGTCTGATCTTTCACTCCACTGACTTTACGCTGTTCTTTCTCAATAGTCTTATTGTTGTATAGCGCAATATGCGTATTTAGATAAGGATTATCTGGCGTTAAATAATAGTTAAATACCGTGCTTTGATCAGGAATTTGTTGATCACTTAAATAACTGACACTGCCAAAACGTGTTTTCACTTTAGAGTAAAACTCTGATATTTCTGATTCTGTTCTGTTTATCCGCAGAAAACTGTTTCTTGGTCCGTGGAACTCTTCGATTTGTTTTTTAATTTGTTCATTAGTAAGTTCGTTTTCCACCTCATTATTGCCTGGTGCTGTTTGTTTAAAACGAGTTTCGCGGTGGGATAATTCCACACGGTTCGCATCATTGATTTGCCAACCAAATTTTGCTAAGCCCCCAAACTGTTTATAGGCTGTATTATTCAGCTTGTTGCCTTTACCAATGCGTAAATTATCCGCATTATTATAGAAAGCACTAATAAGAACATCGAATTTGTCATTTGCCGCAAATACAGAAGCATCCCTTTCCGATAAATTATTAGCAGTTTGATAACCTTGGCGAATTTTAACCCCGAATTTGTCATTATTTTTCAATAAGTCTAAAGCATTTGGCGTACGCATTGCCACAACACCACCCAATGCACCGCTACCCCATAAGGAGCTACTTGGCCCTTTGATTACTTCAATTTCTTGAATAAGTGACATCGGAAGAAAATAAGAACCTCTATGTGCTAAATCAAAATTTTGTCTCACGCCATCAATGACTTGCACAACACGATTATCACTTAACCCTCGGATATTAGGTTTTTGAGCAATGCTTCTCGAACCGCCTCTAATATCAACATTGGGAATGTCTTCTAACGCTGCTGCAACACTAGTCGCTTGCTTAGAAAGAAGACTATCTTTAGATTGTTTTTCTGGCGTATAAGCAAACCTACTTGGATCTCGTGTCGCAATAACGTTGATAGAGTCTAATTCAACGGATTGCGCTAGCGCATTTGCTGTCACTAAGGTTGTTGTAATTGCAAGGGAAAGTTTAGAAAATCGCATCTGTTTTCCTTATTGTAATAATTAAAAATAGGAGAATGGCGATGATAATAATGATGATTATAATAATAATCAATAGGTTTATTTATAATCATTTGCATTTAGTAGCGTAAAATTTAAACTAATTTTGGATTTCAATCTGTACCTGCAAAAATTGGACTAAATAAGCAAGAGATTAAGGTATAGATTTTTATGACTAAATATAAACTAATTTAACAACAAGCTATTGATTTTTAACTTAAAAAACTAAAGCTCTTACTTTCCAAAAACAACTTTCAAGTTGGCTATATTAAAACGTTTAACTTAACCATCTAACTTTTGAGATGCAGATCATTTTTTCAAAATAATCCCAATTTTTTCATTTGTTCAATAACGGGTTCGGCTTGAATCTCTGCCATCAAATTTTTCCCTTTTAGTTTCGTTGCCCAAGGTAGTTCAGAAGACGGTTTGCCAAATTCTTTTTGGGCATTTTCTTCATATACAGATACCACGTTATCTAAATTATTATAAGGTGCAGTACGCAAAGGATTGTGATAGGCATACAAGCCAATAACGGGTGTACCTTGTGTTGTCGCAATATGGGCAGGGCCAGAATCTGGCGAAAGTACTAGATCAACCTTAGAAATTAAAGCGGTAAGCTGTTTTAGGTTTGTTTTTCCTGCAATATTGGTTGGCGTGAAATGGCAAAGTGCGGTAATTTTTTCAACTATTTCTAATTCACGTTTCGCTGGCGAACTGCAGAAAATCACATTGATATTATGCTGATGGGCAATATTGGCAATTTCTGCATAACGTTCAATTAGCCAATCTTTTTCTGCTTTGCTAGAGCAAGGGGAAATTAATAAATTTTTACGAGAGAAATCAATAAATTGATCGGCAAATTTATAATCATCTTGTGAGATAGCTAATTCCCATTTCGGTTCTGATTTCGGCACGCCAATATATTCGGCGAAAGCCATAAATCCATCTAATACGTGGGGCGATGAGGGATCAGTGATACGACGATTTACAAATAGCCATTGCCCTTCGCGAGAACGTTTTTCTCCAAATCCAATTTTGAATTTTGCGTTAATTCCTAAAGAAAAGATTGATGCACGAAATGCTGTTTGCATATTTAATAGCGCATCAAACTGCTTATTTTTTAGTTGTTTCCAGAGTGATAAAACGCCTTTCCATCCTGTTTTTTTATCATAAGGAATGAGCGTGACATTAGGAATGCCTGAAAGCAAACCCATTTCGGTTTTGCCTACAATCCAAGTCACTTCTGTTTGGGGATAATATGCCTGAATGTGCTGAACTACCGCTAAGGCGTGGCAAACATCGCCTACCGCTGACAATCGGAGAATACAAAGGGATTTTGGAGCTTCGGTAAAAAGTGGCATTGGCATTCCTTTATTATTTAATTTGTGCCTATTTTAAAGTAGAATAAGTCCATTTTCTATTTATAACAACGTTCTAATGAACCAATTCCAACAAGATAACCAATATTTTATCTTTAATTTTGACCGCACTTTTGAGCAAGCAACCGAGTTTTTCCAAGCGGAATTTTGGCAAAAACAAGAGCGAGTGATAGGAAGTGCAAAAGGTCGAGGCACTACTTATTTCTTGCAAACGGAAGATTGGTTTGGCGTAAATTGTGCGTTGCGTCATTATTATCGCGGTGGACTTTGGGGTAAACTGAACAAAGATCGGTATCGTTTTTCTGCTCTTGAAACTACCCGTAGTTTTGCTGAGTTTCATTTGTTGCAACGTTTGTATGAAGTAGGTTTGCCTGTGCCTAAACCGATTGCCGCACGTATTCAAAAAGGCAAGTTAGGTATTTGCTATCAAGCGGATATTTTGACCGAGAAAATCGAAAACGCGCAGGATTTAACCGCACTTTTACAAACACAAACATTGCCAAAAGAAACTTGGAGGCAAATTGGTCGTTTGATTCGAAAACTACATGATTTACAGATTTGCCATACAGACTTGAATGCACACAATATTTTGCTTCAACAGACTGAACAAGGGCAAAAATGTTGGTTACTCGATTTTGATAAGTGCGGTGAAAAATTAGGAGATTTTTGGAAAGTGCAAAATCTGAACCGTTTAAAACGTTCCTTCGAAAAAGAAGTTGGACGAATGAATATTCAATTTACCGAGCAAAACTGGGCTGATTTAACGGCAGCTTATCATCAATAAAGGATTGATTATGAAACAAAAAATCGTACTTGCTACAGGCAATAAAGGAAAAGTAAAAGAAATGGCTGATGTCCTATCTGATTTTGGTTTTGAAGTGATTGCGCAAACAGATTTAGGCATTGAAAGCCCAGAAGAAACTGGCTTAACTTTCGTTGAAAATGCCTTATTAAAAGCACGCTATGCCTCAGAGAAATCAGGTTTGCCTGCTATTGCGGATGATTCTGGCTTAGTAGTTTCCGCACTTAATGGTGCACCAGGTTTGTATTCTGCACGTTATGCTGGCGAAGAGGGTAATGATGCTAAAAACCGTGAGAAATTATTGGCAGAGCTTGCTCATATTGCACAAGAACAACGCCAAGCCAAATTTGTGAGCTGTATCGTGTTTTTACAGCATCCAACCGATCCATCGCCAATTATCGCCGAAGGTGAGTGTTGTGGCGTGATTGGTTTTGAAGAAAAAGGCGAAAATGGCTTTGGTTATGACAGTTTATTCTTTAG
>ERZ1023189.65-NODE-65-length-19643-cov-40.164029_pt1 | contig 19643 bp, 17 predicted proteins | sample MGYA00380439_ERZ1023189 | MGnify/ENA primary metagenome ERZ1023189 (study PRJEB33173, sample SAMEA4830404) | metagenome | study: EMG produced TPA metagenomics assembly of the PRJEB25223 data set... | reverse complement strand
TGTTCCATTTTCTCCATTCTGTTCCCTTTAGCTCCTAAACTGCACAAAAAAGAGAGGCTCCAGCCTCTCTCAGGGTTATTTTTCGTCATTCATTTTTGACTTTACTTCATCATAGGATAGTGCATGAGATTCCTCTTCTACTGCTTCAGGCATCTTTCCTGTTTCGTAAAGAGCTTTAATTTGTGTACTATCCAATGTTTCGTATTTCAATAATGCTTCTGCAATTAACTTGTGAGTTTCACGATTTGACTGAATAATTTCAGCAGCTCTATTTCGTGCCTCATTTAATAATGAACGAACCTCTTCATCAATTTCATAAGCTGTTTGTTCTGAAATTGATTTTTGAGGATTCTGTGCACCAAACATAGCATGGTTTCCTTCATATTGTACTGGGCCAAGTTTTTCACTCATACCGTACTCTGTAACCATTGCACGTGCCATTTGTGTCGCTTGTTCAAAGTCGTTTGAAGCTCCTGTAGTTTGGACATTAAAGATAATTTCTTCAGCTACACGTCCACCCATTAAGCCAGCCAATTGCTCTTTCATATCTTCTTTAGATAGAAGCATTTGATCCTCTTTAGGAAGTGCAATCATGTATCCGCCTGCACGGCCGCGTGGTACAATTGTAACCTTATGGACAACGCGAGCATTCGACAAGACTAGACCAACAATGGTATGTCCTGCCTCATGGTAAGCAACCAATTCTCGTTCTTTTTGTGAAACTGTCTTATCTTTCTTAGAAGGTCCAGCAATAACTCTATCTTCTGCTTCATCAATATCTGAAGCATCAATTATCGATTTATTGCGACGAGCAGCAACTAAAGCTGCTTCATTCAAGACATTCTCTAAATCAGCACCAACAAAGCCTGGAGTTTGTTGAGCCACTAATTTCAAATCAACATCTTCTGCTAAAGGCTTGTTCTTAGCGTGAACTTTCAAGATTGCTTCACGACCTTTAACATCAGGACGGCCAACCAATACTTTTCTATCAAAACGTCCTGGACGCAAAAGGGCAGGATCAAGTACATCTGAACGGTTTGTCGCAGCGATGACGATAATCCCTTCATTTCCCTCAAAACCATCCATCTCAATCAAAAGTTGGTTCAAGGTTTGTTCACGTTCGTCATTACCTCCGCCGAGACCAACTCCACGTTGACGTCCAACAGCATCAATTTCATCGATAAAGATGATAGCTGGTGCTGCTTTTTTGGCATCCTCAAAAAGAGAGCGAACACGACTAGCTCCAACTCCGACAAACATTTCTACAAAGTCAGAACCTGAGATACTAAAGAATGGAACACCTGCTTCTCCAGCGACTGCCTTAGCAAGCAAAGTCTTACCTGTCCCCGGAGGTCCCTCCAAAAGAACACCTGCTGGAATACGGGCTCCAAGTTTTGTGAATCGTTTTGGATCTTTTAAGAACTCAACAACTTCAACTAGTTCTTGTTTTTCTTCCTCAGCTCCAGCAACATCTGAAAATCTTACTTTAATATCTTCTTTATTTGCTGCTTTAGCCTTACTACGTCCAAAACTCATTGGATTACGGCCATTGCCTCCTCCCATATTTCCCATCATAGAGAATAGGAAGAAGAATAGAATTCCAAATGGCACAATGGATACGAGTAGATTAATCCATATACCACTTGAACTTTCATGCTTAACAGTTACTTCTGCTTTATGGTCAGTAGCAAGTTTTTGCAATTCTGATACGGTAGTATCTGCAGGAAGAATAGTGCTGGTAAATTTCTCTACCTTAGTAACAGATGGCGTGAAAAACTGAATACCTGTTCCTTCTTTACTTGTTTTAGGATTTTTATAGACACCAGAAACTTCGATAACACTACCATTTGGTTGGTAAGTTAATTCTTTTACATTACCATCGGTAATTTCTTGTACCAACTCAGTATAGTTGATTTGCTGACTTCCTCCTGAGTTATTCCCAGAATAGAAATACTGGAATCCTGTCACAAGGAAAAAGATAAATAATAACCATAGAAAAGGATTTTTAATTAAACCATTATTTTGTTTTTTCATTAAAGATTATTCTTTCTAATTTGAATACACTTCCTCTTTCAATACTCCAATATAAGGAAGATTACGATAATTTTCTTTGTAGTCTAAACCATAACCTACTACAAACTCATTTGGGATAGTAAAGCAGGTATAGTCTGCCTCAATTTCTACAACACGTCCTTCTGGTTTATCCAACAAGGTTGCAATTTTAACAGAAGCTGCTTCTCTTGCTTTAAACATATCTCGCAAATTCTTCAAAGTTTGACCTGTATCAATGATATCTTCTACAAATAGAACATGTCTTCCTTTGATATCTTGAGTCACATCTTGTTTAATATTGATAACACCACTACTTGCTGTTCCACCATGGTAGCTAGAAACCATCATGAAGTCCATTTCAATATGTGTATCAATATGTTTGACCAATTCAGCCATAAAAGGAATAGATCCTTTTAAAATCCCAACTAAGATTGGATTTTTTCCTGCATAATCTTTAGTTAATTGAGCACCTAGTTTTTTAGCTGCTTCTGTAATTTCATCGTGTGAAACGAGGACTTTTTTAATATCGTTTTCTAACATTTTTTACCTATCTATTTTTTCTATATAAAGTACAGTGTTCATTATATCATTTTTCGTTTTTTTACTCAAATTATTGGTCGCAATTCCCAAAATTGAGACAATTTCACCAAATTGCTCAATAATAAGAGCAGAGTTTCTCTTTTCCATAGGGATTTTCAAATCAATAAATAAACGTCTGAGTTTTTTTCTATGCCCATTTTGAATCAAAACATCTCCTGTTTTTCGATGACGAATGTGTATGGATGTTTCACGTGAAACAGGTATTTGTTGAATTGATTCACCTTCTAATGGAAGTCCAAAGGAAAATAAATATCCTTGATAAGCTACCTGATTTTGATAGTGTAACACAAGTTCATCTTCCTCTTCATCAGCCTGCGGACTGATTTTACAAATCTGAAACTGTTGGTACTCTTTTATCAATTCATAGCCATTTTTAATCGGATGACGATACTGGCTTTTAGATTTTAAAATCTGCTGAACTTCAGCAAACTGAACTTTTGTAAGATTCAAATCTGGAAAACGATTCAGATAAGTTTGAAGTAAAACTCTTTGTGTAGACTCAGAGTAAGAAAATAACTGCTGTAAATCTTCCACATTAATATTGTTAGATAATTCAGCTATTGCCAAATCATAATCTAAAATTTCATTGCCAATGCCTAAGATTGCATCCCTAAATCGAGGATTTTCTTTTTCCAATTCTGGTAAGTAAGAATTTCGAATACGATTTCGAAAATAATGATTCTCCTGATTTGATGTATCTTCAAAGTGAAAAATTGATGGAAAGTCTTTTTTCTGAAAATGCAAGAAGGGACGAATGATTTCTATCTCTCCGACTACTTGCTTCTCCTTAATTCCTGATAGATAGCGCAAGCGAGTTCCTCGAATCAAGCGCATAAAAATCGTTTCCACCTGATCATCAGCATGGTGGGCAGTGACTAAAGCTGTCGCACCTGTCTTTTTCATGACCTCTTGAAAAAAATCATAACGAAAATTTCGTGCACGCGCTTCTGAAAATTCTCCTGAAAAATTGCTGATATAAATAGGAAGCTCTGCTTCAGCAGCCAACTTCCTTAATTCCTTTTCTTCCCAATCTGATTCAATTCTCTGCTTATGATTCACATGAGCTAGAATCAATTCAATCTCTAACTCTTTTTGATAAGTAGACAATACCTTAAATAGAAACATAGAATCTAATCCACCAGAAAGAGCTAGAACCGCCTTAGCATGCTTTTTGAAATATCCCTTCTTGAGAAAATGATTTAAAAAATCTGGTTCCCTCATTTTAGAACCTCATAAACATCCTTGGCTATCTTAGAAATCGTATCATAATCAGAATTCTTAGTGAAAATAGAAAGAATAAATGGAGAATCTGCATAGACAACACCCGTATCATGCTTAAATTCATCCGCATCTCCAATTTTATGAGCTACTTTAACAGAAACACCTTTGGCAATTCGCTGACTATCAAAATCTGTTTTAGTCAAAGACTCTAGCACAAATCCATTTTGATTATAAATAGCTTCCATAAACTTCCCGGCCATCTTAGAAGAAATCAATTTTTCTTTTGGATCCCAATCATCTCCCATAATGGCAGACATCTTGGATTTGAATGTGGCATCAGATTGGTTTGAAATGTAATATCCCAATAGATTATGAGCTACATTATCAGATTCTTTTGATACTTTCGTAATTAAATCCTTTAAAGAATATTCTTTATTATCTTCTTTTTTAGGAAGACTACCACTTCCCTCTGGTTTATAAGAACCTGGAAAATCATTGACTGCAGATACGTATTTTACAGTCGTATCTAACTGATAAAGACCCTCATTTATTTTTTCTTGCGTATAATAGAGATAAGAGAGTTTCAAAACGCTGGCTGCATACATCTTTTCATCTTGATTGATACCAGCTTCTTTTCCAGTAGTCAGTTGCTTAACATAAATAGAGAAAGAATCTTTCTGATATTTTTCAGATAACATTTCTTGAACTTTACTCATCCGATTATCTTCTTCAGAAGTTGATTCTTTAGCTACCCATCCAGCCTGATCAATATGTAGAAATTCTCTTCCTTCTACAAACATGGTCTTGTCGATTGATACTTGCGAATAAGCTGATAAGGATGATTTCACTTCTTTTAAATCATAAGGACTATTGTACAGTTTAAAGTCAGATTCTAACCATACTTTTTTTATTGTTGGAGTTACCTCTGATTGATCATATAAAAATCGTTTGTCCGCAGCTATAAATTGATGATTTGATAGCTTAAATACTGGAATTCCTTGTTTATTTAAGCGCCACTCGGTTATTTGAAAACTTGTTTTGGGAGTCAATTTCCCAGATTCCACTACTAAATCTTCATTCGCATAAACAGGAACCTCTCCATAAACCATGGGAGAACTTAATTTTTCTCTAAAATAAATACCAAAGTCAGATTGTGAAAGGTAATAAATTTCTTTCGAAGTATAGACGACTTCTTTTTCTGTGCTAACGACTTTTGAAATGGTCAAAAAACTTGGTAGCAACAAAATAATTAAGAATTTACGCATTCTTCCTTTCCTTTTCTTCTTGTAAACGCAATAATTGATTTTTATCAGCCAATTCTTCCAGCTTTTCATCTGACAAACTCAAAAATTGCTCTATTACGTCTAATAAATTTTCCATTTTATCACCTTTGAAGCAAGTCAGGAATCGTATAAACTTTTTCCCTCGACTTAGAATAATAGTACTTCGCTCGTGTATATTTAGCAGCATAATCTTCATCTTTCAACTTGGTAGCAAATGCTGTCTCCTTATCCTTTTCATCACTCAAAGTTTGATACTGAGTTTGCAAGTCTGCTAATTGCTGACGTCTTTGGAGTAATTGCTGATAACTCTGCGCTAAATTAAAAGTTGGCAAGATAAATAATAGCATAATCAAAATCAATACCCCTCCCATAAAACGATTCCGTTTTTGTCGTTCTTTCATCAGGTAGCGACGACGTTGGTATTCATTTTGAATAAAAGAATTATTCAATTGTACAATATTTTTAGACATTTTCTTCTACCCGTGTTTCACTGATAATTTCATACATTCCTGCTGCATCTTCTTTTTTTGTACTATCTTTCATCTCTAGTACTTTTACAAGCAGCAACTTATTGCCAAAGCGAATTTCAACTTGGTCATTAACTTTCAAGTCCGTTGAACTTTTGGCCAAGATTCCATTAACCTTGATTCTACCTTTATCTGCTACTTCCTTTGCGACTGTACGACGCTTGATAATTCGCGATACTTTTAAATATTTATCTAATCTCATCCTTATTACCTCAATTTATTATTGTACCATTTTTATCTATTTTATAGAAGAAAAATATCAAATGGAATTTTTTTCCTTAGACTCTTTTATCTCTAATAAACTTTCTCCAAAAATCAGCAGACCTTCTAAAATTTCATAATCTTTCTTATTTTGGACATCAAATACAAGCTCCATTAATCCCTTATTCTCAGCGATGCCTGCTTTTAAGTTCGTTACGGATAAAGCTTTAAAATAATCTTGAGCTAAAAACAGTCGTTGAGTGACTTTTTCAAATTGAATTGTAATTTTATTATCTTTTCTTTCCACACGTTGAACAAAGACCTTGTCCAAGTATGATTTGACCAAACCAATCTCTAAAAGATAGGCTACTACATCTGGGTATTCTCCAAAACGGTCTATCAACTCCTCTTGTAACTCTTCATAATTGACACGGTTGTCAATTTGACGAATTTTCTTGTAAATTTCAATCTTATGTCGTTGATCAGAAATATAAGTATCAGGAAGATAGGCATCAATTTGCAAAATCAACTCAGCATTCCCTTTGGTTCTTGTGTTAGCGTTAGCATTACCGTTTCGTTTAGCAATAGCTTCCTCTAATAACTGCGAATACAATTCAAAACCAACAGAATCAATGAAACCAGACTGGGATTTTCCTAAAAGATTTCCTGCTCCACGAATCGAAAGATCTCGCATTGCAATCTTAAAGCCAGAGCCCAATTCTGTAAATCCTTTAATCGCTTCTAATCTCTTTTCAGAGACTTCACTGATTGATTTTTCTGGACGATACATGAGATAAGCATAAGCAATACGATTACTACGACCGACTCTTCCTCTTAACTGATATAAGGTTGACAAGCCCATATGGTCCGCATTTTCAATAAATAAAGTATTAGCATTTGGAATGTCCACCCCTGTCTCAATAATAGTAGTAGTCACCAAGATATCGTATTGTCCCTCAATAAAGTCTAATAGAGTATTTTCCAACTGGACTTCACTCATTCGACCATGAACATATCCAATCGAAGCCTCTGGAATCAACTCCTGTAATTCTGAAACCTTCTGAACAATTGTGTCAACTTTGTTGTAAAGATAGTAACCTTGACCTCCACGCTCCATTTCACGCAAGACAGCATCACGAATGACACTATCATTCTTTTCCAAAACATAGGTCTGAACAGGGTAGCGATTAGTCGGCGGAGTTTCAATAACAGACAAATCTCTGATTCCCAGCATAGACATATGGAGGGTACGAGGGATTGGCGTAGCGGTCAAGGTTAGGACATCCACTTGTTTCTTCAGTTCTTTCAAAGTTTCCTTATGCTTGACACCAAATCGCTGTTCCTCATCAATAATCATCAAGCCCAAATCAGCAAACACAACATCTTTTGACAAAACACGATGTGTTCCAATCAAAATATCGACTTGACCGTTTTTCAATTTTTCAAGTGTTGCAGTCTGCTCTTTTTTACTTCTAAAGCGACTCAACACATCAACATTAACTGCAAAATTTTGGAATCGTTCCTTAAAATTCGTATAGTGCTGTTGCGCTAAAACCGTCGTCGGAACTAGAATGACAACCTGTTTGTGATCATTGACTGCTTTAAAGGCTGCACGCATAGCAACTTCAGTCTTTCCAAAACCAACATCCCCAACTAAAAGTCGATCCATTGGCTGAGAAGCCTGCATATCCCTCTTGATTTCCTCAATACTACGAAGTTGATCATCCGTTTCAACATAAGGGAAAGCATCATCAAAGGCATCTTGATCATCATCATCAGCTGAGAAAGCAAAACCCTTCAACTGACTACGTTCAGAGTAGAGTTTGATTAAATCATCAGCTATATCCTCTACCTGGTTCTTAACCTTTTGCTTGGCCTTTTTAAAATGACCGTCATTTAATTTATTGAGTTTTGGAGCTTTACCATCACTTGAAATATATTTGGACAGTAGATGAATCTGTTCCACGGGAATAGAAATTTGATCACCATTTTGGTACTGGACACTGACATAATCACGATGAATTTCCTTGATTTCAATGGTTTCAATTCCTAGATATTGACCAATCCCATGGATATGATGGACAACATAGTCCCCTTTTTCAAGTTCATTGTAATCTTTTAATCTCTCTGCATTTGAAACATGTTGTCTTCGAAAACGACGCTTTAATTTCTTTTGAAAAATCTCATGTTCAGTTATCAATAAAATCTTTTCATCTACAAAATGAAAACCATGTCTGAGATTACCCTCTATTAAATTTACAGATTCTTTACAGATACTTGTCTTATCTCTAGAATCCAATTTAATCTGATATTCCTCTAACATATCCTCCAATGTTTTACTTCCCATTGAATTGCTAGACTGCAGAATAATGGTGTAATCCATTTTTTTATATCGTTCAATTTCTTCTTTTAGAAAAGAAAACTGATTGAAAAATTCCTGCATAGGATATTGATTGAATTGATAAATTTTGTCAAATTTGAGATTTCCTAAACCCTTTTGAAGATTAGAGAAAAAGGTCACTGGACTTTGTTTTTTATAGATTTGTTCAATATCAGAAAAATACTGCATATCAGAAAATGCTTTACTATTCTGTAATTCTTCTGTAAAGTACTGCGCTAATTCTCTTTCAAAGACTTCATACTGATTCATCAATTTTTGATAATCATCAAAGAATATTGGAGTATCTTTTTCAATATAATCAAAGACAGTCCATGTCTTATCATAGCACAAAGATAAAAACTTCCGAGAGTCTGCATGACTTTGTTTTTGGTGAAAACTTGAAAGAATTTCTTCTAGGTATGATTTCAAAATAGGTGATAAAGTTTTTGAAATTTGTTTTTCTAAAGCTGACTGTCCTCGTTGATAATCCTTTTCTCTCAAAAGCATATCACTAGCTGGAAAGATAGTGAGTTCTGTCTTATTTTCTTTCGATAATTGTGTTTCTACTTCAAATGACCTGATACCATCAATTTCATCACCAAAAAACTCAATTCGACAAGGTTCTAACTGGGATATTTCAAAAATATCTAAAATATCTCCTCGAAGACTAAATTCGCCCTGAGTTTGTACTTGAGTAACTTTTCGATAGCCATTTTCCTTTAACTGATGGATAAACGCGTGTTGATCATATTCTTCACCAACTGAGATTTTTACAATACTATCTTTGAATGCATTGGGAGACGGTAAAATCAATCGACTTGCTGCGATATTACAAACTAAAATCCCTTTCTTAGATGAATCAGTCAAAAAACGCAAGGCTTCAACCCGTGAAATAATTTTTTCCTGTGAAGACATCAAAAACTCCACCATAGGAGCATCATCTACCAAAAATGGATAGACGAGTTCCTCACCCAAGATAGAGATAAGATCACTAACAAGTCCTTCTGCTTCTCCATAAGTTGACGTCAATAACACAATCCTATCTTCTTTTTCTAAACTGCTTGCAATTGCAAGAGCCTTAGTAGATGTTGATAAACCAAGTATTAGTTGTCTTTTCTTATCTGTTAAATTTTGATGCCATTTTTTAATCTGATCATTTTCTGAGAATAAATCTAATAAGGTCACCATTTATCCGTTATACCTCTGCATTGTTTTCTCAAATTTTTTCTCTTGTAAATAGTAGTTTACAGAATCGTCAACTTTGTCAATAGACTGTAAAATACCGATATAATCATCCCTGTCAAACTTACTCAAAACATGATGAACAACTGACATACCATTTTTAGGTCTTCCAATTCCAATCTTAACACGGTTAAAGACCTGAGTTCCTATATGTTGAATAATAGACTTGATACCATTATGACCACCTGCTGAGCCTTTTGCTCTTAAACGAATTTTCCCAACTTCCATGTCAAGATCATCGTAAATGATAAGTAAATCGTCAATATCCAAACCATAGTAAGTTAATAAAGCATGAACTGCTTTTCCACTTTCATTCATAAAGGTCGTTGGTTTAACCAGATAAATTTTTTCTCCATTTAGGAAAAAGGATGCTAGGTCAGCTTGAAATATCTTATCGTGTGTAAAAGTGACATTCTGTTTCTTCGCTAGTTGATCAATCAACATAAAACCAACATTGTGTTTTGTTTCAAAATATTTATCCCCTGGATTTCCCAAACCTACAAGTAATTTGGTCATTTATTTTTCCTTTCAAAAGCCAAAAGGGTTGGAATTTTTTTCCAACCTAATTGACACCATTTATTAATTTTTAGACATTAAAGCGGAATTCCATGATGTCGCCATCTTGAACGATATATTCTTTTCCTTCTTCACGCAAGCGTCCAGCTTCTTTTACGGCCTTTTCAGATCCGTATTTCACTAGATCTTCATATGACATGGTTACTGCACGAATAAAGCCTTTTTCAAAGTCTGAGTGGATAATACCAGCTGCTTGAGGAGCCTTCATACCACGTTTGAAAGTCCAAGCGCGAACTTCTTTTTCACCAGCTGTGAAGTAAGTTCCCAATCCAAGCAAGTGGTAAGCTGCACGCGTCAACTTATCTACACCTGATTCTGTCAAACCAATGGCTTCAAGAAACTCTTTTTTATCTTCATCATCCAATTCAGAAATTTCTTCCTCAGCACGCGCAGAAATAACGACTACTTCAGCATTTTCTGTCGCTGCAAATTCACGAATTTGTTTGACATAGTCGATAGAGTCAGGTTCTGAAACCACATCCTCGTCCACATTAGCTACATAAAGAACTGGTTTAGTCGTCAAAAGGAAAAGACCTTTGACAACCTTTTGTTCCTCATCTGTAAATTCAATGGTACGAGCTGATTTCCCGTCTTCTAGGACTGGTTTAATCTTTTGAAGAACATTGAATTCTGCTACTGATTCTTTATCTTTTTGCGTACGTGCCATCTTTTCTACACGCGCATATCGTTTATTGACTGATTCTAAGTCTGCAAGAATCAATTCTAGGTTAATGGTGTCAATATCTGCAAGTGGATCCACAAAGGCGTCTTCACGTCCTTGCTCGCGCATTACATTTTCATCATCAAAAGCACGAACTACGTGAACAATCGCATCTACTTCACGAATATTGGCCAAGAATTTATTCCCTAGCCCTTCTCCTTTTGAAGCTCCTTTTACAATCCCTGCAATATCTGTAAATTCAAATGTTGTGGGAACTGTCTTTTTAGGAGTTATCATTTCAGTTAGTTTTTGTAGGCGTTCATCTGGAACTTCCACCATTCCAACATTTGGATCAATCGTCGCAAATGGGTAGTTTGCTGCCTCTGCTCCTGCTTTTGTAATTGCATTAAATAGTGTTGATTTACCAACGTTTGGCAAACCAACGATACCTGCTGTCAAAGCCATATTTCTCATTCTCCGTTTTCATTTCAATCCCTAATATTATAACACAAAAAGAGATAAAGTGCTAACCCTCTAACTAAGGGTTCTCAGTCAATAATTTTATTTATTTTTCGCTCAAAATCATATCGCCCCATCATGACAACATGCTCACAATTACTGCATTTTATTTTGATATCTGCTCCTACACGTGTAATTTCCCAACGATTAGCCTTTTTACCAGTCGACTTGATTGTACAAGCGTGTGGTTTTTTCATCTCAACAAAATTTCCAACTTGATACATACTACTCTCCTTTTCTTTTTCGATTATATCATAAAAGAGGCGAGCCAGGCTCAACCTCTTTCACTTAATTTGTACGAACTGGTGTAATGAGCTGCATGAAGTCTTCGTCAGTATCTGCTGGCACAAGAGTAAATGGACGAACAGCTGAGATAAAGCTAATGGTCACCTTTTCGCTATTTAAAGCTTTAAGAGAATCAATCAAGTAAGTTGGATTGAAACTAATGGTCAAATCTTTACCAGTAACCTGTTCAGTATCGATTTCTTCGTTTACTTTACCAACTTCTGGAGAGTGAACATGGGCGCTAACAACCCCATCCTTAATTTCAAGTTTCACAGTACCATTTTGAGTCGCACTTGATAAAAGACGGGCACGCTCCATTGACTGGCGTAAGTTTATCACATTAAAAGTAATAGTAGTGTTAAAGTCTGTTGGAATCAAGCGATCTGTATCAGGATAGTTTCCTTCTAGGAGACGAGTATAGAAGCTAATATTTTCGCTTCTAAAGAGGATTTGGTTATTGGCAAAGAAAATCTCTACAGTTTCGATATCATCTGTAAATACCGCTGAAAATTCGCGTAGAGAACGGCTAGGAATTACGACATCAAAATCATCACTATTTTTTTCAAGAGTCAATTTTTTCTGGCTTAGGCGATGAGAGTCTGTTGCAACTGTTTTTAACTCTTTGTGTTGACTCAATACGAAGTGGACACCTGTTAAAATCGGACGACTCTCTTGTGTACTTGCAGCAAAGGCTGTTTCATTAATAATTTTCTTGAGTAATTTTGTTTCAAGTATTAAAGGAGTGCTTGCTGAAATTTCTTGGATTCGTGGATATTGTTCGCTATCTTTTCCTTTTAGGGTAATTTCTGATTTGCCACTGGTTAAAACAATTTGATTTTGTTCAATTTCTTTAAAATCAAGAGTTACATCAGGTAAACTAGATACTACATTGATAAAGAAAGAAGCTTCAAGAAGGATCGAACCTAAAGAAGTAATTAACAAACCAGCATCTTCATTTTTTTGAGAAATAAAATTTTCAATTGAAATTTGACCATTTGAACCAATTAAAGTAACACCTTCGTTGGTCACGTCAATTTTGACAGTTGATAAAATAGGAATGGCATTTTTAGAACTAATAGCTCTCTTAGTAATATTTAATGCTTGTAGAAATAAATTTTTATTAATTGAAAAATGAATCATGGATTCTCCTTTATTTATTTTTAGTATTAGAAAGATAATAGTAATAATAGAGTCTGTGAAATCTGTGGAAAACAGCCTTTAAACAAGTCCTATCAAGTTTTTTAGCTTGTTTAAAAAATGTGGATAAAAAAGATAAAAAACTAAAAGTTATCCACAAATTATTTGATTTTCTTTTTGATTGATTCAATTTCTAAACGTAAATTATCGTCTTGATCAATCAAAGATTTTATTTTGGCATGGGCATGAATGACTGTGGTATGATCTTTTCCCCCAAATTCCTTCCCAATTTTTGGAAGACTATTATCTGTTAGTTCTCTAGATAAATACATGGCTACTTGACGGGCCAAAACAATATTTTGAAGGCGTCTACTTCCCTTCATTTCTTTGATACTAACACCATAAAAGTTACCAACTTCAGTTTGGATTTTATCAATTGGGATGACGAGCATTTGGCTAACATCTTGTTTGCGGGCTCTAATGGCTTCTGCAGCAATATCAATAGTGATATCCTTGATTTTTTTTACTCTGGCAATTAAAGTGATGTCGTTGATGGCTCCCTCAAGATCTCGAACATTTGAATCAAATTGCCCAGCTAGGTATTCTAGAGTATCACTTTGGAAATTGTAGCCTAAATGTTCCGTTTTACTTTGTAAAATGGCAATACGTGTTTCAAAGTCAGGGGGTGTGATAGTTTGTGTCAATCCCCAACTAAAACGCGTGACAAGCCTCTCCTCGAGCCCTTCTAGATGTTTTGGACTACGATCACTCGTTAGGACAATCTGTTTTTGCTTGTCATGAAGGGCGTTAAAGGTATTGAAAAATTCTTCCTGAGTTGCGACTTTTTTTCCGCTGAGTGACTGGATATCATCGATTAACAAAAGATCAAGACTACGATAGGTCTTTTTAAACTTTTCCATTTCCCCAAGTCTTAGGTGATCAAGAAAGTCATTAATAAAGCTTTCGGCAGGGATATATTTAACACGCGCATTAGGAATATTTTTTAGAATTTCATTTCCAATAGCGTTTAATAAGTGAGTCTTACCAAGGCCTGGTCCTCCATAGATAAAAAGAGGGTTATAGGTCAGAGCCAAATCTTCAGAGACAGCTAAAGCGGCTGACACAGCCCAAACATTTCCATCCCCTTGAATAAAGTTATCAAAGGTATACTTTTCTTTTAATCCCGTATCTGAATAAGGAATAGATACTAACTTTGGACTATAGTCATAAAGAGTTAAATTTGTAGCTTCTTCAACTTGTGAGCTAGTCGTATCTTGAGGTTTGGTGAAAATATAGTGGGGAGTTATTTCAGCGTCATAAATTTCAAAACCAGCTACTACAATAATATCTTTTAGTTGTTTTTCCCAGACCATTTCCATTTCAGAGCGAGGTAGAAATATAGTGGCAACATTTTCCTCTACCTTGATGAGTTCAGCTTGAATAGCATAGAAATCATACATGGATCGAGTCAGTCTTTCTTGTGCAAATTCTAATATACGATTCCAAAATTGTTTTTCTTTCAATCCTTTCTCCTCCTTTACTATTTAAAAGTTTAATACTAGAGATATTTTACCATAGATAGCAAGAATTTTCCACAAGCTGTGAAAAATAATCCACAATGTTACTAAACTTTATCCACAGGTTGGGGATAAAAGAAGAAATTATTGATTTATTAAGCTTTTTATCGAAAAACATAGTGGATAACCTTGTGAGATAAAAAAATAAAAGAACAGCCTTATTTCAGGCTGTTGATAATTCTACTATATTCTTCTTGATTTGAAAAATAAATAATGATTTTTCCACTGTCTTTTTTAGATAGTTTAATTTCTACATCTAATCCGAGTAGTTTTCTTAACTGTTTTTCTTCATTTTGTATGAAATAATTAGTTTTTTGCTGTTTCTTTTGTTTTTTCTCTGTCAGAAGAGCTTCTAACTTCCTTACAGAAATATCTTCTTCTATAATCCGTTGAAAGAAATAGTCTTGTTGTTCCTTATTTAACCCAACTAGGGAACGCGCATGGGCTTGTGATAGTTTGCCATTTTCTACTTCTGAGAGAATCTGTTCTGGCAAGGAAAGTAAACGAATGGAGTTGCTGATATATGGACGAGACTTGCCCATCTTATCTGCAATTTCAGCATGGGTGAATCCTTTCTCTACGAGAGATTCATAGGCGCGTGCTTCTTCTATTGGGTTTAAATTTTCTCTCTGTAAATTTTCAATAATGGACTGGACCATCATCTCTTGGTCTGAAATCTGTTTAACAACAGCTGGGATAGACCGTAGACCAGCTAAAAGTGAAGCCCGATAGCGTCTCTCTCCTGCAAGGATTTCATAACCAATAACAGGAGATTGACGAACAATAATCGGTTGAATGACCCCATTTTCTTTGATAGACTGTGCTAGTTCATCTAGTTTTTCTCTATCAAATTCTTTTCGGGGTTGATAGGGATTTTTTTGTATATCTGTGATAGAAATCATTTCAAATTTTTCCATGATTCTACACTAACACATCTTTTCTCTTATGTAAAGCTTTCTTTACATAGATGTCAATTAAGATTCTAAATCACCTGAACTCTTGTTAAGTTTGATAGAGGTAGTTTCTTCTTTCCCGTTACGATAGTAGGTTATCTTAATGGTGTCTCCGATAGAATGGTTGTAAAGAGCACTTTGTAAGTCTGTTGATGAAGCAATCTCTTTGTCATCTACTTTTGTAATTACATCGTATTTTTCAAGGTGACCATTGGCAGGCATATTACTTTGTACCGAACGAACAACTACACCAGATGTAACATTACTTGGAATATTGAGTCTTCTGATGTCGCTTGTACTCACATTAGATAAATTAACCATCTGGATTCCCAAAGCTGGACGCGTCACTTTTCCGTTTTTTTCTAACTGTTCAATAATATTGATAGCATCATTTGCAGGAATTGCGAAACCAAGACCTTCTACAGATGTTCCTCCATTTGTAGCAATTTTACTTGAGGTAATTCCGATAACCTGCCCTTGAATATTGATCAGTGGGCCGCCAGAGTTACCTGGGTTAATAGCAGTATCAGTTTGGATGGCTTTTGTAGAAATAGCTTGTCCATCTTCCGATTTTAAGGATACATTTCTATTGAGACTGGATACGATACCTTGAGTGACAGTATTTGCATATTCAGAACCTAACGGGCTACCGATGGCAATAGCAGTTTCTCCTACAGTTAACTTACTAGAATCACCAAACTCAGCTACTGTTGTCACTTTTTCTGAAGAGATTTTGACGACAGCAATATCAGAGAAAGTGTCAGCTCCGACAATTTCTCCAGGTACTTTAGTCCCATCTGACAATCGAATATCTACTTTGCTGGCGCCATTTATAACGTGATTGTTGGTGACGATGTAAGCTTCTTTATCATTCTTTTTATAAATAACTCCAGATCCTTCACTAGAGATTCGCTGAGAATCTGTGTCAGTATCATCATTGCCAAATACGCTATTTTGTCTGTTTGCCGAATAAGTAATAACAGAAACAACAGCATCTTTTACTTTGTTAACAGCCTGTGTTGTTGAATTTTCGTTTTTATAGGCAGTTTGTGTAATAGTACTATTGTTGTTAGAGTTGTTTACACTACTTTTTTGAGTTAGTTGAGTTATTGAAAAACTACCCAAGGCTCCACTAAAAAAGCTAATGACGATAACGACTAATAATTGAAACCATTTTTTGTAAAATGTTTTTAGATGTTTCATATTTGCCTCCATATGTTTGAATTACTGAAAGTATAAACTGACTAGCTTAATTATAACTTAAACACAAAAGTTTTACACAAACTGTGGATAACTCTTTTGAAACTGTGATTTTCTTAATTGAAATCTATTTTTTATTTTGTGAATAAGATGTGAAAAAATAGAGAATATGTTAGAATAGAGTCATGAAAATTAAAGTTGTAACAGTTGGGAAACTGAAAGAAAAGTATTTAAAAGATGGTATCGCAGAGTATTCAAAACGAATTTCTAGATTTGCTAAGTTTGAAATGATTGAGTTATCAGATGAAAAAACACCAGATAAGGCCAGTGAATCAGAAAATCAAAAGATTTTAGAAATAGAAGGTCAGAGAATTTTATCAAAAATTGCTGACCGTGATTTCGTTATTGTGTTAGCCATTGAAGGGAAAACTTTCTTCTCAGAAGAATTTAGTAAGCAGTTAGAAGAAACTTCTATAAAAGGATTTTCTACTCTTACTTTTATTATTGGGGGAAGTTTAGGATTGTCATCATCTGTAAAAAATAGAGCCAATCTTTCTGTCAGTTTTGGTCGCCTAACCTTACCCCATCAGTTAATGAGACTAGTTCTTGTTGAACAAATCTATCGCGCTTTTACGATTCAGCAGGGATTCCCCTACCATAAATAGAAAATTGACTTTTAATTGAATTTTTGGTAGAATAATTGTGTTAGGTCTCATAGCTCAGCTGGATAGAGCATTCGCCTTCTAAGCGAACGGTCGCAGGTTCGAATCCTGCTGGGATCAATATAATAGCAAAGCTGGGAATTTTCCCGGCTTTTTTCTTAAAAAAGTACACTTTGGGAGAAAAAAATGACAGTTGAGAGAATTTTATCTAAAACGAAATTCCATTTTGTATAATGGTTTTTGTAAGTTAGCTTACAAGAAAAAACATTTTAGGAGATTTTATTATGAAAAACACAGTTAAATTGGAACAGTTTGTAGCTTTGAAGGAAAAAGACTTGCAAAATATTCAAGGTGGGGAGATGAGGAAAATGAATGAAAAGTCCTTTAATATCTTTAATTTCTTTAATTTCTTTAGAAGAAGATAAAGGAGTAGCAGAATGGATTTTTTCTTATTAGTAGATTTGATATTATATTTTTTAATTATTAGTCATAGTTACCGTTTAATTTGTAAAGATCAAATAAATAGAAAAGAATTATTCTTTTTTGGTGCTTATACATTACTAACAGAAATAGTACTTGATTTTCCCTTCTATCTTCTATATTTAGATGGGTTAGGGATTGCAACATTTTTATTTCCTTTGGGCCTATATTCCTATTTTCGATGGATGAAACAGTATGAGAGGGATAGAGGACTATTTCTAAGTTTACTACTATCTCTTTTATATGAGAGCACTCATAACTTTCTGTCCGTAACTTTCTCTTCTATAACAGGAGACAATTTTGTTTTACAGTATTATGGCCTATTCTTTTTCGTTGTGACGGTGTTGACCTATTTTGTTACATTAAAAATCATTTATTATTTCCATTTGGAACTAGCCTATTTTGACAAGGACTACCTTTATCCTTTCTTGAAAAAAGTATTTTTTGCTTTACTATTGCTACATATTGTATCTTTCGTTTCAGATATGGTAAGTACGATTAAACATTTGAATAGTTTTGGAAGTATTTTGTCATCTATTGTCTTTATCTCTCTCCTTTTGACCTTCTTTGCAATGAATTCTCATAAAGTTCAAATGGAGAAAGAGATTGCTTTGAAGCAGAAGAAATTTGAACAGAAACATTTACAGAATTACACAGATGAAATTGTCGGTCTGTATAATGAAATCCGTGGTTTTCGACATGATTATGCTGGAATGCTTGTCAGCATGCAGATGGCAATTGACAGTGGTAATTTACAGGAAATTGACAGAGTTTACAATGAAGTTTTGGTCAAAGCAAATCATAAACTACGTTCAGATAAGTACACTTACTTTGATTTGAACAACATAGAAGATTCAGCTTTACGAAGTTTGGTTGCTCAGTCAATTGTCTATGCTCGAAATAATGGTGTAGAGTTTACACTGGAAGTAAAAGATACGATTACCAAGCTTCCAATTGAACTATTGGATTTAGTGCGTATCATGAGCGTTTTATTGAACAATGCTGTCGAAGGATCGGCTGATAGCTATAAAAAGCAGATGGAAGTAGCAGTTATTAAGATGGAAACTGAAACAGTTATTGTGATTCAGAATTCATGTAAAATGACGATGACTCCTTCAGGAGATCTATTTGCCTTAGGATTCTCCACTAAGGGAAGAAATCGCGGAGTCGGATTAAATAATGTGAAAGAACTACTAGATAAGTACAACAACATTATTTTAGAAACAGAGATGGAAGGCAGTACATTTAGACAAATCATTAGATTTAAGAGGAAATTTGAATGAAAGTTTTAATTTTAGAAGATGTTATTGAACATCAAGTGAGACTAGAGAGAATATTGGATGAAATTTCGAAAGAATCGAATACTCCAATATCATACAAGACAACGGGAAAAGTCCGTGAATTTGAAGAATACATTGAAAATGATGAAGTAAATCAACTTTATTTCCTAGATATCGATATTCATGGAATTGAGAAAAAGGGATTTGAAGTTGCTCAACTCATTCGTCATTACAATCCTTACGCTATTATCGTCTTTATCACCAGTCGATCAGAGTTTGCGACTCTGACCTATAAATACCAGATATCAGCCCTAGATTTTGTTGATAAGGATATCAACGATGAGATGTTTAAGAAGCGAATTGAGCAAAATATCTTCTACACGAAGAGTATGTTACTTGAAAATGAAGATGTTGTAGATTATTTCGACTACAATTACAAGGGAAATGATTTAAAAATTCCTTACCATGATATTTTGTATATTGAAACGACAGGAGTCTCTCATAAATTGCGCATTATTGGTAAGAATTTTGCAAAAGAGTTTTATGGTACCATGACAGATATTCAGGAAAAGGACAAACATGCTCAGCGATTTTATTCTCCTCACAAGTCATTTTTGGTAAATATAGGCAATATCAGAGAAATTGATCGAAAAAACTTAGAAATTGTTTTCTATGAAGACCATCGTTGTCCTATTTCAAGATTAAAAATTAGAAAATTAAAAGATATTTTAGAGAAAAAATCTCAAAAGTGATGTCAATCGAAAGTGATTATGTCCCCAAAAAATGGAGAGTTTGAGGGCAATTATT
>ERZ1023189.62-NODE-62-length-22528-cov-36.974592_pt1 | contig 22528 bp, 23 predicted proteins | sample MGYA00380439_ERZ1023189 | MGnify/ENA primary metagenome ERZ1023189 (study PRJEB33173, sample SAMEA4830404) | metagenome | study: EMG produced TPA metagenomics assembly of the PRJEB25223 data set... | reverse complement strand
TGAACACCAACAAGACGCTTAAATCGTGCATCAGTTAGTTGTTTACTTGCTTCATAATTTTGTTTCGCAGGGAGTCTATTGACTCTTTGGTAGGTGTCAATGTTTTTTTCATCTATCCCGAGAATTATTTTCCCGCCATTTGTATTTGCAAATGCTGAGTAGGTTTCCCAGAAAGACTCTGGAAGATTGTTTTTAGCTTTTTTGTATTCTAAATCAACCCCTTCAAATTTTAAGTCCATATTTTTCCTTTACATCTGTTTTTTGTGGTTCTGGTATTTGTTCAAGTTGAGTGATAATATAGCGAATTGAATTTCGAGAGTTTTTACTCAGTTAATTTCTTTTTTAACCCACTTTAATTTCTTTTTTAACACGGGTTAAAAAAGAAATTAAAGTGGGTTAATTTTCCTTGACTTAAAATTTAAAAATGATATACTGTGTTTATGGAGAGATGACAATTTATAAAATGTACTACTCTATTCTACTAGATAATGATTGAATAAAACTTTTTATAACAACGGCTAGCAAAGTTATAATTTTATATCTATTAGAAAATAAATATGTAAGGAAATTTAAATGAAAAAAACTACAATATTATCATTAACTACAGCTGCGGTTATTTTAGCAGCATATGTCCCTAATGAACCAATCCTAGCAGATACTCCTAGTTCGGAAGTAATCAAAGAGACTAAAGTTGGAAGTATTATTCAACAAAATAATATCAAATATAAGGTTCTAACTGTAGAAGGTAACATAGGAACTGTTCAAGTGGGTAATGGAGTTACTCCTGTAGAGTTTGAAGCTGGTCAAGATGGAAAACCATTCACGATTCCTACAAAAATCACAGTAGGTGATAAAGTATTTACCGTTACTGAAGTAGCTAGTCAAGCTTTTAGTTATTATCCAGATGAAACAGGTAGAATTGTCTACTATCCTAGCTCTATTACTATCCCATCAAGCATAAAAAAAATACAAAAAAAAGGCTTCCATGGAAGTAAAGCTAAAACTATTATTTTTGACAAAGGCAGTCAGCTGGAGAAAATTGAAGATAGAGCTTTTGATTTTTCTGAATTAGAAGAGATTGAATTGCCTGCATCTCTAGAATATATTGGAACAAGTGCATTTTCTTTTAGTCAAAAATTGAAAAAGCTAACCTTTTCCTCAAGTTCAAAATTAGAATTAATATCACATGAGGCTTTTGCTAATTTATCAAATTTAGAGAAACTAACATTACCAAAATCGGTTAAAACATTAGGAAGTAATCTATTTAGACTCACTACTAGCTTAAAACATGTTGATGTTGAAGAAGGAAATGAATCGTTTGCCTCAGTTGATGGTGTTTTGTTTTCAAAAGATAAAACTCAATTAATTTATTATCCAAGTCAAAAAAATGACGAAAGTTATAAAACGCCTAAGGAGACAAAAGAACTTGCATCATATTCGTTTAATAAAAATTCTTACTTGAAAAAACTCGAATTGAATGAAGGTTTAGAAAAAATCGGTACTTTTGCATTTGCGGATGCGATTAAACTTGAAGAAATTAGCTTACCAAATAGTTTAGAAACTATTGAACGTTTAGCCTTTTACGGTAATTTAGAATTAAAAGAACTTATATTACCAGATAATGTTAAAAATTTTGGTAAACACGTTATGAACGGTTTACCAAAATTAAAAAGTTTAACAATTGGTAATAATATCAACTCATTGCCGTCCTTCTTCCTAAGTGGCGTCTTAGATTCATTAAAGGAAATTCATATTAAGAATAAAAGTACAGAGTTTTCTGTGAAAAAAGATACATTTGCAATTCCTGAAACTGTTAAGTTCTATGTAACATCAGAACATATAAAAGATGTTCTTAAATCAAATTTATCTACTAGTAATGATATCATTGTTGAAAAAGTAGATAATATAAAACAAGAAACTGATGTAGCTAAACCTAAAAAGAATTCTAATCAGGGAGTAGTTGGTTGGGTTAAAGACAAAGGTTTATGGTATTACTTAAACGAATCAGGTTCAATGGCTACTGGTTGGGTTAAAGACAAAGGCTTATGGTATTACTTAAACGAATCAGGTTCAATGGCTACTGGTTGGGTTAAAGACAAAGGCTTATGGTATTACTTAAACGAATCAGGTTCAATGGCTACTGGTTGGGTTAAAGACAAAGGCTTATGGTATTACTTAAACGAATCAGGTTCAATGGCTACTGGTTGGGTTAAAGACAAAGGCTTATGGTATTACTTAAACGAATCAGGTTCAATGGCTACTGGTTGGTTTACAGTTTCTGGTAAATGGTACTATACCTATAATTCAGGAGATTTATTAGTAAACACGACTACACCCGATGGCTATCGAGTCAATGCTAACGGTGAGTGGGTAGGATAGGTATCCATTAGCTAAATCTAATCATTCTGAACTAAAAAATCTTCTTACATATGTAGGAAGATTTTTTGGATTCTCAAAACTAGTTTAAAAGACTACGCTATTTAAACCAATTTTAAGAATGGATATATAAGGATATTCAGAAATCTAGTTGGTCAACTTTTGTATTTTGAATATACCTTAGATGGCGACGATGTCTTGGTATATCTGGTACTCACTTACATATTCTAACTTATTTTAACTAAGATACAACTGTAGTTGGTGAATTTGCTACAAATAGTGTAGAGGCGTTATTTGAAAAATATACAAAAAAGGAACCCCAACTTACATTTGAGTTCCTCTTGCTTTTAATTGTCCGAATCCGTATTCTTATTTCAAAAAAGGTAGTCATTCGAATGATTTCCCTTGCAATATAGTGAAATTAACAAAAAGAAAAAACGCTGATCAAGCGTTTTTCTTCTGTATTGATTCGTATTGAATGCTTACTTCACTTCTGTAAACACAACGTGTTTGCGAAGTTTTGGTGAGTATTTCTTCAATTGAAGGCGGTCTGGAGTGTTACGTTTGTTTTTAGAAGTAAGGTACAAGCGTTCACCAGATTCTTTGTGTTCAAGTGTAATATTTACGCGCATGGTATCTCCCTTCTATTATTCAGCTGATGCAGCTTTAGTGATTTTACGTCCTTTGTAGTATCCTTTAAGTGATACACGGTGAGAACGTGAGTAATCTCCAGTAGTTTCGTCAAAGTTTACAGATGGAGCTGTTACTTTGTAGTGTGTACGACGTTTGTTTTTCTTCGCTTTTGAAGTGCGACGTGCAGGTACTGCCATTTTGATTTCTCCTTTAGGTATTTATATTCGATTCAATCTACTGATTTTCATCAACCATACTAGGATAACACATTTTTTTTGTAAAGTAAAGTTACTTGACAAAAAAAGATGAAAAAATTCTCCTATCCGACACGGCAGACAGGAGAAGGTGTTAAATATCAATCTCAAATGGTTCGTCAATGGTTTCTGATACGTATTTTCCGTCTTTTTTCCGTTGCTTGACACACTCTGTGAGGAGATATTCGATTTGCCCATTGACTGAACGAAAGTCGTCTTCTGCCCATGATGCGAGTGCAGCGTATAACTTTGTTGAGAGTCGAAGGGGGATCTGCTTTTTTTTAGCTTCAGCCATCTTTAGTAAAGACTTCCTGTGTTGACAATTGGTTGTGCATCATGATTGCCACAAAGAACGACAAGGAGATTTGAAACCATGGCAGCTTTTCGTTCTTCGTCAAGTTCTACCAATTCCCCTTCATTGAGCCGTTCTAGTGCCATTTCAACCATTCCTACAGCACCATCTACAATCATCTTCCGTGCATCAATAATGGCAGATGCTTGTTGGCGTTGAAGCATAACGGCAGCAATTTCTGGAGCATAAGCTAGGTAAGTGATACGTGCTTCAAGGATTTCCAAGCCAGCATCCTCAACACGACTTTGGATTTCTTCACGAATACGGTTAGCAACAATTTCGCTAGAGCCACGGAGACTACCTTCATCTGCTTGCCCGTCACCCGTAGTATCCACATTAGGAGACACATCGTAAGGATAGATGCGGACAATATTACGGAGGGCGCTATCACATTGCAATGAAAGATATTCTTTGTAGTTATCAACGTTGAAGACTGCCTTAGCGGTATCGACAACTCTCCAAGTTACCGCGATACCGATTTCTACAGGGTTTCCTAAGCAATCATTGATTTTTTGACGAGAATTGCTCAAGGTCATGACTTTGAGGGAAATCTGTTTCTTGCCAATTTCAAGATTTACATCATTGTCATTTGATGATTTAGCTCCTAAAAAAGGAGATTTTGTGCTAACATCACCACTTTGTCCAAGTCGAGTGTGGTTTGCAGGGTTGACTGCTACGCTGAAGGGATTGACAAAGTAAAAACCAGGTTCTTTGATGGTACCTGTATAATTACCAAAGAGTGTCAGAACCAGAGCTTCCTGAGGTTTGACAACTTTTAAACCAGCATGAGCTAGACCTGCAATTACGATTAGTAAAGGTCCGATAATAATTCCAAAAATGTTTTCCGAACCAACACCCATTATAAATATAAAGATACCAAGTACGATTGTCAATTCAATGAGAATCAATGCGAATACACCATTTGGTTTTGAATTGATGAGTTTTTCAGTCATAAGAATGACCTCCTATTATTTGATATCTAAATGATATCACTTTGTTTTTAAAAGTCAATAGAAAGTTGAAAATAATCACTAAAAACTTTCAGCCCAATAATTTCTTTTAAAAGGTGAGATTATATTGTGCTCAAATACTCTTTTATTCTTATAATTTTTACACTATAATTGTAGTTAGAAAGGAAGAGAAATGTTTGATTATAGAGCACTAGTTATTTTGATGACTTTGATGGATCATTGTGAGCTATCATTATATGAATTATCTGTTAAGGTGAGCTTACCTATAAAGGAAGTCAAAGAAGGAATAGATTATTTAGTGCCTTATCTAGCTAATAAAGGGATAGTGCTGGATAAAAAACAAGGTCGCTATAGTTTATCAAATCGTACGAAGCAGTCTTTGACAGATATTATTAAGTCGGATGAATTGGTTTTACCAAAGTCGACTCGCTTAGCTTTAATCTATCTTTACACTTTTTGCCGATTAGATTTTATATCGAATAATCATTACCAAGACTTTTTGAAAGTAAGTAAGAATACAACCTTATCTGATATTCAATCATTAAGAAAGATTATGTTAGATAATGATTTGGAGCTAGGGTACAGTAGAGCAAAAGGTTATACTTTACACGGTTCAGAGTGGAATAAGCACCGCTTAGCTTTTCAAATGGTTAGTGAGTTGCTGGAATCCTCCATAGGGATTTGGGGTTTGGATTATGTTTTATCCAGTTGGGGGTATTCATTAACTTATGATTTGATAAATCAGGTAGTTAAAGATTATTATGAGAAGCTACAGCTAGTACCTATTGTTAATCAATTAAAAGTTTGCCTTTTCGGTTTAGTATTCATTCTGTGTAGGTATCAAAGGGATGTTGAAAGAGTATGTCTTTCAGAGACATTAGTATCTCCTGTTATTCAAGATATAACGACTATTTTATTGGATACAGTGGTTGATTTGGGAATTATAGATACGGTGTTTTCTGAGGATGATTATCGCTATATCACCGTTTTATTATCAAGTTGCTTTGAAGGTGAAGTAGATGTTGCTCCGGTTTACTTTAATCAATTAACAGAGGCTATTATAAGTAGAATGGAAGATATTTCTTTGTTACATTTTAAACAAAGGGAAGGATTGAGAGAAAATCTTCGCCGCCACCTTATACCGGCTTACTATAGATTAAAGTTCGGCCTACCTAGTTCAAATGAATATGTATTGCATGTTAAAGAACATTATCCTGATTTATTTGAATTAGTCAAAGATTCTTTGATGCCCTTGATGGACGCTATTGACAATCCCATACCTGATAGTGAAACAGCATATTTTGTTATCCATTTCGGAGGTTATTTAAAGAAAGCAGATACTTTGCCTCAAAAATGCTATAAAGCAGCAATCATTTGTCCTAATGGTGTTAGTTCTTCATTGATGTTAAAAGAGAATCTATTAGCATTATTTCCTCAAATTGAGTTTATAGGAACCTCAAAGATTGATGATTTACAGGTGAAAGCTAGTAGTGACTATGATATGGTTTTTTCTACCATAAAGGTGGAGACAGAAAAGCCAAATTATCTAGTTTCGGTTATGATGACTGAAGAGCAAGCAATACAACTAGTAGAACTAGTGTTAAAAGATTTTCCGAATTTAGAGTATGGGGATTTTGAGATTGAACAAATCCTGAATATTGTCAAAAGATATGGAATTATTACACAAGAATTGGAATTAAGATTGGCGTTAAAGAATTATCTTTACCAAAAAAATGATAGAAAGGAAATTGTACCAGTGCTAGAACAACTCATTACCAAAGAAACCTATCAGGTTAGTTCGCAAAAATTAGGATGGAAGGAGGCGATTCGTTTAGCAGCTAAACCGCTTTTGGATCAAGATAAGATAACTGAGAACTACCCTGAGGCAATGATTCAAAAAGTAGAAGAGTTTGGGCCTTTTATTAATTTAGGGAAGGGAGTAGCAATTCCTCACGCTCGGCCAGATGAAGGTGTGAATGAAATAGGAATGTCAATGTTAGTTTTGGAAGAACCGATTTATTTATTGGATAATCCAGAACAAGAGGTAAGATTGTTGATTTGTATTGCAGCCATTGATAATGAGAGTCATTTAAAGGCTTTGTCACATTTAACAACAATTTTAAGAGATAAAAATCATGTTCAAACTTTAATATCATCAAAAAACTATGATGACATTAAAATGATAATTAAACAGGAGGATTAGATAATGTTAAAAATTGGTACAGCTTGTGGTTCAGGATTAGGTTCAAGTTTTATGGTACAGATGAATATTGAATCTGTATTGAGTGATTTGAATGTTTCGGATGTAGAAGTTGAACATTATGATTTAGGTGGAGCAGATCCAAATGCAGCTGATATTTGGATTGTTGGTCGTGATCTAGCTGATTCAGCTAGTCATCTTGGAGATGTTCGTATCTTAAATAGTATTATTGATATGGATGAACTACGAGAATTAATTACTAAACTTTGTGAAGAAAAAGGACTTATATAGGAGGCTAGCGTTATGATGAAGTTCATATTGGATATTGTTAGTACACCAGCTATTTTAGTAGCTTTAATTGCAATTTTAGGATTAGTTCTTCAGAAGAAGAAATTACCTGATATTATTAAAGGTGGAATTAAGACCTTTGTTGGTTTCTTAGTTGTATCTGGTGGTGCAGGAATTGTACAAAATTCTTTAAATCCATTTGGTACCATGTTTGAGCATGCTTTTCATTTATCTGGCGTTGTGCCGAATAATGAAGCAATTGTAGCTGTAGCTTTAACAACATATGGCTCAGCTACTGCACTGATTATGTTTGCAGGCATGGTGTTCAATATCTTAATCGCTCGTTTTACTCGATTTAAATATATTTTTTTAACAGGGCACCACACTCTATATATGGCATGTATGATTGCGGTCATTTTATCAGTTGCTGGCTTTACTAGCTTGCCTCTTATCTTACTAGGAGGATTAGCACTCGGTATTATTATGAGTATTTCCCCAGCATTTGTTCAAAAATATATGGTTCAATTAACTGGAAATGACAAGGTGGCTTTAGGTCATTTCAGTTCTTTGGGATATTGGTTGAGTGGTTTTACTGGTAGCCTTATCGGTGACAAATCAAAATCAACAGAGGACATTAAATTTCCAAAGAGTTTAGCTTTTTTACGTGATAGTACTGTTAGTATCACTTTATCCATGGCAGTTATTTACATTATTGTAGCTATCTTTGCAGGGTCAGAATATATAGAAAAAGAAATCAGTAGTGGTACAAGTGGTCTAGTTTATGCTTTACAATTAGCAGGTCAATTTGCAGCAGGGGTATTTGTTATTTTAGCAGGTGTTCGCCTTATTTTGGGTGAAATTGTTCCAGCCTTTAAAGGTATTTCAGAGCGTCTTGTACCTAATTCAAAACCTGCTTTGGATTGTCCGATTGTTTATACTTATGCACCCAATGCAGTTCTAATTGGATTTATCTCTAGTTTTATTGGTGGTTTAGTAAGTATGGCAATTATGATTGCTTCAGGAACGGTTGTTATCTTACCAGGCGTTGTGCCTCATTTCTTCTGTGGAGCGACTGCAGGTGTCATTGGGAATGCATCTGGTGGTGTTCGTGGAGCCACTATTGGAGCATTTTTACAAGGTATTTTAATCAGTTTTCTTCCAGTCTTTTTAATGCCAGTTTTGGGAGGACTTGGTTTCCAAGGATCAACTTTCTCAGATGCAGATTTTGGTCTATCAGGAATTATTTTAGGAATGTTAAATCAATTTGGTTCACAAGCAGGCATTGTGATTGGTCTTGTTCTTATTCTAGCAGTTATGTTTGGAGTATCCTTTATTAAAAAGCCATCTGCAAAGGAGGAATAAGGGATGATTTTAAGTAAAAATAGGGAAGATGAGTTAAGAAAATTTGCGACTAACATCCGATTAAATACTCTTAGAACATTGAATCATCTTGGATTCGGACATTACGGAGGAAGTCTGTCTATCGTAGAAGTTTTAGCGGTGCTTTATGGTGAAATAATGCCAATGACTCCAGAAATATTTGCAGCACGAGATAGAGATTATTTCATATTATCAAAAGGTCACGGAGGACCAGCTCTATACAGTACACTCTATTTGAATGGTTTCTTTGACAAAGAATTCTTATATTCTTTAAATACAAATGGAACCAAATTACCGTCTCATCCTGATAGAAATCTAACGCCAGGCATAGATATGACAACGGGCTCTTTAGGACAAGGAATTAGTGTTGCAACTGGACTTGCATATGGTCAGAGAATAAGAAAGAGTCCCTTTTATACTTACGCTATTGTTGGAGATGGTGAGTTAAATGAGGGACAATGTTGGGAGGCTATACAGTTTGCTTCTCATCAACAGTTATCCAACTTAATTGTATTTGTTGATGATAACAAAAAACAATTAGATGGTTTTACAAAGGATATTTGTAATCCAGGTGATTTCGTAGAAAAATTTTCAGCATTTGGATTTGAATCCATTAGGGTCAAGGGTTCAGATATTAGAGAAATTTATGAAGGGATTGTCCAATTAAAACAGTCAAATAATTCATCACCTAAGTGCATTGTATTAGATACTATTAAAGGTCAAGGGGTTCAAGAGCTGGAAGAAATGAAATCCAATCATCATCTTCGCCCTACTGTAGAGGAGAAACAAATGTTAACTTCAGTTGTAGAAAGATTAAGTCAGGAATTGGAGGAAACAGAATGATGAGAAGTACGAAAGAATTACGGCATGTATATAGAGACTTCCTTTTAGAGGCTAATCAAAGTGATTCTGATATAGTAGTCTTAGAAGCCGATTTGTCAAGTTCGATGGCTACTAATAATCTTGAAAAGGACTTTGGAGACCGTTATGTGAATGTTGGGATTATGGAAGCAGAAATGGTCGGCCTTGCAGCAGGCTTGTCTATTCAGGGGTTTAGACCTTATCTTCATACATTTGGTCCTTTTGCTTCACGAAGGGTATTTGATCAATTATTTATTTCTCTTGGATACGCACAATTGGATGCCACTGTGATTGGATCAGATGCAGGAGTAACTGCAGAAATGAATGGTGGGACACATATGCCATTTGAAGAAATTGGATTGTTACGTTTAATTCCTAAATCGATCATTTTTGAAGCAACTGATGATATCCAATTTCGTGAAATATTGAACCAGACATTAGACTTAAAAGGATTAAAATATATTCGAACAATTAGAAAAGCTCCAGTTCCTGTGTATCAAGGTGGAGAAGATTTTTCTAAAGGCTACATTGAGTTAAGGCATGGTGAAGATCTTGTAATCGTTGCTTCTGGTATAATGGTTGCTCCAAGTATTCGAGTTGCAGATGAACTGTCTAAATTAGGTTATTCAGTAGGTGTGATAGATTTATTTAGAATCAAACCGATACCAGAACAGATAAAAACAATGTTAAGTGGAAAAACTATATTTACTGTAGAAAACCACAATCAGATAGGTGGAATTGGCAGTGCTTTATGTGAATTATTCTCTGATGATGGAATAACAAAAATTCATCGGATGGGTGTTCAAGAAAGATTCGGTCAAGTAGGGAAAATGGATTATCTTCTTAATGAGTATGGTTTGAGTGAATCGAATATAAAAGAGAAGGTTCTAGAAATTTATAATGCAAGATAGATGTTAAATACACTTATTTGAAAGAATTTCTGTAAAAATTACATTACGTTATTTAAAGAAAGCGGATTAAAAAGCATATTCTGGTCATCAGAAAGTGCACTAATCCGCTTTGTTGTTTTTAATTTTAAATATTTCACATGTGTATAGAATTTTCTGAAAATTCAAGAATTTTATTCTGTTCTTCATGCGAAAATTGTGCTATAATAGTAAAAACTGAAATGGGAGGGATAAGATGACTGAATTAGATAAACGTCACCGCAGTAGCATTTATGACAGCATGGTTAAATCACCTAACCGTGCTATGCTTCGTGCGACTGGTATGACAGATAAGGACTTTGAAACATCGATTGTGGGAGTGATTTCGACTTGGGCGGAAAATACACCATGTAACATTCACTTGCATGATTTCGGGAAACTGGCTAAAGAAGGTGTCAAATCTGCAGGCGCTTGGCCTGTACAGTTTGGAACCATTACCGTAGCAGACGGGATCGCTATGGGAACGCCTGGTATGCGTTTCTCTCTAACATCTCGTGACATCATCGCGGACTCCATCGAGGCGGCTATGAGTGGTCACAACGTGGATGCCTTTGTCGCTATCGGTGGCTGTGACAAGAACATGCCTGGATCTATGATTGCTATTGCTAATATGGATATCCCAGCTATTTTCGCCTATGGTGGAACTATTGCACCGGGAAATCTTGATGGTAAAGATATCGACTTGGTTTCTGTCTTTGAAGGTATCGGAAAATGGAACCACGGTGACATGACAGCTGAGGACGTGAAACGTCTTGAATGTAATGCCTGCCCTGGCCCTGGTGGTTGTGGTGGTATGTATACTGCTAATACCATGGCAACTGCTATCGAAGTTCTAGGGATGAGTTTGCCAGGGTCATCCTCTCACCCAGCTGAATCAGCTGATAAGAAAGAAGATATCGAAGCAGCAGGACGTGCTGTTGTTAAGATGTTGGAACTTGGTCTCAAACCATCAGATATCTTGACTCGTGAAGCCTTTGAAGATGCTATTACTGTAACGATGGCTCTCGGTGGTTCTACAAACGCCACTCTTCACTTGCTCGCCATTGCCCATGCCGCAAATGTTGACTTGTCACTTGAGGACTTCAATACGATTCAAGAACGTGTGCCTCACTTGGCCGACTTGAAACCATCTGGTCAGTATGTCTTCCAAGACCTCTACGAAGTCGGTGGTGTCCCTGCGGTTATGAAGTACTTGTTGGCAAATGGTTTCCTTCACGGAGATCGCATCACATGTACTGGTAAGACTGTAGCTGAAAACTTGGCTGACTTTGCAGACTTGACTCCAGGCCAAAAAGTTATCATGCCACTTGAAAATCCAAAACGTGCGGATGGTCCGCTTATCATCTTGAACGGGAACCTTGCTCCTGACGGTGCAGTTGCCAAGGTATCAGGTGTTAAAGTGCGTCGTCACGTTGGGCCAGCTAAGGTCTTTGACTCAGAAGAAGATGCGATTCAGGCCGTTCTGACAGATGAAATCGTTGATGGCGATGTAGTCGTTGTTCGTTTTGTTGGACCTAAAGGTGGTCCTGGTATGCCTGAGATGCTGTCACTTTCATCAATGATTGTTGGTAAAGGTCAGGGAGATAAGGTGGCCCTCTTGACGGACGGACGTTTCTCTGGTGGTACTTATGGTCTGGTTGTTGGACATATCGCTCCTGAAGCTCAGGATGGTGGACCAATTGCCTATCTCCGTACCGGCGATATCGTTACGGTTGACCAAGATACCAAAGAAATTTCCATGGCCGTATCCGAAGAAGAACTTGAAAAACGCAAGGCAGAAACAACCTTGCCACCACTTTACAGCCGTGGTGTCCTCGGTAAATATGCCCACATCGTATCATCTGCTTCACGCGGAGCCGTGACAGACTTCTGGAATATGGACAAGTCAGGTAAAAAATAAACTCATACTCGAAAATCTCTTCAAATCACGTCAACGTCGCCTTGCCGTAGGTATGGTTACTGACTTCGTCAGTTCTATCCACAACCTCAAAACAGTATTTTGAGCTGACTTCGTCAGTTCCATCTACAACCTTAAAACAGTGTTTTGAGCTGACTTCGTCAGTTCCATCTACAACCTTAAAACAGTGTTTTGAGCTGACTTCGTCAGTTCTATCCATAACTTCAAAACAGTGTTTTGAGCAACCTGCGGCTAGTTTTCTAGTTTGCCCTTTGATTTTCATTGAGTATCAAAAAGCAAGCCATTTTCGGCTTGCTTTTTTCATCTTTAAAAGTGATTGGCCTGCTTAACGAGGTGGTAGTCCAAGGGCAATACGGCCATAGCGACTGATTCGTGTGATTTTCCAGGCAGGCGACCAGGTAACTTCAACCTTGATATCTTTGATACCCTCGATTTGTTTCAGACCTGCCACGATTTCAATAGGCAGGCTTTCGGCGCAATCACAGGCAGTATCGGTGAAGGTCATGACAATCTTGCAGAGCCCCGTTTCATCCAGATTGATTTCATAAATCAGACCTAGATTGTAAACATCCAATTCCACATCTGTATCAAAAACTTTCTCTAGTTTTTCGATAATTTGGTCTTGCAAGGCCAAAGCACGGTCATTGATTTTGATATCGTCTCTCATAGCAGTCCCTCCACGTGATAAATATCCTCTATTTTCTCATAATTCTGACAATTTGGCAAGTTTTTGATGAATTTTCTGAAAAATATGATAAAATGAAGAAAATACGGAATCAAGGGGAAGTCTATGGAGCAGATTGGAAAAGTCTTTAGACAATTACGAGAATCAAGAAATATCTCACTGAGACAAGCAACCGGAGGACAATTTTCGCCGTCTATGTTGTCCCGTTTTGAAACAGGTCAGAGTGAGCTTTCGGTGGAAAAGTTTCTATTTGCTCTGGAAAATATATCTGCCAGTGTGGAGGAGATCCTCTTTCTGGCGAGAGGTTTCCAGTATGATACAGATTCTGAGTTGAGAAAAGAAATTACAGATGTCTTGGAACCAAAGAATATAGCACCTCTTGAGGACTTATATCGCAGGGAGTATCAAAAGCATGCCCATTCTCACAACAAACAGAAACATATTCTAAATGCCATTATGATCAAGTCTTATATGAAGAGCATGGATGAAAGGGTAGAGTTAACAGCAGAGGAAGGAAAAGTCCTTCATGATTATTTGTTTTCTACCGAGATCTGGGGAATCTATGAACTCAATTTATTTTCAGTCAGTTCTGCCTTTTTATCTGTTTCTCTTTTTACTAGATATGTACGAGAAATGGTACGTAAATCTGATTTTCTAATGGAAATGTCTGGTAATCGAAACTTTTTTCATACTATACTATTGAATGGCTTTTTAGCTAGTATTGAGTGTGAAGAATTTACCAATGCCTATTATTTTAAACGTGTTATCGAAGAGCATTTCTACAAGGAAAATGAGACCTATTTCCGAATTGTTTATCTGTGGGCAGAAGGTCTCCTTGATAGCAAGCAAGGTAGAGTCAAGGAAGGTCAGAAAAAGATGGAGGATGCTGTCCGTATTTTTGAGATGCTTGGCTGTAATAAATCTGCCGAATACTATAGAAAAACTCTCGATTCTTGAATATCTGCAAACCAAGAAAAAATTTGAAGCGATAGAACTGTTGCCCTCTCTCAGGTCATTACAAAAGTTCTATCGTTTTTTTGCTCATTTTGTTTGTTGCATATATTCAAAAGAATCGTTTCGCAAATTCATAAGTGCTATACTAAAGCTATTCTTGATGTAGAACTTAGAACAAGGAGGGAGATTATCTATGAAACTATTGTTTAGAAATCCAGCTTATAGAATTTTGACTTTATCACGCTTCTTCAATGCTTTTGGTGCTTCGATTTTCAACCTGGTCTTTATCGTCTATGCATCGACCTTGTCACAAGCATCTTTTGCTGTTGCTATGGCGAATATTGTCATGATTCTTCCGACCTTCTTTACAGTTTTTGCAGGGATTCGGGCAGATTACACGAGGGACAAGGTCAAATGGATGGTCTATAGCGGTTTGTTTCAGGCGGTTCTATTTTTTCTAGCAGCCCTAGTTGTTCAGCAAGCTAGTCTCTTTGCCTTTTCTAGCCTGTGTTTGATCAATGTCATTAGTGATATCATCAGTGATTTTGCAGGTGGCCTGCGTATGCCTCTTATTAAGGAAAAAGTAGCTGAAGATGATTTGATGGAGGCTTATTCTTTTTCACAGTTCATCACCTATATTTCAGCTATTGGTGGTCAAGCTTTCGGAGTCTGGCTCTTAGCTCTATCGGTCAACAATTTTTCTCTCGTTGCGGGAATCAATGCCTGCTTTTTCCTAGTATCAGCCACTATCCTCTTTTTAGGAAAAAGCAAATTGAGCCTGTCAATGTCATCTGCTGATGGTGAAAACTTAAAAAATGAGAAGCTTTCTATCAAAGACCAGTTCCTAACAATTTACCGAAATTTACGTCTCGTTTTTCTTAAAAGTGGACAGAAAAACTTTGGTTTTATGCTCTTTGCTGTCTTGCTTATTAATTCCTTGGGTGGCGCTTTGGGTGGAATTTATAATATCTTCTTTTTGAGCCATTCTCTCTTGAATTTTTCTTATACAGAGGCACTATTTATCAATCAATTCTGTGTTTTAGTAGCAATCATCATCAGTAGCTTTACGGGCAATGATTATTTTGGGAAGCAGTCCTTGCCTAGATTGATGATGTGGGCGACCGTAGGACTTAGTCTAGTTGGTTTGGCTAATTTATTCAATCAAGTCGTGCTTGGTTTGCTATTTCTCTTCTTTACTCTGTATGTGTCTGGTAAAGTTCAACCAAAGATTAGTGCCATGCTCATGAAAAATCTAGCTCCAGAGGTTCTAGCTCGTACTAGTAATTTTTAGGTCTATTGTTTACCTTATCCATACCTGTGGGAACAGCTTGTTTTTCACTAGTAGCCGTATGGAATATACAGTTGACTTGGATGCTATTTGTTGGTCTTTCCTTGCTAGCTATTTTTTTGACAATTCTTAATCTCAAAAATGATATCTAGATCCTAATTTTTTCTTACTGTTTTAATCCCTTTATTTGTGGTAAAATAAGACTATTAAGTTTAAAGAGGATTCCCTATGAAATTACAAAAACCAAAAGGAACGCAGGATATTTTACCTGCTGAATCTGCTAAGTGGCAGTACGTTGAGGGCTTTGCCCGTGAGATTTTCAAGCGCTATAACTATGCAGAAGTGCGCACGCCTATTTTTGAGCATTACGAGGTTATCAGTCGCTCTGTCGGAGATACAACGGATATCGTAACCAAGGAAATGTACGATTTTTATGACAAGGGTGACCGTCATATTACCCTCCGTCCAGAAGGAACTGCGCCCGTTGTCCGTTCCTATGTGGAAAATAAACTCTTCGCCCCAGAAGTGCAAAAGCCAAGCAAGTTCTACTACATGGGACCTATGTTCCGTTATGAGCGTCCACAGGCAGGGCGCTTGCGCCAATTCCACCAGATTGGTGTTGAGTGTTTTGGCTCTAGCAATCCAGCTACCGATGTGGAAACAATCGTTATGGCAGCCCATTTTTTGAAGGAAATCGGTATTCAAGGTGTCAAATTGCACCTCAACACTCTTGGAAATCCTGAGAGCCGTGCAGCCTACCGCCAAGCCTTGATTGACTATTTGACACCGCTCAAGGAGACCTTGTCTAAGGATAGCCAACGTCGCTTGGAGGAAAATCCTCTTCGTGTCTTGGACTCTAAGGAAAAAGAAGACAAGGTAGCAGTAGAGAATGCGCCGTCTATCTTGGACTTTCTTGATGAAGAAAGCCAAACTCATTTTGATGCTGTGCGTCAGATGTTGGAAAATCTTGGAGTAGACTACATCATCGATACCAATATGGTGCGTGGTCTGGACTACTACAACCACACCATTTTCGAGTTTATCACAGAGATTGAGGGCAATGACTTGACAGTCTGTGCGGGTGGTCGCTACGATGGTTTGGTTGCTTACTTTGGAGGCCCTGAAACTGCTGGATTTGGTTTTGGGCTTGGTGTAGAGCGCCTGCTTCTCATCCTTGAAAAACAAGGCGTGGCCCTCCCTATCGAAAACGCCCTAGATGTCTATATCGCAGTCTTGGGTGATGGAGCAAATGTCAAAGCCCTAGAACTAGTCCAAGCCCTTCGCCAACAAGGTTTCAAAGCAGAGCGTGATTACCTCAACCGTAAGCTCAAAGCTCAGTTCAAGTCAGCCGATGTCTTTGCGGCTAAGACCCTCATCACCCTAGGCGAGAGCGAAGTCGAAAGCGGACAAGTGACGGTCAAGAACAACCAAACCCGAGAAGAAGTGCAAGTGTCACTTGAGACAATCAGCCAAAACTTCTCAGAAATCTTTGAAAAACTAGGATTTTATACTCAATGAAAATCAAAGAGCAAACTAGGAAGCTAGCCGCAGGTTGCTCAAAACACTGTTTTGAGGTTGTGGATAGAACTGACGAAGTCAGCTCAAAACATGGTTTTGAGGTTGTAGATGAAACTGACGAAGTCAGTAACCATACCTACGGCAAGGTGAAGCTGACGTGGTTTGAAGAGATTTTCGAAGAGTATTAATGATAGATAAAGTGGTCAGGAGCTTACTCCTGACCTTTTTCTTTTGCAAAATGACAAAAATCATAAACTTTTTGACAACTATACTTGTCAAAAAGAAAAAGATATGTTACAATGAATTCAAGTTAAGAAATAGGAAGCAGAAAGGAGTTATAATGTGGGTACTAGGATTTATACTATTTATGATTTTCTTTTATTCTAATAATTCTAAAAAAATCAAGAAACTAGAGAATAAAATCAAAAAACTTGAGCGAAAAGAGAAAGGAAACGCAGAAATGTCGAGATTATTACAAGAAATGATTGGAAAGGAACCAATTATAACGGGAGTGTATATTGGGCCAGATAACTGGGAAGTTGTGGATGTTGATGAGGAATGGGTCAAACTACGTAGTGTTGATAATACGGGAAAAGAAAAATTCAAGTTGCAACGTATTGAAGATATCCAAACCGTTGAATTTGACGGAGAGTAGGTGTGTAACGTGCAACTAAAAAATCGTCTAAAAGAGCTTCGAGCTCGCGATGGTCTCAATCAAACCGACCTAGCCAAACTGGCAGGGGTTTCCAGACAGACCATTAGCCTACTAGAACGGGATGAGTACACCCCATCCATTATCATTGCCCTGAAAATATCTCAAATTTTCAACGAAACAGTCGAATCGGTATTTCGTTTGGAGGAGGACGAGTGATGAACAAGTATAAAGTGATTTATTATGTAGTGGTCATAGCTTTATTAGTCAGCGTATTTCTACTGATTGGGATGGACCTAAGCTGGTTTAATCCCTATCAAAGCGACCAATTTGTTTGGGTCTACTTTGCTCTCATCCCAGTAATTGAATGGATTGAAAAGAAATCCAAAAATCTAGCAAGTGAAAAAGGAGAATGAATATGAAAAAGAAACGTAGATTGTTATTTTTGATGTCTATTGTCTTGGGGGGGTTCTTGGGCATGTTTGTAGGGATGTTTAAGGCACGTGTCGAATCCCACGAAATTATTTTAGATGTAAAAGCCTTGATGCCATGGATATCAGCTATTTGTTTACTGATAGGTTTCATTAGTATGTTTTTGACTTTCAATTTCTTAAAGAAAAGCAGAAAATTTCATTCCTTGTATCAAGAGGAAATGGATGACGATCTGAATGAAACCTATTATGTGCAAATGTATCGGAATCTTGAGTTTGGAACCATTGCTTTTAATATTACAGGTGTAGCGATTCCATTGGCTATTTTTATTTCATTAAGTGAGGTGATTATATTGCATACAAACCCTCAAACATTTTTCCTTTCTTTCGTACTCTTTGTGGTATTCTTAGTCGCTCAAAAATCTCTTTTTAAAACCATTGCGATTGTTCGTCAGTTTGATTTGGAATTTTTCGCTACACCAAAGGATGTCTTGAACTATATAAATTCTTATGATGAAGGGGAGCGTCAGGCTAATTTGGAACAGAGTTTTCGAATTTTATTCCAATTACACCAATATGTCTTACCAGCCTTATATATTTTTCTTATTATCATTTCTTTCTTGACAGGAGAGATTCAGTTACTAGCTTTCTTGCTTGTAGGAGCCATCCATGTTTATATCAATGTGATGCAGTTACCTATGGTAAAACGTTATTTCAAATAAAGGAGTTATCTATGAAACTACTTAAAAACCTTGGCTGGTTTCTTCTAGCCCTTCTATCCTTTTTCTTTATCTATGGCTTTATTCAGGGGCTCGCGACTGCGTCGCTTGCTTTAGGCGCTTCACCCTATGCTGTTACTCTACTCTATGTGGTCTTGGCTGGAGTATATGTGTACGGCATTTACAAATGGTATCAGAAAGCTCCTGTTTATATTGAGAAGAGCGGCTTTAACCGATTTATTTGGCTTCCTGCCTTGGTTTGGTTCTTATCTCTGGTCGTTCAATTCTTCTTGCCAGATGATCCTTCAGTAAATCAACAAATAGCGACAGACTTGACCTTGTCTCAACCACTTTTCTCATTCTTTGCTGTGGTTATTTTTGCTCCTTTGACGGAAGAGATTGTTTTTAGAGGGATGTTAGCACGCTATCTCTTTCCTAAGCAGGACAATAGTAAACGAACCCTGATTTTTCTTCTGGTATCTAGTCTTCTATTTGCCTTGATTCATTTTCCAGGTGATGTGCAACAATTTTTTGTCTATTTTAACCTTGGTTTTAGTTTGGGTTTGGCTTACATTAGCAGAAAAGGTCTGGTCTACAGTATTTCTCTTCACGCTTTGAATAATTTAGTCGGCTTTTTGATGATTCTCATGCTATAATAGAGTCAGGAGGTCACATGAAACGAGTAATTTTATTAGCAGTGATTCAGGCAGTCGTTCTATTTTTCATCATTGGAGCGCTAGCTTATGCCTTCAAAGGCGATTTCTTCTATAACTATCTAGCAGTTGTCTTTGCTCCTATTGCAGGTGTACTGCGTTTTGGGACGGCTTATATAACGGAAATTGTCTTGCCTCGAAAGGCAGCCGAAATCGCTGAAAAGCGTAAAGCAGGCAAAAATTCAAAATAAAAGAGTCCGGTGAAGTTCATCGGATTTTTGTATTATACTCAATGAAAATCAAAGAGCAAACTAGGAAGCTAACCGCAGGTTGCTCAAAACACTGTTTTGAGGTTGTGGATGAAACTGACGAAGTCAGCTCAAAACATGGTTTTGAGGTTGTAGATGAAACTGACGAAGTCAGTAACCATACCTACGGTAAGGCGACGCTGACGTGGTTTGAAGAGATTTTCGAAGAGTATTAGCGCTAATTTTTAGGGCTTTCATCTGACTTTTAAAGACTGGCAAACTTTTCTGATGATTTTCATGAAGAGCCTGCGCTTTTATGGTAAAATAGTAACAGAATAAAAGAGGAGAGAAATAATGAAACGTAGTATGTATGCTGGTCGTGTTCGTGAGGAACACATCGGACAAGAAATAACCTTGAAAGGATGGGTTGGCCGTCGTCGTGACCTTGGTGGTTTGATCTTTATCGATCTTCGTGACCGTGAAGGAATCATGCAGTTGGTTATCAACCCTGAAAAAGTATCTGCAGAGGTTATGGCAACAGCTGAAAGCCTTCGTAGCGAATTTGTTATTGAGGTGACTGGTCAGGTCGCTGCGCGTGAGCAAGCCAATGATAAGTTGCCAACTGGTGCGGTTGAGTTAAACGTGACAGCTCTTATTGTGCTTAACACAGCTAAGACAACACCATTTGAGATTAAGGATGGCATTGAGGCAAATGACGATACACGTTTGCGTTACCGTTACCTTGACCTTCGTCGTCCAGAAATGTTGGAAAATCTTAAACTTCGTGCCAAGGTGACCCACTCTATCCGCAACTATTTGGATGAGTTGGAGTTTATCGACGTGGAGACACCATTCCTTTCTAAGTCAACGCCTGAAGGGGCGCGTGATTATTTAGTGCCGTCTCGTGTTAATAAGGGGCATTTTTACGCTCTTCCTCAAAGTCCACAAATCACGAAACAGCTCTTGATGAATGCTGGTTTTGACCGTTACTACCAAATCGTTAAATGTTTCCGTGACGAGGACTTGCGTGGAGACCGCCAGCCTGAATTTACTCAGGTCGACTTGGAAACGTCCTTCCTTACTGAGAAAGAAATCCAAGATATTACAGAAGGCTTGATCGCGCGCGTGATGAAGGAAACAAAAGGCATCGAAGTAACGCTACCGTTCCCTCGTATGAAATACGATGATGCTATGGCTCTTTACGGTTCTGACAAGCCAGATACTCGTTTTGACATGTTGCTTCAGGACTTGACAGAAGTGGTCAAAGGTGTAGACTTTAAAGTCTTTTCAGAAGCACCTGCTGTAAAAGCGATTGTGGTCAAAGGAGCTGCGGACAACTATTCACGTAAAGACATCGACAAGATGACGGAAGTAGCCAAACAGTATGGTGCCAAAGGTCTTGCTTGGGTCAAGGTGGTTGATGGAGAATTAAACGGACCAGTTGCCAAGTTCTTGACTGGTATCCAAGAAGAATTGACAACAGCGCTTGCTCTTGAAGATAAGGACTTGGTTCTCTTTGTGGCGGATACGCTTGAAGTGGTTAATGCAACACTGGGTGCCCTTCGTGGACGTATTGCTAAAGAGCTTGGCTTGATTGATAATGATAAGTTCAACTTCCTTTGGGTGGTTGACTGGCCGATGTTTGAATGGTCTGAAGAAGAAGACCGCTACATGAGCGCCCACCATCCATTCACACTTCCACAGGAAGGGACTGCTCACGAATTAGAAGGTGATTTGGCTAAGGTTCGTGCCATTGCTTACGATATCGTCTTGAACGGTTATGAGCTTGGTGGTGGTAGCCTTCGTATCAACCAAAAAGACCTTCAAGAACGCATGTTCAAGGCTCTTGGTTTCTCAACTGAAGAAGCCAATGACCAGTTTGGTTTCCTTCTTGAAGCCATGGACTATGGTTTCCCACCACACGGTGGTTTGGCTATCGGGCTTGACCGTTTTGTCATGTTGCTTGCTGGAGAAGAAAATATCCGTGAAGTCATTGCCTTTCCTAAGAACAACAAGGCAACTGACCCAATGACACAAGCTCCATCAACAGTCGCTCTCAAACAACTAGAGGAACTCAGCTTACAAGTAGAAGAAGATGAAACAAACAAAACGAATTAAGCGGTGGCGCTATTATCTGCGCCGCTTTGCTTATCAGATAAAAATTTTACGTGTCTTACAAAGTATCTCTCGAGAAAAGTATGATGAGAAGATTTCGGCCTCTCTGGTCTATGGTTTTTTATCAGCAGTAGCAGTTAATTTCTTTTTCCAACCAGGGCATGTGTATTCGAGTGGTGCAACAGGTCTGGCACAGATTATCTCTGCCTTGAGTAATCACTGGTTTGGTTTTCATATTCCGATTTCGCTAAGCTTTTACGCCATTAACTTCCCTTTGATGGTCTTAGCTTGGTATCAGATTGGCCATAAGTTCACCGTCTTTACCTTTATCACGGTATCTATGAGTTCCTTCTTTATCCAGTTTGTCCCTGTGGCAACCTTGACGGAGGATCCCATTATCAATTCCCTTTTTGGGGGTGTTGTTATGGGTTTGGGGATTGGTTTTGCTCTTCGAAACAATATCTCCAGTGGTGGGACGGATATCGTCAGCCTGACTATTCGTAAGAAAACGGGTAAGAATGTCGGTAGTATTTCTTTCTTGGTAAATGGAACTATCATGCTGATAGCAGGTTTGACCTTTGGTTGGAAATACGCTCTTTATTCTATGATTACCATCTTTGTCTCTAGCCGTGTGACAGACGCAGTCTTTACTAAGCAAAAGCGTATGCAGGCCATGATTGTGACAAATCATCCAGAGAAGGTAATTGAAAAAATCCATAAAAAATTGCACCGCGGAGCAACCATGATCCACGATGCAGAAGGAACCTATAATCACGAGAGAAAGGCAGTTTTAATCACTGTCATTACACGTGCAGAGTTTAATGAATTTAAACAGATTATGACACAAGTGGATCCAAGCTCCTTTGTCTCTGTCTCGGAAAATGTTCATATTCTAGGAAGATTTGTTGAGATAGATAATTAGTGATTAATACTTTTCGAAAATCTCTTCAAACCACGTCAGCGTCGCCTTACCGTATATATGTTACTGACTTCGTCAGTTCTATCTGCAACCTCAAAACCATGTTTTGAGCTGACTTCGTCAGTTTCATCTACAACCTCAAAACCATGTTTTGAGCTGACTTCGT
>ERZ1023189.61-NODE-61-length-22671-cov-25.038026_pt1 | contig 22671 bp, 21 predicted proteins | sample MGYA00380439_ERZ1023189 | MGnify/ENA primary metagenome ERZ1023189 (study PRJEB33173, sample SAMEA4830404) | metagenome | study: EMG produced TPA metagenomics assembly of the PRJEB25223 data set... | reverse complement strand
TTGTGGTTGAACAACAAGTATAACACAGAGGTGTTTTCTTATGCCTACAAGAGCTATCAGCTAGTTGAACCATCTAATTTTTAGGAGGGCTGGGTGGCTAACTTCATTATAGAACTTTCATTTACGAACATATAGTAAAATGAAACAAGAACAGAACAAATCGATCAGGACAGTAAAATCGAATTCTAACAATGTTTTAGAAGTAGAGGTGTACTATTCTAGTTTCAATCTACTATATTTTTGTTTTTTATCAAAAAATACTTTACAAGTTCTTAAAAACATGATATAGTAATAAGGCTTAGAAAATGAGATGATGTTTTCTAGCAAATATAAACCCGAGTAAAAAATGCCTACGGACAGGCAGGGTTGAATGCCGAAGCGTGGTTGAAAAGCCACATTATTGATAGGGTTAAAAGCCTACTTTTATAAGTTGATGTTAGGACACTTGTCCTAATTCATAAATTTTTAGTGTGGTGAAAGCACACGTCATCTTGTGAAACGATCAATAAAGTACGTAATATTTGCTACTAGAGAGTTAGGAAACATCGGGAACAGACATACTCAACAGAAACCAAAATAAACACGTCAGAAGATTGCAGAGCAGGTGAAAACCTGCTCTTTTTTCATGAGTCAACCTTTAGTTCCTTAGTTTTCATAAGGTCCTAAAAATATTGAAAGGAGTATGTTTTGAAAGAGTTAGATCAAAACCAAGCCCCAATTTATGAGGCCTTGGTGAAGTTACGCAAGAAAAGGATTGTTCCCTTTGATGTTCCAGGTCACAAGCGTGGACGGGGAAATCCAGAACTTGTCGAACTCTTAGGAGAAAAATGTGTAGGCATTGATGTCAATTCGATGAAACCCTTGGATAATTTAGGCCATCCTATTTCGATTATTCGTGATGCAGAGGAGCTGGCTGCAGATGCTTTTGGAGCTAGCCATGCCTTTCTAATGATTGGTGGAACAACTTCATCGGTGCAGACTATGATTCTGGCAACCTGCAAGGCAGGAGATAAGATTATTCTGCCACGAAATGTCCATAAATCTGCTATCAATGCGTTGGTTCTATGTGGTGCCATTCCCATCTATATCGAGATGAGTGTAGATCCTAAGATTGGTATCGCTTTAGGTCTTGAAAATGACCGAGTAGCACAGGCCATAAAGGACCATCCAGATGCTAAGGCTATCCTAATCAACAATCCTACTTACTACGGCATCTGTTCAGACCTAAAGGGGTTGACAGAAATGGCTCATGAAGCTGGCATGATGGTTTTAGTAGATGAAGCCCACGGAGCGCATTTGCATTTCACTGATAAACTTCCAATTTCTGCTATGGATGCAGGGGCTGATATGGCAGCAGTTTCCATGCATAAGTCTGGTGGGAGTTTGACCCAAAGCTCCATTTTACTTATCGGGGAGCAGATGAATTCTGAATACGTTCGTCAGATAATTAACCTGACCCAGTCTACATCTGCCTCTTACTTGTTGATGGCTAGTTTGGATATTTCACGTCGCAACTTGGCCCTTCGTGGTAAAGAGTCGTTTGAGAAAGTCATTGAGCTATCTGAGTATGCCCGCCGTGAAATCAATGCTATCGGTGGCTACTATGCCTACTCAAAAGAGCTAATAGACGGTGTTTCGGTTTGCGATTTTGACGTAACTAAGCTGTCAGTTTACACTCAGGGTATTGGCTTAACAGGTATCGAGGTTTATGACCTCTTGCGAGACGAATACGACATTCAGATCGAGTTTGGTGATATCGGCAATATCTTGGCCTATATTTCCATCGGCGACCGCATCCAAGACATCGAGCGCTTGGTTGGTGCTCTGGCTGATATTAAGAGACTCTATTCAAGAGATGGAAAAGATTTGATAGCAGGAGAATATATTCAGCCCGAGTTAGTGCTGTCTCCGCAAGAAGCCTTCTATTCAGAAAGAAAAAGTTTAACTTTGGATGATTCTGTTGGACAGGTCTGTGGAGAATTTGTCATGTGCTATCCTCCAGGGATTCCTATCTTGGCTCCTGGTGAACGCATTACACGAGAAATTGTCGACTATATCCAATTCGCCAAGGAACGTGGTTGCTCCCTCCAAGGGACGGAAGATCCAGAGGTCAATCATATCAACGTCATTAAGAGAAAGACAAACTATAAGAAAAGTCAATAGTTTTATCTAAACTATTTCTTATTTCAATTTGATGATTTGGCGATGATTTTAGAGCACGGCAAAAAGCCCTTGAATTAGAAGCGGTCAATCGCTTAATTTCTATCAGCTTATCAAATCCTGCCTCAATCCTTTTCTGAGGATTAGGGTAGCGTGTCAAGAGTTGGTAGGTATATTCTGAATGCTTTCCAACGATTTTATCCAACTCAGGAAAGATGATATCAAGACAACGAGTGTATTGTACTTTCCAATCAGACTGTTTTTCTTGAGACGATGAATATGTCTAGCCAGTATTTTTAGGTCTACTTGCCGATTATCGTGTTGAAATTGTTCACGATTGGGGTCAGAAAGAAGTTTAAGAGCGATGCCATGAGCGTCTTTCTTATCCGTTTTAGTCTTGCGAAGTGATAATGATTTGGCAAATTTCTTGATGAGCAAAGGATTGTAGGTGTAAACTTTATATCCTTGTTCATGCAGGAAGTTCAGTAGATTAAAGGCATAATGTCCAGTATCTTCAAGAGCGATGAGACAGTCTTGGTTGAGCTGTCGAAGAGACAGATCTAAGAGTTCAAAACCAGCTTTATTATTTGAAAAAGTGAGTGGTTTAAGAACAGTTTTCCTGAAACATTCAAGGCTGTAACATCGTGTTTATTTTTAGCGACATCAATGCCCACATAAAGCATGGGAGTACCTCCAGATATAGTATTTCAAGTCTACTTGGTTATCCACGAACTTTTTGCCTTGTTACCTTAGACGAGATAAAACGTCTATGCGTTATCAAACTCATTACCAATTGAAACAAAAAGCTGTGGTTAGACCCTTTCGGAAATCGTCAAGCGATTGGAGGAAATGAACTAATCCACAGTGGCTTATTCCAAGTATACCACTTGGGCTTTGGCAGTAGCTAACTGCGCTAAATATAATATAAGGAGAAATAGATGGATTTATGGTTTTCTGAAGTTCATACTCCAGATGTCAAATTGTCTCTGAGAACAGCCAAGCAACTTTACGCTGGAAAAAGTGAATGGCAGGATATCGAAGTCTTGGATACGCCAGCTTTTGGGAAAATACTGATTTTAAATGGCCATGTCTTGTTCTCAGATGCGGATGATTTCGTCTACAATGAAATGACCGTTCACGTTCCCATGGCTGTCCACCCAAATCCAAAGAAAGTATTGGTTATTGGGGGTGGTGACGGCGGTGTTGCCCAAGTATTAACACTCTATCCTGAACTGGAACAAATCGATATCGTGGAACCGGATGAGATGTTGGTCGAGGTCTGTCGTGAGTATTTCCCAGACTTTGCTGCAGGGCTAGATGATCCTCGTGTTACCATTTACTACCAAAATGGGCTACGCTTTTTGCGAAACTGCGAAGATGATTACGATATTATCATCAACGATGCGACAGATCCATTTGGCCATACGGAAGGACTCTTTACCAAGGAATTCTACGGTAATAGTTATCGAGCTCTGAAGGAAGACGGCATCATGATTTACCAGCATGGGAGTCCCTTCTTTGATGAGGATGAGTCGGCTTGCCGAAGCATGCACCGAAAGGTCAATCAAGCCTTTCCAATTAGTCGGGTTTATCAGGCCCATATTCCAACTAGCCCAGCTGGCTATTGGTTATTTGGATTTGCATCGAAAAAATACCACCCTGTCAAAGATTTTGACAAGGAAGGTTGGAAAAAACGCCAGCTTTTCACAGAATACTACACTGCAAACTTACACGTGGGATCCTTTATGTTGCCCAAGTATGTTGAGGACATTTTAGAAGAAGAGGAAGGAAAAAAATGAGTCGTTTACTAGTTATTGGTTGTGGGGGCGTTGCCCAAGTTGCTATTTCAAAGATTTGTCAAGATAGCGAAACATTTACAGAGATTATGATTGCTAGCCGTACCAAGTCAAAATGCGATGACTTGAAAGCGAAGCTAGAAGGCAAAACAAGTACTAAAATTGAAACTGCAGCACTTGATGCTGACAAGGTAGAAGAGGTCATTACCTTGATTGAAAGCTACAAACCAGAAGCTGTTTTGAATGTAGCTCTGCCTTATCAAGATTTAACCATTATGGATGCTTGTTTGGCAACAGGTGTTCACTATATCGATACAGCCAACTACGAAGCAGAAGACACAGAAGACCCTGAGTGGCGTGCTATCTACGAAAAACGTTGTAAGGAACTTGGTTTTACAGCCTACTTTGACTACTCATGGCAGTGGGCTTATCAAGAGAAATTCAAAGAAGCAGGCTTGACTGCTCTTCTTGGTTCTGGTTTTGACCCAGGTGTAACCAGTGTCTTTTCAGCTTATGCCCTCAAACACTATTTTGATGAAATCCATTATATCGACATTTTAGACTGTAATGGCGGTGACCACGGTTATCCATTTGCAACCAACTTCAACCCAGAAATTAATCTCCGTGAGGTTTCTGCGCCAGGTTCTTACTGGGAAGATGGACAATGGGTCGAAGTCGAAGCCATGTCTATCAAACGTGAGTACGATTTCCCTCAAGTTGGACAAAAAGATATGTATCTCCTTCACCATGAAGAAATTGAATCGCTGGCCAAGAACATTCCTGGAGTCAAACGCATTCGTTTCTTTATGACTTTTGGTCAATCTTACTTGACGCACATGAAATGTCTTGAAAATGTTGGACTCCTTCGTACGGATACCATTAACTTTAACGGCCAAGAAATTGTTCCAATTCAATTTTTGAAAGCCTTGCTTCCAGATCCTGCTAGCCTTGGTCCACGTACTGTAGGTAAAACCAATATTGGATGTATCTTTACAGGTGTCAAAGACGGTGTCAAAAAGACTATCTATATCTACAATGTCTGCGACCATCAGGAATGTTACGCAGAGGTTGGTTCGCAAGCTATTTCTTATACGACAGGAGTTCCAGCCATGATTGGGACAAAATTAGTCATGAACGGAACTTGGAAACAAGCTGGAGTGTATAACCTTGAGGAGTTAGATCCAGATCCATTCATGGAAGCTTTGAATGAGTATGGTTTGCCATGGGTTGTGGTTGAAAATCCACAAATGGTGGACTAATGAAGTTAGAACAAGTACCAACACCAGCCTATGTTATTGACTTGGCCAAGTTAGAAGCTAATTGCCGCATTCTACAATATGTACAAGAAGAGGCCGGTTGCAAGGTCTTGCTTGCCCAGAAGGCATATTCCCTCTACAAAACTTATCCCTTGATTAGCCAGTATCTATCAGGTACGACAGCTAGTGGACTCTATGAGGCCAAATTGGCAAGGGAAGAATTTCCTGGTGAAGTCCATGTTTTTGCACCAGCTTTCAAGGATGAGGACATGGAGGAATTGCTTGGGATAACAGACCATATCGTCTTTAACTCAGAGAGACAGTTGCGTAAGCATGGGGCTCGTTGTCGAGAGGCTGGTGTCAGTGTTGGTTTGCGCCTCAACCCTCAGTGTTCAACTCAAGGAGATCACGCGCTCTATGACCCTTGTGCACCTGGTTCTCGCTTTGGAGTTACTATAGACAAGATTCCGAGTGATTTGCTAGATTTGGTTGACGGACTTCATTTTCATACCCTTTGCGAGCAGGGAGCAGATGATTTACAAACAACTTTGAAAGCAGTAGAAGAACAGTTTGGTCCCTACTTACATGAGGTAAAATGGCTCAATATGGGTGGTGGTCATCATATTACAAGAGAAGGTTACGATGTGGATTTGCTGATTTCAGAAATCAAGCGTATCCGAAAAACTTACAATCTTGAAATCTATATCGAGCCTGGTGAAGCCATTGCGCTTAATGCGGGTTATTTAGCAACTGAGGTATTAGATATTGTAGAAAACGGTATGGAAATCTTGGTTTTAGACGCCTCTGCGACCTGCCATATGCCTGATGTACTTGAGATGCCCTATCGTCCACCTTTGAGAAATGGCTTTGAGTCACAGGAAAAAGCCCATACCTACAGACTTTCTTCTAATACCTGTCTGACTGGCGATGTGATTGGTGATTATAGTTTTGAAAATCCAGTCCAAATCGGAGACAGACTTTATTTTCAAGACATGGCCATTTATTCTTTTGTCAAAAATAATACCTTTAATGGTATTGGATTGCCAAGTCTCTATCTCATGGACGAACAGGGAGACTGTAGCTTACTCAAAGCTTTTGGCTATCAAGACTTTAAAGGGAGATTATCATGATGGACAGTCCAAAAAAATTAGGCTATCACATGCCAGCAGAGTACGAACCCCATCATGGTACCCTCATGATATGGCCGACTCGACCAGGATCATGGCCTTTTCAAGGAAAGGCTGCTAAAAGAGCATTTACTCAGATCATCGAGACCATAGCAGAAGGGGAAAGAGTCTATCTTTTGGTGGAGCAGGCCTATCTATCTGAAGCCCAATCCTATCTTGGAGACAAGGTTGTTTATTTAGACATTCCCACCAATGATGCCTGGGCGCGTGATACTGGCCCAACCATTCTCGTCAATGATAAAGGTAAGAAATTAGCCGTGGATTGGGCCTTCAATGCTTGGGGAGGCACCTATGATGGTCTTTATCAAGATTATGAAGAGGATGACCAAGTAGCCAGTCGTTTTGCTGAGGCTTTGGAAAGGCCTGTCTATGATGCTAAACCTTTTGTACTGGAAGGAGGCGCAATCCATAGCGATGGTCAAGGAACTATTCTCGTAACTGAAAGTTGCTTGCTTAGTCCTGGTCGCAATCCTAACTTGACTAAAGAGGAGATTGAAAACACATTATTAGAAAGTCTTGGTGCTGAAAAAGTTATTTGGCTTCCTTATGGTATTTATCAGGATGAAACCAATGAACACGTCGATAATGTTGCTGCCTTTGTTGGTCCTGCTGAGCTTGTTTTGGCTTGGACAGATGACGAAAATGATCCCCAGTATGCCATGTCAAAAGCAGATCTCGAACTCTTAGAACAGGAAACAGATGCAAAAGGTTGTCACTTCACCATTCATAAATTGCCTATCCCTGTAGTTCGACAAGTTGTGACAGAAGAAGATTTGCCAGGCTACATCTATGAAGAAGGAGAAGAAGAGCGATACGCAGGTGAACGACTAGCAGCTTCCTACGTAAACTTTTATATCGCCAACAAGGCTGTCTTGGTTCCACAGTTTGAGGATGTAAACGACCAAGTGGCCATAGATATCCTCAGCAAGTGTTTCCCAGACCGTAAAGTTGTCGGAATACCAGCCAGAGATATTCTCTTAGGTGGTGGTAATATCCACTGTATCACCCAACAAATTCCAGAATAGGAGAAAAAGATGAGAAATGTAAGAGTTGCAACCATTCAGATGCAATGCGCTAAGGATGTGGCAACAAATATCCAAACCGCAGAGCGTTTAGTACGTCAGGCTGCTGAGCAAGGAGCCCAAATTATTCTCTTGCCCGAGTTGTTTGAACATCCCTATTTCTGTCAGGAACGTCAGTATGACTACTACCAGTATGCCCAATCTGTAGCGGAAAATACTGCCATTCAGCATTTTAAGGTGATTGCTAAGGAACTACAAGTTGTTTTACCAATCAGTTTCTATGAAAAAGATGGTAATGTCTTGTATAACTCTATTGCCGTCATTGATGCAGATGGGGAAGTGCTGGGCGTTTATCGAAAGACCCACATACCAGATGACCATTATTATCAAGAAAAATTCTATTTCACGCCTGGTAACACTGGTTTCAAGGTCTGGAATACTCGCTATGCTAAGATTGGTATCGGTATCTGTTGGGATCAATGGTTCCCTGAAACAGCGCGCTGTCTTGCATTGAATGGTGCTGAATTGCTCTTTTATCCTACAGCTATCGGTTCAGAGCCAATTTTGGATACAGATAGTTGTGGTCACTGGCAACGTACTATGCAAGGGCACGCAGCAGCGAATATTGTTCCAGTCATCGCAGCCAATCGTTATGGTTTAGAGGAGGTTACTCCTAGTGAGGAAAATGGCGGACAGAGTTCCAGTCTTGACTTCTACGGTTCCTCCTTTATGACGGATGAAACAGGAGCTATTCTAGAAGGAGCTGAAAGACAAGAAGAAGCTGTTCTGTTAGCTACTTATGACCTAGACAAGGGAGCAAGTGAACGCCTAAACTGGGGCTTGTTTCGAGATAGAAGACCAGAAATGTATAGACAAATTACAGATTAGTGTGGGAGAAATGAGAGATTCATTCTGCTAGACTAACTTCTTATTAGCAACTATAAGATACTATGGCATCTAGTAAATCGATTTTTATGATTCGCTATTCTTGTCTATTGATTAGTCCGTATTTTAAAATATTAGCAAAAAAGCAAATAGCAGTAACTTCTGTCTATTTGCTTTTCTTTTTTATAGAATATATTTCTCAATAGCACGCGCAACGCCGTCTTCTTCGTTGCTTGAGGTAACGGCATCCGCAAGAGATTTGACATAATCGCTGGCATTTCCCATTGCAATCCCAAGCCCTGCAAACTGGAGCATTTCGATATCGTTATTAGCATCGCCCATGGCCATAATCTCTGAGGAATCAATCTTCAAAATCTCAGCTAGTCGTGAAAGAGCAGTAGCCTTTGTCGTTCCAAGCGGCATTGCTTCATAAATGACAGGCTGCGAACGAACTCCACTGAATCGTTGGCAAAGCTCTTCAGCAAAACGCTGCTCAAAATCGTCTGTTTGTTCTTTTGTTCCTAAAAACATACCTTGGAACATCCGGAACTTTCCATTAGTCGCTTCTTCAAGAGAAATTTCAGTCAGGTCTGAAAATACTAGTTTAGCATCATTTTCAATAACTTGATTGGGCTTGCCACCGAGAACAAAATAATGTGACTCGTCAAAAAGTGTCAACTGAACATCACTCTTTTCAGCAAGGTCATAGAGGTATTCGATGTCAGCTGGACTCAGTTCTTGCCAGTCAACCAAGCCCCAGTCGCTAGTCTGGTGAGTTGAACAACCGTTGTTAACAATCACATATTCGTTCTGGAGGTCGAGTCCCAGTTTTTTGTAGTAGGGGAGGACACCGAAAAGGGGGCGACCCGTACAGAGGACCAGTTTGACACCTTTTTCAATGGCTTGGTGAATAGCAGCGATGTGAGCCTGTGGGATTTCCTTGGCTTCATTGAGGAGGGTTCCATCCATATCCAAGGCTAGTAGTTTAATCATAGGTCTTCCTTCTTTATCTTTTGCTATTATTATAGCATATTTTGGAGAAGAAATTGATAGAAAGCTTGAGACTAATTGATTTTATAGTTTAAGATGTTTTGATGACAATTCATGATTTGAAGAGGATATTTGGCAAAGATATGCTATACTATGTTTGTCAATGTTGCAACTAGACAAATTAAAAAACCAATTTAATATAATAGTTTTTTTGTAAGTAGGTATGAGTATCAGATTACTCAACTAATCTAAACAATAACGGAGGAAATATATCATGATTTTAATGACAAAAAATATAAATCTAACAAATGAAGAATTAGAGCTGATACAAGGTGGAGCAGATCCCTATGGTAAAGAACCTAATGGTTATTATCCTTGGCAAATGGAACCAGTATTAACTATGCCGGTTCATGGATTTTGTCCCAGAGGCACCTATGATTTAGGATATATTGTAGGAGGTAATCATCTTTGCAAAGGAAGTGCTGCGAGATTTTAAGTAAAATTTATTAGGAATATGAAGAAACAAGGGGAGAAAACAGAGGATTTAATATGAAAAAACGAGCTATTCAAATTTTACTAGCATTGTCCTTAATTTTTTACAAATCAAATTGGTTTTGGAGGCTTTTCAATTATCTCGCAAAGCCCTATCTACCAGCAAGTCGTGAATTTTTTCAGATTCTGCTTTTGCTGGAAAGTGGTGTTCTTTTGTCAGCAGTCATCTATCTACTAGTTTTTGCAGGAAAGAAGATTTTTCATTTCAAGTGGCAGTTGAGGTACTTTATCTACCTTTTACTGGGCTACATCATTTCGTATATGTCTGACTTTCTCTTTTCGTATTTCATATCCCCGCCTTCAAATCAAATTTCTTTGAATGAAACGATAGAAATGATGGGACGACAGGAGTTCCCTTATTTCTTGCTCATCGTTTGCTTCATCGCCCCTATTGCTGAGGAATTGATTTATCGCGGTGTGCTTATGACAACCTTTTTCAAAAACTCGCCTTGGTACGGAGATGTTTTGCTTTCTGCTATTATTTTCGGTTATATTCATATCAATTTTGCTTTAACTCCTCTTGCTTTTTTCATTTATGCTAGTGGAGGTCTTATTTTAGCTCTATTGTATCGCATGACTAAAAATCTCTACTATCCAATACTAGTTCATATTCTCATCAATATCACTGCCTTCTGGGATGTTTGGTTACTCCTATTTTCAGGAAGTTAGCTTACTAAAAAAATGTCGGAATTTTCCGGCATTTTCTTTTTTCACAAATAGTCAACGTTTTTCTTTCCGATACTGAAGTGGTGTGTAGCCACTTATTTTTTTGAATTGATTTTGAAAATAAGATTGGCGTGAGAAAGGCAGATAGTGAAGATAGTTAAGAAGAATAGGATGTTCTTTTTTCCTTTTTGGAAAACTTCTAAAATATGGTATAATGAAAAGATAAAGAAGTTGGGGGTAGAAGATGAACATTCAACAATTACGCTATGTTGTGGCTATTGCCAATAGTGGTACTTTTCGTGAAGCTGCTGAAAAGATGTATGTTAGTCAGCCGAGTCTGTCTATTTCTGTTCGTGATTTGGAAAAAGAGTTGGGCTTTAAGATTTTCCGTCGGACCAGCTCAGGGACTTTCTTGACCCGTCGTGGGATGGAATTTTATGAAAAAGCGCAAGAATTGGTTAAAGGATTTGATATTTTTCAAAATCAGTATGCCAATCCTGAAGAAGAAAAAGATGAATTTTCCGTTGCTAGCCAGCACTATGACTTCTTACCACCAACTATTACGGCCTTTTCAGAGCGCTATCCTGACTATAAGAACTTCCGTATTTTTGAATCAACTACTGTTCAAATATTAGATGAAGTGGCGCAAGGGCATAGTGAGATTGGGATTATCTACCTCAACAATCAAAATAAAAAGGGGATTATGCAACGGGTTGAAAAGTTAGGTCTGGAGGTCATCGAATTGATTCCTTTCCATACCCATATTTATCTCTGTGAGGGTCATCCTTTAGCCCAGAAAGAGGAATTAGTCATGGAGGATTTAGCGGATTTACCAACGGTTCGTTTCACTCAAGAGAAAGACGAGTACCTTTATTATTCAGAGAACTTTGTTGATACCAGCGCTAGCTCACAGATGTTTAATGTGACAGACCGTGCCACCTTGAATGGTATTTTGGAGCGGACGGACGCCTATGCGACAGGTTCTGGATTTTTAGATAGTGACAGTGTTAATGGCATTACAGTTATTCGTCTCAAGGATAACCTAGATAACCGCATGGTCTATGTTAAACGTGAAGAAGTGGAGCTTAGTCAAGCTGGGACTCTCTTCGTAGAAGTCATGCAAGAATATTTTGATCAAAAGAGGAAATCATGAAAAAAAGAGCAATAGTGGCAGTCATTGTACTGCTTTTGATTGGGCTGGATCAGTTGGTCAAATCCTATATCGTCCAGCAGATTCCACTGGGTGAAGTGCGCTCCTGGATCCCCAATTTCGTTAGCTTGACCTACCTGCAAAATCGAGGTGCAGCCTTTTCTATCTTACAAGATCAGCAGTTGTTATTCGCTGTCATTACTCTGGTTGTCGTGATAGGTGCCATTTGGTATTTACATAAACACATGGAGGACTCATTCTGGATGGTCTTGAGTTTGACTCTAATAATCGCGGGTGGTCTTGGAAACTTTATTGACAGGGTCAGTCAGGGCTTTGTTGTGGATATGTTCCACCTTGACTTTATCAACTTTGCAATTTTCAATGTGGCAGATAGCTATCTGACGGTTGGAGTGATTATTTTATTGATTGCAATGCTAAAAGAGGAAATAAATGGAAATTAAAATTGAAACTGGTGGTCTGCGTTTGGATAAGGCTTTGTCAGATTTGTCAGAATTATCACGTAGTCTCGCGAATGAACAAATTAAATCAGGCCAGGTCTTGGTCAATGGTCAAGTCAAGAAAGCTAAATACACAGTCCAAGAGGGTGATGTCGTCACTTACCATGTGCCAGAACCAGAGGTATTAGAGTATGTGGCTGAGGATCTTCCGCTAGAAATAGTCTACCAAGATGAGGATGTGGCTGTCGTTAACAAACCTCAGGGAATGGTTGTGCACCCGAGTGCTGGTCATACCAGTGGAACCCTAGTAAATGCCCTCATGTATCATATTAAGGACTTGTCGGGTATCAATGGGGTTCTGCGTCCAGGGATTGTTCACCGTATTGATAAGGATACGTCAGGTCTTCTCATGATTGCTAAAAACGATGATGCGCATCTAGCACTTGCTCAAGAACTCAAGGATAAAAAGTCTCTTCGCAAATATTGGGCGATTGTTCATGGAAATCTGCCTAATGATCGTGGTGTGATTGAAGCGCCGATTGGCCGTAGTGAAAAAGATCGTAAGAAACAGGCTGTGACTGCTAAAGGAAAGCCTGCAGTAACCCGTTTCCACGTCTTGGAACGCTTTGGTGATTATAGCTTAGTGGAGTTGCAACTGGAGACAGGGCGTACCCATCAAATCCGTGTTCACATGGCTTATATTGGCCATCCAGTCGCTGGTGATGAAGTCTATGGTCCTCGCAAGACTTTGAAAGGACATGGACAATTTCTTCATGCCAAGACTTTAGGTTTTACTCATCCGAGAACAGGTAAGACCTTGGAATTTAAAGCAGATATCCCAGAGATTTTTAAGGAAACCTTGGAGAGATTGAGAAAGTAAGAATGAAAAAGAAATTAACTAGTTTAGCACTTGTAGGCGCTTTTTTAGGTTTGTCATGGTATGGGAATGTTCAGGCTCAAGAAAGTTCAGGAAATAAAATCCACTTTATCAATGTTCAAGAAGGTGGCAGTGATGCGATTATTCTTGAAAGCAATGGACATTTTGCCATGGTGGATACAGGAGAAGATTATGATTTCCCAGATGGAAGTGATTCTCGCTATCCATGGAGAGAAGGAATTGAAACGTCTTATAAGCATGTTCTAACAGACCGTGTCTTTCGTCGTTTGAAGGAATTGGGTGTCCAAAAACTTGATTTTATTTTGGTGACCCATACCCACAGTGATCATATTGGAAATGTTGATGAATTACTGTCTACCTATCCAGTTGACCGAGTCTATCTTAAGAAATATAGTGATAGTCGTATTACTAATTCTGAACGTCTATGGGATAATCTGTATGGCTATGATAAGGTTTTACAGACTGCTGCAGAAACAGGTGTTTCAGTTATTCAAAATATCACACAAGGGGATGCTCATTTTCAGTTTGGGGACATGGATATTCAGCTCTATAATTATGAAAATGAAACTGATTCATCGGGTGAATTAAAGAAAATTTGGGATGACAATTCCAATTCCTTGATTAGCGTGGTGAAAGTCAATGGCAAGAAAATTTACCTTGGGGGCGATTTAGATAATGTTCATGGAGCAGAAGACAAGTATGGTCCTCTCATTGGAAAAGTTGATTTGATGAAGTTTAATCATCACCATGATACCAACAAATCAAATACCAAGGATTTCATTAAAAATTTGAGTCCGAGTTTGATTGTTCAAACTTCGGATAGTCTACCTTGGAAAAATGGTGTTGATAGTGAGTATGTTAATTGGCTCAAAGAACGAGGAATTGAGAGAATCAACGCAGCCAGCAAAGACTATGATGCGACAGTTTTTGATATTCGAAAAGACGGTTTAGTAAACATTTCAACTTCCTACAAGCCTATTCCAAGTTTTCAAGCTGGTTGGCATAAGAGTTCATATGGAAACTGGTGGTATCAAGCGCCTGATTCTACAGGAGAATATGCTGTCGGTTGGAATGAAATTAAGGGTGAATGGTATTACTTTAACCAAACGGGTATCTTATTACAGAATCAATGGAAAAAATGGAACAATCGTTGGTTCTATTTGACAGACTCTGGTGTTGCTGCTAAAAATTGGAAGAAAATCGCTGGAATCTGGTATTATTTTAACAAAGAAAACCGGATGGAAATTGGTTGGGTAAATACTGGAGGTCAGTCCTATTATCTATCAAAGGATGGTTCTATGAAGACAGGTTGGCTTCAATATAAGGGGCAATGGTATTACTTTGCTCCATCAGGGGAAATGAAAACGGGCTGGGTAAAAGATAAAGAAGCCTGGTACTATATGGATTCTACTGGTATCATGAAGACAGGTGAGATAGAAGTTGCTGGACATCATTACTATCTAGAAGAATCAGGAGCTATGAAGCAAGGCTGGCTTAAAAAGGCAAATGATTGGTATTTCTACAAGACAGATGGTTCACGAGCTATAGGTTGGATTAAAGACAAGGATAAATGGTACTTCTTGAAAGAAAATGGTCAATTACTTGTGAATGGTAAGACACCAGAAGGCTATACTGTGGATTCAAGTGGTGCCTGGTTAGTGGATGTTCCGATCGAGAAATCTGCTACAATTAAAACTACAAGTCATTCAGAAATAAAAGAATCCAAAGAAGTAGTGAAAAAGGATCTTGAAAATAAAGAAACGAGTCAACATGAAAGTGTTACAAATTCTTCAACTAGTCAAGATTTGACATCCTCAACTTCACAAAGCTCTGAAACGAGTGTAAACAAATCGGAATCAGAACAGTAGTAGAAAAGAAGGTTTTAGGGCCTTCTTTTTCCTATCAACTCTTTTCTATTTCCTGTTATTCATGTTATAATGGATAAATATGAATAATCGGAGTGAGACTATGAAATACAAACGGATTGTCTTTAAGGTGGGTACTTCTTCTCTGACAAATGAGGATGGAAGTTTATCACGTAGTAAGGTAAAGGATATTACCCAGCAGTTGGCTATGCTGCACGAGGCTGGTCATGAGTTGATTTTGGTGTCTTCAGGTGCCATTGCGGCTGGTTTTGGAGCCTTAGGATTTAAAAAGCGTCCGACTAAGATTGCTGATAAACAGGCTTCAGCAGCGGTAGGGCAGGGACTTTTGTTGGAAGAATATACGACCAATCTTCTCTTGCGTCAAATCGTTTCTGCACAAATCTTGCTGACCCAAGATGACTTTGTGGATAAGCGTCGTTATAAAAATGCCCATCAGGCTTTGTCGGTTTTGCTCAACCGTGGGGCAATTCCTATCATCAATGAGAATGATAGTGTCGTTATTGATGAGCTCAAGGTTGGGGACAATGACACTCTAAGTGCCCAAGTAGCGGCGATGGTCCAAGCAGACCTTTTAGTTTTCTTGACAGATGTGGACGGTCTCTATACTGGAAATCCTAATTCAGATCCAAGAGCCAAACGCTTGGAGAGAATCGAGACCATCAATCGTGAGATTATTGATATGGCTGGTGGAGCAGGTTCGTCAAACGGAACTGGGGGTATGTTAACCAAAATCAAGGCTGCAACTATCGCGACGGAATCAGGAGTTCCTGTTTATATCTGCTCATCCTTGAAATCAGATTCCATGATTGAGGCGGCAGAGGAGACCGAGGATGGTTCTTACTTTGTTGCTCAAGAGAAGGGGCTTCGTACCCAGAAACAATGGCTTGCCTTCTATGCTCAGAGTCAAGGTTCTATTTGGGTTGATAAAGGGGCTGCGGAAGCTCTCTCTCAACATGGAAAGAGTCTTCTCTTATCTGGTATCGTTGAAGCAGAAGGAGCCTTTTCTTACGGTGATATCGTGACAGTATTTGACAAGGAAAGTGGAAAATCACTTGGAAAAGGACGCGTGCAATTTGGAGCATCTGCTTTGGAGGATATGTTGCGTTCTCAAAAAGCCAAGGGTGTCTTGATTTACCGTGACGACTGGATTTCCATTACTCCTGAAATCCAACTACTTTTTACAGAATTTTAGAGGTAAACTATGGTGAGTAGACAAGAACAATTTGAACAGGTACAGGCTGTTAAAAAATCGATTAACACAGCTAGTGAAGAAGTGAAAAACCAAGCCTTGCTAGCCATGACTGATCACTTAGTGGCTGCTACTGAGGAAATTTTAGCGGCTAATGCCCTCGATATGGCAGCGGCTAAGGGAAAAATCTCAGATGTGATGTTGGATCGTCTTTATTTGGATGCAGATCGTATAGAAGCGATGGCAAGAGGAATTCGTGAAGTGGTTGCCTTACCAGATCCAATCGGTGAAGTTTTAGAAACAAGTCAGCTTGAAAATGGTTTGGTTATCACAAAAAAACGTGTAGCTATGGGTGTCATCGGTATTATCTATGAAAGCCGTCCAAATGTGACGTCTGATGCGGCTGCTTTGACTCTTAAGAGTGGAAATGCGGTTGTTCTTCGTAGTGGTAAGGATGCCTATCAAACAACCCATGCCATTGTCACAGCCTTGAAGAAGGGCTTGGAGACGACTACTATTCATCCAAATGTGATTCAACTGGTGGAGGATACTAGCCGTGAAAGTAGTTATGCTATGATGAAGGCCAAGGGCTATCTAGACCTTCTCATTCCTCGTGGAGGAGCTGGCTTGATCAATGCAGTGGTTGAGAATGCGATTGTACCTGTTATCGAGACAGGGACTGGGATTGTCCATGTCTATGTGGATAAGGATGCAGACGAAGACAAGGCGCTGTCTATCATCAACAATGCTAAAACCAGTCGTCCTTCTGTTTGTAATGCCATGGAGGTTCTGCTGGTTCATGAAAACAAGGCAGCAAGCATCCTTCCTCGCTTGGATCAAATGCTGGTTGCAGAGCGTAAGGAAGCTGGACTGGAACCAATTCAATTCCGCTTGGATAGCAAAGCAAGCCAGTTTGTTTCAGGTCAAGCAGCTGAGACCCAAGACTTTGACACCGAGTTTTTAGACTATGTCCTTGCTGTTAAGGTTGTGAGCAGTTTAGAAGAAGCGGTTGCGCACATTGAATCCCACAGCACCCATCATTCGGATGCTATTGTGACGGAAAATGCTGAAGCTGCAGCATACTTTACAGATCAAGTGGACTCTGCAGCGGTGTATGTTAATGCCTCAACTCGTTTCACAGATGGAGGACAATTTGGTCTTGGTTGTGAAATGGGGATTTCTACTCAGAAATTGCACGCGCGTGGTCCAATGGGCTTGAAAGAGTTGACCAGCTACAAGTATGTGGTTGCTGGTGATGGGCAGATAAGGGAGTAAGAGATGAAGATTGGATTTATCGGTTTGGGGAATATGGGTGCTAGCTTGGCAAAATCTGTCTTGCAGACTAGGACGTCAGATGAGATTCTCCTTGCCAATCGTAGTCAAGCTAAGGTAGATGCTTTCATTGCAGACTTTGGTGGTCAGGCTTCCAGCAATGAAGAAATGTTTGCAGAAGCAGATGTGATTTTTCTAGGAGTTAAGCCTGCTCAGTTTTCTGAACTGCTTTCTCAATACCAGACCATCCTTGAAAAAAGAGAAAGTCTTCTTTTGATTTCGATGGCAGCTGGATTGACCTTAGAAAAACTAGCAAGTCTTATCCCAAGTCAACACCGAATTATTCGTATGATGCCTAATACCCCTGCTTCTATCGGGCAAGGAGTGATTAGTTATGCCTTGTCTCCTAATTGCAGGGCTGAGGACAGTGAGCTCTTTTGTCAGCTTTTATCCAAGGCTGGTCTCTTGGTTGAATTAGGAGAAAGCTTAATCAATGCAGCGACAGGTCTTGCAGGCTGTGGACCAGCCTTTGTCTATCTCTTTATTGAAGCCTTGGCAGATGCAGGTGTTCAGACGGGATTATCACGAGAAACAGCCTTGAAAATGGCAGCCCAAACTGTGGTAGGAGCTGGGCAATTGGTCCTAGAAAGCCAGCAACATCCTGGAGTTTTGAAAGATCAAGTTTGTAGTCCAGGCGGTTCGACTATTGCTGGCGTAGCAAGCCTAGAAGCGCATGCTTTTCGAGGCACAGTCATGGAGGCAGTTCATCAAGCCTATAAACGAACACAAGAACTAGGTAAATAAGAGGTAGTTTTATCTGCCTCTTTTATGGTGGCTGATACTCTTCGAAAATCAAATTCAAACTGCGTCAGCTTCACCTTGCCGTACTCAAGTACAGCCTGCGGCTAGCTTCCTAGTTTGCTCTTTGATTTTCATTGAGTATGAAATGAGAAGACAAAAAGATTGTCACAAACCCCTATTTTTTTGATAGAATAGAAGTAGTAAAAAAGAAATGAGTTAGACATGTCAAAAGGATTTTTAGTCTCTCTTGAGGGACCAGAGGGAGCAGGCAAGACCAGTGTTTTAGAGGCTCTGCTACCAATTTTAGAGGAAAAAGGAGTAAAGGTGCTGACGACCCGTGAACCTGGCGGAGTCTTGATTGGGGAGAAGATTCGGGAAGTGATTTTGGATCCAAGTCATACTCAGATGGATGCTAAAACAGAGCTACTTCTCTATATTGCCAGTCGCAGACAGCATTTGGTGGAAAAAGTTCTTCCAGCCCTTGAAGCTGGCAAGTTGGTCATCATGGATCGTTTTATCGATAGTTCTGTTGCCTATCAGGGATTTGGTCGTGGCTTAGATATTGAAGCCATTGACTGGCTCAATCAGTTTGCGACAGATGGCCTCAAACCCGATTTGACACTCTATTTTGACATCGAGGTGGAAGAAGGGCTGGCTCGTATTGCTGCTAATAGTGACCGCGAGGTTAATCGTTTGGATTTGGAAGGGTTGGACTTGCATAAAAAAGTTCGTCAAGGCTACCTTTCTCTTCTGGATAAAGAGGGAAATCGCATTGTCAAGATTGATGCTAGTCTCCCTTTGGAGCAAGTTGTGGAAACTACCAAGGCTGTCTTGTTTGACGGAATGGGCTTGGCCAAATGAAACAAGATCAACTAAAGGCTTGGCAACCAGCTCAGTTTGACCGTTTTGTCCGTATCTTAGAACAAGACCAGCTCAATCACGCCTATCTCTTTTCAGGTTTCTTTGGAAGCTTGGAAATGGCGCAATTTTTAGCTAAGAGCCTCTTTTGTACGGATAAAGTTGGCGTCTTACCATGTGAGAAATGCCGAAGTTGCAAGCTGATTGAACAGGAAGAGTTTCCAGATGTCACCTTGATTAAGCCAGTCAATCAGGTCATCAAGACAGAACGCATTCGGGAATTGGTGGGACAGTTTTCTCAAGCAGGGATTGAAAGCCAGCAACAGGTCTTTATCATCGAGCAAGCGGATAAAATGCATCCCAACGCAGCCAATTCTCTGCTCAAGGTCATCGAAGAACCCCAGAGTGAAGTTTATATTTTCTTCTTGACTAGCGATGAGGAAAAGATGTTACCGACAATCCGAAGTCGGACTCAGATCTTCCACTTTAAAAAGCAAGAAGAAAAACTTATCTTACTCTTAGAACAAATGGGACTTGTTAAGAAAAAAGCGACTCTTTTAGCTAAGTTTAGTCAATCGCGAGCTGAAGCAGAAAAGTTGGCTAATCAGGCAAGTTTTTGGACCTTGGTCGATGAAAGTGAACGCCTGCTGACTTGGTTAGTAGCTAAGAAAAAAGAAAGTTATCTACAGGTTGCCAAATTAGCCAACTTGGCAGATGATAAGGAAAAACAGGATCAGGTTTTACGGATTCTTGAAGTTCTCTGTGGGCAGGACCTCTTGCAGGTAAGAGTAAGAGTGATTCTACAAGATTTACTAGAAGCTAGAAAAATGTGGCAAGCTAATGTCAGCTTTCAAAATGCCATGGAATATCTGGTCTTGAAAGAAATATAAACTCAAAAATGAATGATAAAGAAAGGAAAGGGCTGTTTTATGGACAAAAAAGAATTATTTGACGCGCTGGATGATTTTTCCCAACAGTTATTGGTAACCTTGGCCGATGTGGAAGCCATCAAGAAAAATCTCAAGAGCCTGGTAGAGGAAAATACAGCTCTTCGTTTGGAAAATTCTAAGTTGCGAGAACGCTTGGGTGAGGTGGAAGCAGATGCTCCTGTCAAGGCCAAGCATGTTCGTGAAAGTGTCCGTCGCATTTACCGTGATGGATTTCACGTATGTAATGATTTTTATGGACAACGTCGAGAGCAGGACGAGGAATGTATGTTTTGTGACGAGTTGCTATACAGGGAGTAGGCATGCAGATTCAAAAAAGTTTTAAGGGGCAGTCTCCCTATGGCAAGCTGTATCTAGTGGCAACGCCGATTGGCAATCTAGATGATATGACCTTTCGAGCTATCCAGACCTTGAAAGAAGTGGACTGGATTGCTGCTGAGGATACGCGCAATACAAGTCTTTTGCTCAAGCATTTTGACATTTCCACCAAGCAGATCAGTTTTCATGAGCACAATGCCAAGGAAAAAATTCCTGATTTGATTGGTTTCTTGAAAGCAGGGCAAAGTATTGCTCAGGTCTCTGATGCCGGTTTGCCTAGCATTTCAGACCCTGGTCATGATTTAGTTAAGGCAGCTATTGAGGAAGAAATTGCAGTTGTGACAGTTCCAGGTGCCTCTGCAGGAATTTCTGCCTTGATTGCCAGTGGTTTAGCGCCACAGCCACATATCTTTTACGGTTTTTTACCGAGAAAATCAGGTCAGCAGAAGCAATTTTTTGGCTTGAAAAAAGATTATCCTGAAACACAGATTTTTTATGAATCACCTCATCGTGTAGCAGACACGTTGGAAAATATGTTAGAAGTCTACGGTGACCGCTCCGTTGTCTTGGTCAGGGAATTGACCAAAATCTATGAAGAATACCAACGAGGTACTATCTCTGAGTTATTAGAAAGCATTGCTGAAACGCCACTCAAGGGCGAATGTCTTCTCATTGTTGAGGGTGCCAGTCAGGGTGTGGAGGAAAAGGACGAGGAAGACTTGTTCGTAGAAATTCAAACCCGCATCCAGCAAGGTGTGAAGAAAAACCAAGCTATCAAGGAAGTCGCTAAGATTTACCAGTGGAATAAAAGTCAGCTCTACGCTGCCTACCACGACTGGGAAGAAAAACAATAAAGGGAGACAGGATGTAATAATTCTGTCTGTTTCTGTTTAACTTAATTAGTGATGATAATATAAAGATGTATCACTTGGTATAGAAGCTTTGGTATTAAGTTTTTTATTAAGCCCATACGGAATACCGATGGTTGGAGCAGCAGTTATAGCGTTCTTAGAAGGTATAAATAGAAAAATAAGGTCATTTTAAATCAAAGGATTGATAAATCAGAAAGAAGGTGATTTTTTGCGAACATACGAAAATAAAGAAGAACTAAAAGCTGAGATAGAGAAAACATTTGAGAAATATATTTTAGAATTTGATAATATTCCAGAAAATTTAAAAGATAAGAGAGCTGATGAAGTTGACAGAACTCCAGCAGAAAACCTTGCTTATCAGGTTGGTTGGACCAACTTGGTTCTTAAATGGGAAGAAGATGAAAGAAAGGGGCTTCAAGTAAAAACACCATCGGATAAATTTAAATGGAATCAACTTGGTGAATTATATCAGTGGTTCACAGATACCTACGCTCATTTATCTCTGCAAGAGTTGAAAGCAAAATTAAATGAAAATATTAATTCTATCTCTGCAATGATTGATTCGTTGAGTGAGGAAGAATTATTTGAACCGCATATGAGAAAGTGGGCTGATGAAGCGACTAAAACAGCGACTTGGGAAGTGTATAAGTTTATTCATGTAAATACGGTTGCACCTTTTGGAACTTTCAGAACTAAAATCAGAAAATGGAAGAAGATAGTATTATAAATTATATTTTTAACTTTAAAAAATTTCATAAAAATGGTTACCAAAGGCGATAGAAGAAAAACTATCGTCTTTTTCTTTGCAAATTTTTAAGAAGGGAGGTGATCTTGCATGGACTTTGAATATTTTTATAACAGAGAAGCGGAAAGATTTAACTTCTTAAAAGTACCGGAGATATTAGTTGATAGAGAAGAATTTCGGGGCTTATCAGCAGAAGCAATTATCCTTTATTCCATACTTCTTAAACAGACAGGAATGTCATTTAAGAATAACTGGATAGACAAGGAAGGCAGAGTATTTATCTATTTTACTGTCGAAGAAATTATGAAAAGAAGAAATATCTCAAAGCCAACTGCCATAAAAACATTAGATGAGCTTGATGTAAAAAAAGGAATAGGACTGATCGAAAGAGTAAGGCTTGGACTTGGTAAGCCGAACATCATTTATGTTAAAGACTTTATGAGTATATTTCAGGTAAAAGAAAATGACTTACAGAAGTCAAAAAACTTAACTTCAGAAGTAAAAGATTTTAACCTCAGAAGTAAAGAAAATGAACTTCAAGAGGTTAAGAACCTTGACTCTAACTATATAGAGAATAATAAGAGTAAGTATAGTAAGAGAGAATATAGTTTTGGTGAAAACGGACTTGGAACATTTCAAAATGTGTTTTTAGCTGCTGAAGATATATCGGATTTACAAATCATAATGAACTCACAGCTTGAGAATTACATTAGACTTCCTGCAAAACTAGAATCCTAGTTCATGATTGATAATGCCAGCAATC
>ERZ1023189.55-NODE-55-length-24858-cov-33.515946_pt1 | contig 24858 bp, 29 predicted proteins | sample MGYA00380439_ERZ1023189 | MGnify/ENA primary metagenome ERZ1023189 (study PRJEB33173, sample SAMEA4830404) | metagenome | study: EMG produced TPA metagenomics assembly of the PRJEB25223 data set... | reverse complement strand
CCCTGAATATCAAAAAAGAAAGGACGAAATTTGTCCTTTCTCAAGCTTAGCTTTTCTTCAACCCACTACAGTTGACAAAGAGCCGATTTTTACTTCCGTCGCATCAATCATTACCGTGTCCTCAGAGCTGAGAGGAGTTCTTGAAATCGTAACACCACTTTGAACAAGAGTTACTTCAACCCATTGGCTCCGACGGATTAAGTTGCTTTCGTGGATACCAAAATCAGCCGCAATTTCTTCATAAGTGCGATATTCTCGCACATATTGAAGAGTGGCCATAAGAAGGTCTTCTAGGCTTAATTTAGGTTTTCGTCCACCTTTTGCGTGTTTAAGTTGATAAGCTGTTTTTAATACAGCTAATATCTCTTCAAAAGTCGTGCGCTGAACACCAACAAGACGCTTAAATCGTGCATCAGTTAGTTGTTTACTTGCTTCATCATTCATAGAACTACTATACCATATTTTGTTTCGCAGGAAGTCTAATAAAATAACTTTGCAATAGAAAAATGTCAAAATAATAATTTTAAATATAATTGGTGTTTACTTGAATCTTTAATTTTAAACAATAATAAATAAACTAGTAATAAAAATTTAGTATTAATTTATCCATATCTATGCTTCACACTTTCTATTAACTCTTGCCCTAACATCTGCTCAAATCTAAAATCAGTATTAAAGCCGTACCATTTTGTTCTACTCCCAATACTAAATGTATCTTCTAAACTAGATAACCATGGGTATTGAAATTGTAACATCCTATTTTGCATGACATACTTTGATGGTAAAAAACCACCCAGAGATGTTAGTAAAATAGAAATCTCTTCAGAATATAACCAATTAATAAAGTTTAGACATTCTTCCACTCTATTTGAATATTTAGAAATTCCAATTGAGCCACCACCTATCACAGGAGTATTACCAGGTATAGTGGCAGTTGCAAACTCAAACTGAGCAGAAACATTGAGACCATCAAATAATGGACTAGTATAATTTGAAAAAATTATTTCCATTGAAGTTTTACCACTGTTTAAGTTCGTAACGAAATCGTTCCACGAAGAATTAAATGATTTTTCGGTAAACTGATAACTTTTCTCATACTCAGTTAAAACCTGAGGAAGTACAGCAAGATTCATTCTAGATTGTGCTAATCTCTCACGAAACCGAGGAATAAATTCACATGCTGCTCTCACTGAAGAACTTAAAGCTAAACTATGGCCATAAAGTGTAGGTGAAAATGGATTTTCTGTTAATGTAAAAAATTCACTTAACTCATCAAACTCTTGATAACTTTTTGGTACAGTTAATTTTCTTTTTGTTTTTTCAAAGTATCGTCTTTGTAAAAATGAATCTTCAAATAAGTCTTTTCTATATACTAAAATCTGACTACTAACATCCAATGGAAAAGTATACTGCTTCTGATCAATATACATATATTCTCGAGACACCGACTTAGAAATATTTTGATTAATACTTTTTGTTTGTCTAAAGCTTGTAATCTCTTGAAAATACTTTTTCCCAAATGTTGGAAGCCAAGCCATATCCATTCTAATCATATCAAAACTGGATGAAACATCGCCAGACTCAATCATCTCCAAAAGTTCATCATATCTTTTCTCGATAATTTTAATATTTTTCCCAGAAATTTGTTTATACTTTTCTGATAAAATTTCTAAGGCTTTATTCATTGGTGAATGGACAGTAAGTAAATAAATATCATCACATTCTCCATCAAATAATTGATCAGTTAAAATTTGTTTGCCATCTTTAACTGGTACAATTGAACTATTTCCACTTTCTAAATTTTCGGCAGTATTGAGTGCCAATATTCTATAATCTAAATGTATATAAAAAAGATTTCTTTTTTCGAACCAAACACGTGAACCTATCAAACATATTTTTGGTCTATCAATTATAGTAAACCAATCAAATAAGTCTAATAGCGTGTGCATCAAATCTTCATCATCAACAAATATACAATCATACTTTGCAAAGTTTTTTAGAGTAGGATATAGAGACAACAATTGTAAACGTTCTTGCACTTGTATATGAGTTGAGTTTTTTATTTTTTGAGTCAAATATTCAAATAAAGAATGTTCTTTTTCATTAGTAAGTGAAATAAAATATAAATTAGATAGCTTTTCAGTCCGAACCAACTCAAGTACAATCTCAAATATTTTATCACTATCAAAGGAAGATAAAGTTTTATTAGATTGATATGTATCTACTTCAAAAATCGGAATATTATCTTCAATATCAACGAATCTTTTTGGAGAAAAACCTAAGCAAACTATAAATTGAGGATTTTCACTTAAAATTGCAGATATCTTATTTTTAATCTCTGAGAATTTATGTAAGTAAACATATTCTACATCTAAAGATAACTGATCAATTTCTGCAAAATACTCAGCATACTTTTTGCGTGCATTATTAAATAACAAGAAAAAACATTTACTAGAAGCGCCTTTTCGAAGAAACTGAGCTTGAGAATTCATATTATAACCCAATTTTTTCGCAGTCTCTTCTACTAACTTTATTTTAGCTGCTGAGACATTACCTTTTTTATTTAAAACGTTTGAAACTGTCCCATGTGAGACTCCAGACACTCTTGCAATATCTTTTATTGTAACCATAATTAACCTCTAGTTTAAGAGATCTTTTAGTATATTTGAGATCTCTTTACGCTCTTTAATTTGAAATGCTTTAATACCTAGAGTTCTTGCAGCTTCTACATTTTCTTCTAAATCATCTAAAAATATACAATCTTTTATATCTAATTGATATTTATTAACTAATGACAAGTAAATTTCTTTTTGTGGTTTCATCATTTTAACTTCACAAGAAATTACGTAACCATCTAAAACAGATGATACTTTAGATAGAACAGAATCTAATAAAATATGAAAAATTGAGGAGGTATTTGATAAAACATAAATTTGAAAATTCTTTTTCTTTAGCTGTTTTATTAATTCATAAACTTCATCATATAAATCAACATAGTTAAACCAATTCCATACTAACTCATGAATTTGATCCTGATATTGATGTCCCATTTCATCGATTAATTGATTCTCTAAGAACTCTAAACTAATTTTACCATTATCCAAATCAATCCACAAGTTAGATTGAAATACAAACTTATTAAATAAATTATATTCTAAATCATTCTTACAGATTTTTGATAAAATTTTTTCTTTATTCCATTCAATTAACACATTCCCTAAATCAAAAATTATATTCATTTTTTTCTCCGATTAGAAATATAGAAAAAATTAGACAAAGTCACCCTTACCTAATCTCTTCAACATAAATAACACCAGCAATATTATGCATTTCTTCCATTAATTTTAAATGTTCAAAGTTTTCGTTTAATTTTAATGATAAATAGCAGGACACTTTTGTTGACTTAATTTTATTTAATTGACGTTCTTCATCAAGATTTCCTATACCATTTTGAATTTCTAAAATCTTAATACCCGATGTATTTAAATATATAAGTAAACGATTATAACCTTCTAAAGAACTAAAAACCAAGTAGTAATCAGCAATTTTAGTTTTCGAGTTTAAATAATCTTTAAGAGGAGTAAATAGAGTTAAAACTGCTATGAGTACAACTCCGGCTAAAATAGCACCTTCATAAAAACCAATGCCTATAGCTAAACCAATAGTTGCTGAAGACCATAATCCAGCTGCTGTTGTTAAACCTTTAACTTTTTGATTAGTTACCATGATTGTTCCTGCCCCTAGGAAACCCAAGCCACTAATTACTTGGGCTCCCATTCGACTAGGATCACCGCTACCATAACGACTAGTGATGAACTGATTTGTCATCATTACAACACAAGTTCCCAAACAAACTAGTAAGTAGGTTCTAATCCCTGCTGCTTGGTTTTTGACTCCTCGCTCATAGCCAACAATGCCACCGAAAAGAATCGCTAAAAAGCACCTAAGAAGTATTTCCCAAATACTCAGTTCGTATGAAAGATTCATATTATCTCTTACCTCGTTTACCTTGGAATAGGCTTGATAAATAAAGAGCTGCACTAGACATAATCATTAAAATTACAGAATAAACAAACATCATTGCCTGTGCATTTAAAGTTGCTGTTTCATCAGTAGACTGTTTAATAACGATTCCCAATGGTTGGAAAAGTGGATGGTACAAGAATACAGATAAGTCATAGTCAGATAATAAAGAATTAAAGTTTAATACAACTACTGATAATACGACTGGTAAAATATACGGTATAATAACTCGCACCATAGTGTAGAAACTAGATGCACCCATACTACGTGCAGCTTCTTCCATATCATTATCTATACTGAAAAATACAGCCCGAATCATTCTATAAGAAAATGGTAATTTTTGAATAGTATATGCAATAAGTAAAATAATTACTGTTCCTACTAAAACTAAATTAAATAGTATTAAATGAGGTATATTATAAGTGAACATTAATCCTAGTGCAATCAATGTACCTGGCAATATCCATGGTATCAGTGCACCATACTCAAAGAATTTATCGAACTTACTCTTGTTTTTATGTACAATACGTGAAATTACTATTGCTATAATTGTAGCAATTACCGCAGCTAAAATTGCATAAACAACGCTGACTAGGTAAGGACGAAATGATTGAGCATCTGTAAATAAATTAGCATAGTTCGCTAACGTAAATTTAGATAGATCTAAAGTTCCCGTCTTGATCGTCAACGAGTCTGTAAACGAGTATAGAATTATCAAAACTATTGGTAACATATAGATTGCAAACAATACATACGCAACAATGTGAGCAAGAGTATTCCATAATGGAGAAGAAATTATCTGCTTCTTAATACTAGCCTTGGTTTTCGAAACAGATACATAATTACCTCCTTTTTCGACATGATTCAAAAGTGTCAATAATAGAATAGTTGCTAAACCTAACATGATAGCTAGTAAAGCTGCTAAATCTCTCGAACTTGTAGTTTTAGCGAAACTGATAATCAATGGGTTAATAGTTTGAAAATCTTTCCCCCCTACTATCAAAGGAGCAGAAACTGCTGAAAGACCTGTCAAAAAAGTTAAGATGGTTAAGGCAAATAACGTAGGTTTAAAAGTTGGAAAAACCACACTAAAGAAAACTTTTAAAGGACTTGCACCCATATTTTTAGCTGCTTCAATTGTATGATAATCAACACTACGAACTGCATTTGTTAAAAACATTATGTGATTTGAGGTACAAGCAAATGTCATAATAAACAATACTGCACCAAATCCTTGAAACCAGTTAGGGGCAAGACCTGGAATTATACTTGAGAGCGTTTTAGTTACAAGACCATTAGCGCCATAAACAAATTTATATCCTGTCGCTAATACAATTCCTCCATATACTAGAGAGCTCATATAACCTAATTTAAGTATTTTTGAACCCCTAATATCCCAGTACTCTGTGAGTAGAACAATCAATGTCCCAACAATATTTACAGTAAAGACCATTGAAATCGCCAAAATAAAGCTATTAAATATACTACTCATCGCTCTCTGAGAGTGTATAATCTTATTGAATGCCTCTAGAGTAAATGAACCATTTTTATAAAACACTCCAGACAAAAGTTCAATATTTGGATAAATAATCAGGGCAAAGATTAGCCATAAAACTCCTAATCTTATGAGCCAATCTTTCCAGTTTAGACTCTTTCTCATGCACAATCTCCTTAAAATTGCATTATATCACGCGGATTAATGTACATAGTGACTTTTTCTTCGATTATATGACGTGATAGTCCATCATTCTTTTCGATAATATGAATACTTTCACTATTCGACAAGTCTACTTTATACTTAATAAGTACACCATTAAACTCAATATCACTAATTACTCCTGTTATAGATAAATCTTGAGGTGAAGTTTTCTCTAACTTAACACGCTCTAAGCGTATGTATCCTTCAGTTTCTTTAAAGTATTTATTCTCGCCTTGTAATTTTTTAAGAACTTCTTGGCTAATTTTATTGATTGAGCCAATAAAATCACAGACAAATTGAGTTTCGGATTGATTATAAATATCATACGGCGTGCCAACTTGCTCAATAAATCCATTATTAAACACAGCAATCCTATCTGATAATGTTAATGCTTCTTCTTGATCATGTGTGACATAAAGAGTAGTGATTCCTAGTTCTTTTTGCAATCGTTTCAATTCTTTTCTCAACGAAACTCGTAGTTTGGCATCTAGGTTTGATAACGGTTCATCCAAACAAAGAATTTTTGGTTCTAATACTAATGCACGTGCTAAAGCTACACGCTGTTGTTGTCCCCCTGATAATTCAGAAATATTTCGGTTTAGTTGCTCGTCTGAGATATTAATTTTTTTCGCAATTTCATGAACTTTAGCTTTAATAATTTCAGGAGAAACTTTTTTAACTTTTAGACCAAAAGCAATATTATCAAAAACAGTCATTGTTGGGAATAATGCATAACTTTGAAACACAATACCAATTTCGCGTTTTTCCGGATCTAAATTCGTAATATCTTGATTATCAACTAGTATTTGCCCCTGTGAAGGCTCCAAAAATCCAACTAGTGCACGAAGAGTTGTTGATTTCCCACAACCACTTGGTCCTAAAAATGTGAAAAACTCTCCCTCATTGATTGTTAAATTGAGATTATCGATGGCAATAAAATCATTATACTTAATTTGAATATCCTTAAATGTAATCATCACTTAATCCTAACTATTATTGTTCAACAAATTCAAGCTGTGCTTTTTCAATCCAAGAATCGATGTTTTTTCCGATAAACTCCCAGTCAAGTTCTTGTGGTTTAACACTATTAGCAAACTGTTTGAGTTCATCTTTTGCTTGCTCTAGAGCTTTTTTATTAGCTGGAATTGAACCAAATTTATCAGACCATTCTTTTTGAAGTTCTGAAGAGCCAAACCAATCTACAAATTCTTTTAATAATGCTTGCTTCTTACTTGTATTTAAAATCCCAACTTGTTCAGTTACATAAGGAACACCAACTTTTGGTGACATTACTTGGAATTTATATTCACGTTCTTTTTGATTTTGTAGAACACCAGATCCCCACATCATACTATACTTTAGCTCATTATTATTATCCATAATTGAAGAGATATAGTCTTCACCTTCTGCATAAACGTGTGCATTTTTAAGGTAAGCTTTTGCAACTTTCCAACCTTCATCAGATATTCCTAACTCACCTTTTTCATCTTTATATCTCGAAACAATACTTGCAAAGATGTTCTTAGATGTACCTGTACTTAATTTTGAAATACCATATTTACCTTTATAAGATGAATCAGTAAAATCTGTCCAGTCGGATGGCATTTTAGCATCTTTATTACCAATCAAAACTAATGGTTGATTTACAATTGGTGAATAATACCCTTCAGAATCTCCCAAAGAGCTATCTACTTCATCAGCCCATTTTGGTGAGTATTTTACAAGAAGTTTTTCAGCTTTAATACGGTTAAATTCTAATTTATTTAATCCAATTACCATATCAGCCACAGCATTATTCTTTTCTGCAATCAAACGGTCAGCTAGTTCTCCACCTGAAATATCTACCAAACGAAGATTGTATCCTTGCTCTGATGCTTTAGTTTGTAACCAATCTGCACGTCCATTAGAAGCCGAATTTGTATAGATTACAATTTCTTGAGATTTATCAGCACTTCCTTCATCGGTAGACTGATTTGTATTTGAAGCATTGTTTGAGCAAGCAGCAAGTAAAATTAGTGAAGAAGTGAATGCAATCTTTTTAAAGTTTTTGAACATGATAGTTCTCCTTTATTTTTATTTTTTTATTTTTTTATTTTTTTATTTTTTTATTTTTTTCAACTAGATATTGATAAAGTAATAATGGCCAATCTGTTTGAATAATATCAAATCCTATTGAAACCAATTTCCCCCAAGATTCGCCATCATGAGCAATAGCTGTATCATCATCAATCTTAGCCGAAAGAATAATTGAATCACTTAAGGTTAAAGCATTAACCCAAATAAGTAATCCTTTTTCATGTAAATCATCAATTACTTTCTTACTTATGATTGGATTTTCTAAATCTTGGAATACAAGTTCGACAGCTACTGTATTTATTCCTTCAAATGAGAGAACAAAATCTAACTCTTCAATTGTTTTGATAATTGGCATATACATAACATTCAAACCAGAGTCTCTAAGCATTTCCAATAATTCTTTTTTTACAGGTGATTTTAAAAGAACTTGATTCAAAGATGGATATGTTTTTAACTTATCTAGGAAGGTATCCCAGTAAAACCAACTTCTATCTATATTTATTAAAGACTGTCCCTCAAAATTTTTTAATACATCAGAAATTTTTTCAATCTTTTGTAATGTGGGTTCATTCAGTGAATTAAAACATTCCTTTCTTTGGATCTCTTCAGAACTCAAAGTTCTAATATCAATTTTTTCACCAAATACTAAAGGTTCTTGCCCATCGTGAAATGCAAAAAATTCTCCATCCTTTGAACGAATTACATCAACTTCAAACATATCTGCGTTATGGCGTATGGAATTCAAATAGGCTTTTGATGTGTTTTGTAATATATTTCCTCCGTTTGTACCACGGTGTGCTGCAATTAGTATACCGTTTTTTTCATAGCATTCTTTTAATGGATTCAAATTATTTTCTCCTATCTTTATTGTTAATTACATTGTATCCGATTTCTTGGAACGTGTCAATAGATAAGTTGGAACGTTTCATTATTTTTTAAAATAATTTATATGATGTTATAATTTTATTATTTTAAATAATTGTTAAATATAAAATGTTGTTCAGTTACTTTATAATAGTGATAGGTATCCTTAATTATTTGAATTATTTGAAATTTATCTAATTTTAGAGCGTAATATTATTCTTTATTACTTTAAATCTAACCTTCAATTTCAATTATAATGTGTTGAATCCAGAGTAGTCCACTGTAGTTTCTAAAAAATTGCTGGAAATGGATGTTAAGCTCCAATTCATTTGTTTATATCTTATTTCAGTTTACTATATAATTAGGTTTTATTTAATAATGTTAAATAGGGAGAACTGATTTAAATCAGTTCTCCCTAATATCATCTCTTTTTAATTTCTTCAATTTTTAAAATAGACTTCCTGCGAAACCAAAATCCTAGTTCATGATTGATAATACCAGCAATCAAATTCATTCGTAATCCGAAGCGTTTACGATGATTTCGATAGGTTGTTGAAAACATTTTAAACGTTTTTACTTTGGCAAAGATGTTCTCAACCTTGCTTCTCTCCTTGGATAGCGCATGGTTACAGGCTTTATCTTCAGCTGTTAGCGGCTTGAGTTTGCTGGATTTACGTGGAGTTTGTGCTTGAGGATATATCTTCATGGGCCCTTGATAACCACTGTCAGCCAAGATTTTACCAGCTTGTCCGACTTTTTTGATAAGCTGTTTTTAATACAGCTAACATCTCTTTAAAAGTGGTACGCTGAACACCAACAAGGAGCTTAAATCGTGCATCAGTTAGTTGTTTACTTGCTTCATAATTCATAGAACTACTATACCATATTTTGTTTCGTAGGAAGTCTAATAAGTTATAGTCCAGTTTTTACTATACTTTGATATTCAAATATGTTATACTATGATTATCAAAGTAAATGAAAGGAGTTACGAATATGACGCCAGAAGAAATGTACCTGACAGAGCGATTAGACGTACAGATAGCTCATTTTTTAAAGAAAAGCGTTCAACATCGTAGGCGCTATAAGGTATTAAAAATAACAGAAATCGTGGCAGGTTTCCTCATAGCTGTCTTTTGTGCTATTCCTATGCCAGGTGATCGCTACCGTTTGATTTCGGTTGCCTTATCCAGTCTCGGCTTGCTGTGTGAGGGGATTATCAATTTGTATAATGCAAAGGAAAATTGGATTTCTTACCAAAAAACTGCGCAACTCCTGGAGAAAGAAAAATTCCTCTATCAATGCCAAACGGAGAAATATGCAGGAAAGACCAAGGCTTTTGCCCTATTTGTCAAGACATGCGAAGGTCTTATCTCAGAGGAGATTAGCCAGTGGGAAAGTATCCAGTCAAAAGAAGTGGCAGCTAGTGCAGATGCTCCAGTTAAAAAAGAGTAGGAGGTAGAGGAAATGTCTCAATCCAGCTACCTGTCGCCCTTGCTCTGGTTAAAAAAAGAAGCCGATAAGGAAAAGATGAGCGCGACCCAGTGCCAGATATTTTTCTTTTACTATCAAATGTTTGAGCTCTTATTTGCTAGAGAAAGCGACATGAAAGACTTATGTCTGGGAACGAAAGGTTTTTATTTCTCGCAGTTAGAGAAAAATTTGCTTTCTGGAGTTTCCCGATTTCTAAAAAACTTGGAGGGGAAAGTAACTCTCAAGGCTAACCAAGAAGTATCAGCTCGCAAAGCCCTTTTTCTAGCCTTGACAACTAGCCAATCAGATTGGCAGGAGTTAGCTCCTGTTTTTGATTTTTATCAGACTATCGGGAGGCTTGAAAATCCTTCTCTCTTGAGTTCTCAGGACAGACAACATCTGATGTGGATTTACCAGTCAGCTTTGGAGAAGGATTATATTGTCAAGGTTATTGGCGACAAGCATTTTGTATTGAAGAGACAAGATGCTACTAAATTGACAGCGCGCCAAACTCAAACTTTGGAAATTCTGAGTCAATCAGAAGACTTGGTCAATCCTGTCTATGTTACATTAGGAGAAAAGGGGGTGCTCTTGCTTGATTAAGAGAGGAGATGTTGTAGTTCTTTATTTGCCTTTTCCGACTATTAGTAGCGATTTGGCTGTGAAGAATCATATGTATATCTGTATTGACAACAGCATGACTAAAAACAAAGAGTTGGTTAAAAATCAGACCTTCAAACCAGCTCTCTTGACCAGACGTTTGGTCAAGAACTTTATGATAGAAGAGCCGGATCTAGCTCGTAATCCTTTTACAAGACCAACCTTGATTGACTTGGATAAGGTATTTATGTTGGATAATACGGTTATTCCGACTTCTTATCTAGCCAGACGGCGACGCAATGTCTCAGAAGAATTGTACGAGGAAATTTTGGATCACTTAGTCCAACCACGGCTGATTTCGCTGAACAAGTCTGAGTTTATGCAACTCAATCCAGGAACTTATTAGGAGGTAGAAGATGGCAAATAAAGCAGTAAATGACTTTATACTAGCTATGAATTACGATAAAAAGAAACTCTTGACCCATCAGGGAGAAAGTATTGAAAATCGTTTCATCAAAGAGGGTAATCAGCTACCCGATGAGTTTGTTGTTATCGAAAGAAAGAAGCGGAGCTTGTCGACAAATACAAGTGATATTTCTGTAACAGCTACCAACGACAGTCGCCTCTATCCTGGAGCACTTCTCGTAGTGGATGAGACCTTGTTAGAGAATAATCCCACTCTTCTTGCGGTCGATCGTGCTCCGATGACTTATAGTATTGATTTGCCTGGTTTGGCAAGTAGCGATAGCTTTCTCCAAGTGGAAGACCCCAGCAATTCAAGTGTTCGCGGAGCGGTAAACGATTTGTTGGCTAAGTGGCATCAAGATTATGGTCAGGTCAATAATGTCCCAGCTAGAATGCAGTATGAAAAAATCACGGCTCACAGCATGGAACAACTCAAGGTCAAGTTTGGTTCTGACTTTGAAAAGACAGGGAATTCTCTTGATATTGATTTTAACTCTGTCCATTCAGGCGAAAAGCAGATTCAGATTGTTAATTTTAAGCAGATTTATTATACAGTCAGCGTAGATGCTGTTAAAAATCCAGGAGATGTGTTTCAAGATACTGTAACGGTAGAGGATTTAAAACAGAGAGGAATTTCTGCAGAGCGTCCTTTGGTCTATATTTCGAGTGTTGCTTATGGGCGCCAAGTCTATCTCAAGTTGGAAACCACGAGTAAGAGTGATGAAGTAGAGGCTGCTTTTGAAGCTTTGATAAAAGGAGTCAAGGTAGCTCCTCAGACAGAGTGGAAGCAGATTTTGGACAATACAGAAGTGAAGGCGGTTATTTTAGGGGGCGACCCAAGTTCGGGTGCCCGAGTTGTAACAGGCAAGGTGGATATGGTAGAGGACTTGATTCAAGAAGGCAGTCGCTTTACAGCAGATCATCCAGGCTTGCCGATTTCCTATACAACTTCTTTTTTACGTGACAATGTAGTTGCGACCTTTCAAAATAGTACAGACTATGTTGAGACTAAGGTTACAGCTTACAGAAACGGAGATTTACTGCTGGATCATAGTGGTGCCTATGTTGCCCAATATTATATTACTTGGAATGAATTATCCTATGATCATCAAGGTAAGGAAGTCTTGACTCCTAAGGCTTGGGACAGAAATGGGCAGGATTTAACGGCTCACTTTACCACTAGTATTCCTTTAAAAGGGAATGTTCGTAATCTCTCTGTCAAAATTAGAGAGTGTACCGGGCTTGCTTGGGAATGGTGGCGTACGGTTTATGAAAAAACCGATTTGCCACTAGTGCGTAAGCGGACGATTTCTATTTGGGGAACAACTCTCTATCCGCAGGTAGAAGATAAGGTAGAAAATGACTAGGAGAGGAGAATGCTTGCGACAAAAAGAGGCGATGATCTCTCTGCGGATATCTGAAAGTTTATCTCTTGCCTAGCGATTTCCATTGGAGTATGCTCGTGATGTTAAAATGAGTCTATCAAACAGGATGTGTAAAAAAGTAAAAAGGGTAGCCAATTCCTTGATATACAGGGGATTGATTATCCTTTACTTGTTTTAGATGATTGGAAATTCAAGAACGACACGTATCGGAAATATTTTGCTGTTTATATCTAATACCCATTTATGGAAAAAATGAAATTAAATATGAACAAATCAATTGCTAGCAATGGTTTAGAAGTGCCAGTGTACTAGTCTAACTTCTCCATCTTGGGAACACGTAAATTATACTCTTCGAAAATCTCTTCAAACCATGTCAGCCCTATCCGCAACCTCAAAACAGTGTTTTGAGCAACCTGAGGCTAGCTTTCTAGTTTGCTCTTTGATTTTTATTGAGTATTAGAGATTTGCTTAGAAACTCTTCTATTGATTTCTTAGAATACAATAGCGCCTATAAGAACTGTTGGATTTCAAAGTATTTACTTGAACTATGATATGTCTGGAGTAGACTGTCAACAAAAGGTGCAGTATGATTGTTTTTGTCGCTTATATCTACAAACTTCAAACAGTAATTTGAGCTGACTTTGTCAAACTTGGCTGAAACTTTCTATTTGCAGATAATGGTCTAGTTTGTTTTTTGAATGTGGATGAGTGTCTGTTGATAAAAAGATAGAAAGGCAAGACCATCTTAGCAGGTAAAGTGCTATCCTAGCTTGATTTGCTAATAAAATCCATTTCCTCTAGTGAAAATCAAAAAAACTTGTGTTATAATAAGAAAGATTAAAATGTGAAAAAAGGAGATTCCTAATGGGACGTAAATGGGCCAATATCGTAGCCAAGAAAACGGCTAAAGATGGAGCCAACTCTAAAGTATATGCAAAATTTGGTGTAGAAATCTATGTAGTAGCTAAAAAAGGTGATCCAGATCCAGAATCAAACTCAGCTTTGAAATTCGTTATCGACCGTGCTAAACAAGCCCAAGTGCCAAAACACATTATCGATAAAGCGATTGATAAAGCCAAAGGAAACACAGACGAAACCTTTACAGAAGGACGTTACGAAGGTTTTGGGCCAAATGGCTCTATGCTAATTGTGGATACTTTGACTTCTAACGTCAACCGTACAGCAGCCAATGTCCGTGCAGCCTTTGGTAAAAACGGCGGAAACATGGGCGCTTCAGGTTCTGTTTCTTACCTCTTTGACAACAAAGGTGTTATTGTATTTGGAGGTGAAGATGCGGACGCAGTCTTTGAGCAATTGCTCGAAGCGGATGTGGATGTGGATGACGTAGAAGCACAAGAAGGTACAATCACAGTTTACACAGCGCCAACTGACCTTCACAAGGCTATCGTTGCCCTCCGTGAGTCTGGTATTGAAGAATTCCAAGTGACTGAATTGGAAATGATTCCTCAGTCAGAAGTGGAATTGTCAGGCGAAGACCTTGAAACCTTTGAAAAACTTTACAGCGTTCTTGAAGACGACGAAGACGTCCAAAAGATTTATACGAACGTAGATGGGTTTTAATTTAACCTATAGAACATGATCCTAAGTGAGAAAATCACTTGGGATTTTTTTAATCAAGAAAATAGTTCTCATAGAAATTTAATTATTCTCCAGAGAACTATTTTTATTTAGAAGGGGGAGATTATGGGTAAACCGATGTTAGTCTTTAAGCGTTTTGGTCATCAAATTCACCTGATGGTGCAAAAGGAAGCCAAACGTTGCGGCATTGAATTTATGGGTGGGCCGCAAGGTCAGGTTGTGCATTTTTTGGATAATCGCGAGAAAAACCAAGACTTGGTCTTGATTAAAGATATCGATCAGGAACTCAATATTACCAAGTCTGTTGCTAGTAATCTGGTTAAGCGTATAGTGCAAAATGGTTTGGTGGAATTGGAGGCGAGTCCTGTTGATAAGCGGGCTAAGTTTGTTCGTCTGACGGACAAAGCACGTTCTCAGATGCAACAGGTTAAGGCTTTTTTTGAACGCATAGACAAGCAGTTGATGGAAGACATTGATGAAGATGAATTACTGATTTTTGAGAAGGTTCTCGGTCAACTACAGGCAAAATATCAAGGGAATAGGAGGAGAGAATAAAGAAATTAGCCAAAAGAATTAGTAGAAAAGAATGGGGGATGATTTTACTAGCCATTCTCTTTACTTGCTTTTCGGTCTATCTAGAGTTGGAAGTGCCGACCTATATCTCGAAAATTACGGATTTGCTAGGTAGTCAAGAAACTAATTTAGATGAGTTGTGGCAGCCGGCAAGCATGATGATGGGAATGTCCTTTCTTGCCTTCTTGTCCGTAGTTGCAGTTGGATTTTTTGCATCCCGAGTGGCGGCTTCTTATACTAGTAGGCTGAGAAGTGATATTTTTAACCGAGTTTTGGATTACTCGCAGACAGAGATTAAGAAATTTTCAATTCCTAGCCTCTTGACGCGTACTACCAATGACATTACTCAAGTTCAAATGTTGATTACTATGGGCTTGCAAGTGGTAACGCGTGGTTCAATTATGGCTATCTGGGCTATTGGGAAGATTTTAGGTCATTCAGAATACTGGCTCTGGGCCGTACTTGTGGTAGTGATTGTCAACGTCCTGATGACGACCGTTTTGATGACGCTAGCCTTTCCAAAACAGTCCTTGATTCAGGGGTTGACAGATAAACTGAACAGTATCACTCGTGAGAGTTTAACAGGTATTCGTGTCGTTCGTGCCTACAATGCAGAGGATTATCAAAATGAAAAATTTGCAGCAGTAAATGATGAATTGACCCGTTTGAATTTGTTTGTCAACCGTCTTATGGCTATTTTGAATCCTATCATGATGGGGATTTCAAGTGGTTTGAGTGTAGCGATTTACTGGATTGGGGCCTATGTGATTAACGACGCTGCTCCGATAGCGCGTCTGCCTCTCTTTAGTGACATGATTATTTTCATGTCTTATGCCATGTAGGTTGTCATGGGCTTCCTTCTCATGGGAGCACTCTTCATCGTTCTTCCCCGAACTATGGTCTCTGCTAAGCGGATTAATCAAGTTTTAGATTTGCATTCTTCTATCCAAAACCCTGTTCAAGTACAGCTGACTGATGAAAACTTCAAAGGTCAGGTCGAGTTTAAGGATGTGACCTTCCGCTATGCGGCAAATTCGGAGGCAGTTATTGAACATGTTAGCTTTAAAGCAGAAACTGGTCAAACAGTGGCCTTTATTGGGTCAACAGGTTCTGGTAAATCAACTCTGGTCAATCTGATTCCACGTTTCTACGACGTGTCAGCAGGAGAAATTCTGGTGGACGGTGTCAATGTTCAAGACTATGACTTCTCTGCGACAGCTCATGCTGGTCAAAAGGTTGCCATTGTTGGGCCGACTGGGACTGGTAAGACAACCATTGTCAATCTTTTGATGAAATTCTATGAGATTGATAAGGGAAGTATTCACATTGATGGTGTGGATACCAAGGCTATGACGCGTTCAGAAGTGCATGATGCCTTTTCAATGGTCTTGCAGGATACCTGGCTCTTTGAAGGAACTATTCGAGACAATCTCATCTATAATCAAATAGGGATTAGTGATGAACGAATGATGGAAGCTAGTAAGGCTGTGGGAATTCACCACTTTATTATGACCTTGCCAGATGGCTATGATACCATCTTGGATGACACCGTGACCTTGTCTGTAGGACAAAAACAACTATTGACTATTGCTCGTGCCCTTCTTAAGGATGCACCGCTTTTGATTTTGGATGAGGCGACTTCTTCTGTTGACACACGGACAGAGGAATTGATCCAAAAAGCCATGGACCGTTTGATGGAAGGACGCACATCCTTTGTCATTGCCCACCGCTTGTCAACCATCCGAAATGCAGACTTGATCTTGGTCATGAAAGATGGAAATATCATCGAGCAAGGCAACTATGAGGAACTGATGGCGCAAGGTGGCTTCTACGCTGACTTGTACAATAGTCAATTTACAGAAGATGAAGCAGAAGAATAAATCAAAAGAAGGCTTGACGGCCTTCTTTTTCTTATTTATACTAGTACACATAGAAAGAGAGAAGTATGAGTCAGAAATTATACAATATGAAATTTGCTGCTGTCTACTTAGCCTTGATTGCAAAAGTTGAGCGAAAGGGTGGAAAGGCAGAGTCAGTTCACCAAGTGACCAGTTGGTTGACAGGGTATGAAGTGAGTGATGTTCTTGCTTGTCTGGATAGGGATGTTACTTACGGAGATTTTTTTAGACAAGCACCATATTATGTCCCTGAACGAATTGCAATTACAGGGAAGATTTGCGGTGTCCGTATTGAGGAAATTGATGATCCTCTGATGCAGGAAATACGTCGCTTGGACAAGCTAGTGGATTGGCTTGCCAAGGGGAAAACATCTCAACAAGTTCTAGAAAAGTATGAGAAGCATAAATGAAAAATTATCAAGAATGGTATCGAAATATCAGCTCCAGACTAACTAGTCGTCCAATTCTTTTATTCCTATTACGCAGTTTCAATCGTTTGATGACAGTCGCCATGCCCCTGGTCTATCTGATCTTGCTAGTCACCACTTACCTGCAACTAGGACTTGGTCAGCAAGTTGGGGTTTATGTGCTTATTCCTGCATCAGGTTTTGTGGCCTTGTCCCTGTTTCGTAAGAAAATCAATCACCCGAGACCTTATGAAACTTGGGATATCTGTCCCCTTCTTGATAAGGATAGTTCGGGACGGTCGATGCCCAGTCGCCATGTCTTTTCGGCAACTATCATCTCCATGGCCTGTCTGCATGCTAGTCTACCTATTGGCTTAGTATGCTTGATCTTTTCAGCTTTGCTGGGGTTGGTGAGGGTTTTAGGGGGTGTTCATTATCCCAAGGATGTCTTGATTGGCTATGCTTGTGGTCTGGTGTGGGGATTCCTTTTCTTCCTATTCTGACATGTAAGTTAAGCTAGTCCTACAACCACTTACTGCTTCAAATTGACCACTTGCTTTCTTGCCCTTGTATTCCTAACTTAGCTTTGATATAGTAGAGTCAGAAAGGAGATGTGATGAAGTTACGAATTGAGATTGACGGCAATTTAGAGGAGACTGAAATTGTCATCAGGACCCCTGCTTTGACAGATGAAATTGCAGATTTGCAATGGCTCTTGCAAGAGTCAAAGGCTCCGAGGTTGACTTTTTACAAGGGGACGGGTGAATATTATCTGGACTTGTCGGAAATTCTCTTCTTTGAGACAGAAGGTAGCAAGATTTATGCCCATACCCAGAAAAATGCCTACGAAGTTCGGCTCAAACTCTATGAGTTAGAGGCTATCCTTCCTCGCTATTTTAGTCGAGTATCCAAGTCAACGATCGCTAATATTCGGCAAATCTATTCGGTGGACAAGTCCTTTTCAGGAACGGGCACCATTTCCTTTTATCAAACCCACAAGGAGGTTCATGTGTCACGGCATTACCAATCCCTCCTAAAAGAAAATCTAAGAAATATGAGGTAAGAACATGAAAAAGAAAGCATTTGGTATTGTTTTATTGGTTTTAGCAGCTTGGATCTTGCTGCAAGGGAATTTTGGAATTCCTTCTTTGGATGGCAAGATATGGCCTTTGATTGGTATCGCCTTTTTTGCTTACCAATCAGTTGAAGCTTTGCTTCGTCGTCATCTAACATCAGCAGTTTTTACCGCTCTAGTAGCCTTAATGATTGCGAATCATTTTTATAACATTTTTCCTATTCCAAACCAGTCTTTGTTTTGGGCTAGCATCTTAGCAGTGCTAGGTGTTGGTTATCTCACTCACTCAAGTAAGTTCTGGAATGAAAAAAAATGGTGGTACAATGGGAAAAAAACAGTCGTCACGGATAAGGAAGTCGCTTTTGGTAGCGGGACCTTCTATAAGCAAGATCAAGATCTCGTAGATGACCAAGTGGAAGTTGCTTTTGGGGATGCTAAAATCTACTATGATAATGCAGAGATGCTAGGTGATTTTGCAACTTTAAATATTGAAGTGGCCTTCGGAAATGCAACCGTCTATGTTCCACAACACTGGCGTGTAGATTTGAAAGTAGAAACCTCCTTTGGTGCAGCTAAGGCTGACGCTCCTGTAGCCCCAACCAGCAAAACCTTGATTATCCGTGGAGATGTGGCTTTTGGGAAGTTGGAAATTGTCTACGTTAAATAAAAAATCTTCACTTCAACCATCAAAATAGACGTACTAAGAGTAGGAAGTTGATGCCTTGCTCTGATTTCAGTTCTATGGTTGTTAGACTTTAAAAAATGAAATGTTGCCTTTAAAAGTTGTATATTTTTCGATATTTTGGCTCTTACGTTTGATGTATCTATGTCCTACAGCGTGGATGATGTAGTGTAAAATGCTTTAAAAAAATGAATGATATTGGACAGTTTTTTGAACCTTTAATTGCTCAGGAGCCATGAAAGCAAGCACTTGGGTTTATGACAAGGGAGAATGGTATTATGTAAGTTCTTCTGGAGCCATGCTAGCGAATGATTGGGTCAAAGATAATGGCAAGTGGTATTATCTAGCTTCATCAGGTAAGATGCTTCGCAATACCTACACACCTGATGGTTACTACGTTGGCAACTTAGGTGCCTGGCAATAAGAATAATACTCTTTGAAAATCTCTTCAAACCACGTCAACGTCGCCTTATCTACAACCTCAAAATCGTGTTTTGAGCAGCCTGCGGCTAGCTTTCTAGTTTGCTCTTAGTATAAGAAGTCCTTTTCCTTAAAGGAAGAGGCTTTTTACTTGCTTTTCTGCTGCTTCCTCATTTGTCCTGAAGCCTTTTTTGTGTTAAAATGAATGGTATGAAAGCTAAAAAAATGTGGATGGCAGGCTTGGCTCTGCTAGGTATCGGAAGCCTTGCTCTTGCCACGAAAAAAGTTGCAGATGACCGTAAGCTCATGAAGACTCAGGAAGAGTTGACAGAGATTGTGCGAGACCATTTTTCCGACATGGGGGAAATTGCGACCCTCTATGTTCAAGTTTACGAAAGCAGTCTGGAGAGCTTGGTTGGTGGCGTTATTTTTGAGGATGGCCGTCATTATACCTTTGTCTATGAAAATGAAGACCTAGTCTATGAGGAGGAAGTCTTATGATACAGCCAGCAAGTTTAGAAGAATTAGCATCTTTAGTGGAAAAAGCGGGCAAGAAGGTCTTCCTTTTTGTGGCAGACTGGTGTGGCGATTGTCGTTATATTTATCCTGCCTTACCAGAGATTGAGGAGACCAATCCAGAGTTCACCTTTATTCGAATGGACCGAGATCAGTATATGGATTTGGCCAAACTCTGGGATGTTTACGGAATTCCTAGCCTTGTTGTTCTAGAAAAGGACAAGGAAATTGGTCGTTTTGTCAATCGCGACCGTAAAAGTAAGGAGCAAATTAACGATTTTTTAGCAGGATTGAAATAGGAGAAAAAGGAAACAATGATTTTTACGTATAACAAAGAACATGTCGGTGATGTCCTTATGGTCATCGTGAAAAATAGCGGAGATGCCAAACTGAATGTGGAACGCAAAGGCAAGGTAGCCCGTGTTTTCCTCAAAGAAAATGGGGAAACAGTAGCTTGGAACATTTTTGAGGTTTCGAGCTTGTTTGAAATTGCAGAGCGCGGTCAAGTCTTTTTATCAGATGAGCAAGTCGCTCGTTTGAACCAAGAATTACAGGCGGAAGGTTTTACAGAAGAAATTGTTAATAATAAGGAACCTAAGTTTGTTGTTGGTGAAATTGTCGAGATGGTAGCTCATCCAGACAGTGACCACCTCAACATCTGCCAAGTTGCAGTCGCAAGTGACAAGATAGTGCAAATCGTTGCAGGAGCACCTAATGCGCGTGTTGGGTTGAAAACCATTGTGGCTCTTCCTGGTGCCATGATGCCAAAAGGGAATTTCATTTTCCCAGGCGAACTTCGTGGTGAAAAGAGTTTTGGGATGATGTGTAGTCCTCGTGAATTGCATTTGCCAAATGCTCCGCAAAAACGTGGGGTGCTTGAATTATCAGAAGACCAAGTTGTCGGAACACCGTTCGACCCAGCGAAACACTGGACTGCCTAGGAACTTGTCAGCATCTGATAGAAGGAAATAAGATGGCAAAAAATGTAGTGATTACGGGAGCAACCTCAGGAATCGGTGAAGCGATTGCGCGTGCTTATCTGGAGCAGGGTGAGGATGTCGTTCTAACAGGACGACGGATAGACAGATTAGAAATCCTCAAGTCGGAGTTTGCAGTAAGCTTTCCAAATCAAACCGTCTGGACTTTTCCACTAGATGTGACGGATATGGTCATGGTGAAGACTGTTTGCTCTGATATTCTAGAAACGATAGGGAGGATTGATATCTTGGTCAACAACGCTGGACTGGCTCTTGGCTTGGCTCCCTATCAAGACTATGAGGAGTTGGATATGTTGACCATGTTGGATACCAATGTTAAAGGTCTGATGGCGGTTACTCGCTGTTTCTTGCCAGCAATGATAAAAGTCAATCAAGGTCATATTATCAATATGGGGTCAACCGCAGGAATCTACGCCTATGCTGGTGCCGCTATTTACTCAGCTACCAAGGCTGCGGTTAAGACCTTTTCGGATGGACTGCGAATTGATACCATCGCAACGGATATCAAGGTGACAACCATTCAGCCTGGGATTGTCGAAACAGATTTCTCAACTGTTCGTTTTCATGGTGATAAAGAGCGAGCTGCGTCCGTTTACCAAGGAATAGAAGCCTTGCAAGCTCAGGATATTGCAGACACAGTAGTCTATGTGACCAGTCAGCCTCGCCGTGTTCAGATTACAGATATGACCATTATGGCCAATCAACAGGCGACAGGTTTCATGATTCATAAAAAATAAGAAATTTCCTCGAAAAGTTACAAATTTCTGTAACTTTTTTTGATTTCCTACGAATAGATAAGTAGGAGGAAGAAAATATGTATAATAAAGTTATCTTGATTGGGCGTTTAACGTCTACACCAGAATTGCACAAAACAAACAATGACAAGTCGGTAGCGCGAGCAACTATCGCTGTGAACCGTCGTTACAAAGACCAAAACGGTGAACGTGAAGCTGATTTTGTCAATATGGTCCTATGGGGCAGGCTAGCAGAAACTTTGGCAAGCTACGCAACCAAAGGTAGTCTCATTTCCGTTGATGGAGAATTGCGTACCCGTCGCTTTGAGAAAAATGGTCAGATGAACTATGTAACCGAAGTCCTTGTGACAGGATTCCAACTCTTAGAAAGTCGTGCTCAACGTGCCATGCGTGAAAATAATGCAGGCCAAGATTTGGCAGATTTGGTCTTGGAAGAGGAAGAATTGCCATTTTAATACTCTTCGAAAATCTCTTCAAACCACGTTAGCTTTATCCACAACCTCAAAGCAATGCTTTGAGCAGCCTGCGGCTAGCTTCCTAGTTTGCTCTTTGATTTTCATTGAGTATAAACATTAAAAAGTCTGAGTTGGTCTCAGGCTTTTTATCTTGAGAAAGTCAGACTTTTTTCTTGACTATTTCTGACCAAGTGATACAATAGAATTATGAATTAGCACTCAAGTTCAAAGAGTGCTAATAATATCTATCTCATTATGGAGGAAATCAGATGTTGAAACCATTAGGGGACCGTGTGGTCTTAAAAGTAGAAGAAAAAGAACAAACTGTTGGAGGCTTTGTTCTCGCAGGTTCAGCCCAAGAAAAAACCAAAACAGCCCAAGTTGTGGCTACTGGACAAGGTGTTCGTACCTTGAACGGTGACTTGGTTGCTCCAAGTGTTAAAACTGGAGACCGTGTCTTAGTTGAAGCCCACGCAGGTCTTGATGTCAAAGATGGCGATAAAAAGTATATCATCGTAGGCGAAGCTAACATCTTGGCAATCATTGAAGAATAGAAGGAGAAAGTAAGTATGTCAAAAGAAATTAAATTTTCATCAGATGCCCGTTCAGCTATGGTCCGTGGTGTCGATATTCTTGCAGACACTGTTAAAGTAACCTTGGGACCAAAAGGTCGCAATGTCGTTCTTGAAAAGTCATTCGGTTCACCCTTGATTACCAATGACGGTGTGACCATTGCCAAAGAAATCGAATTGGAAGACCATTTTGAAAATATGGGTGCTAAGTTAGTATCAGAAGTAGCTTCTAAAACCAATGATATCGCAGGTGACGGGACTACGACTGCAACAGTCTTGACCCAAGCTATCGTCCGTGAAGGAATCAAAAACGTCACAGCAGGTGCAAATCCAATCGGTATTCGTCGTGGGATTGAAACAGCAGTTGCCGCAGCAGTTGAAGCTTTGAAAAACAACGCCATCCCTGTTGCCAATAAAGAAGCTATCGCTCAAGTTGCAGCCGTATCTTCTCGTTCTGAAAAAGTTGGTGAGTACATCTCTGAAGCAATGGAAAAAGTTGGCAAAGACGGTGTCATCACCATCGAAGAGTCACGTGGTATGGAAACAGAGCTTGAAGTCGTAGAAGGAATGCAGTTTGACCGTGGTTACCTTTCACAGTACATGGTGACTGATAGCGAAAAAATGGTGGCTGACCTTGAAAATCCGTACATTTTGATTACAGACAAGAAAATTTCCAATATCCAAGAAATCTTGCCACTTTTGGAAAGCATTCTCCAAAGCAATCGTCCACTCTTGATTATTGCGGATGATGTGGATGGCGAGGCTCTTCCAACTCTTGTTTTGAACAAGATTCGTGGAACCTTCAACGTAGTAGCAGTCAAGGCACCTGGTTTTGGTGACCGTCGCAAAGCCATGCTTGAAGATATCGCCATCTTAACAGGCGGAACAGTTATCACAGAAGACCTTGGTCTTGAGTTGAAAGATGCGACAATTGAAGCTCTTGGTCAAGCAGCGAGAGTGACCGTGGACAAAGATAGCACGGTTATTGTAGAAGGTGCAGGAAATCCTGAAGCGATTTCTAACCGTGTTGCGGTTATCAAGTCTCAAATCGAAACTACAACTTCTGAATTTGACCGTGAAAAATTGCAAGAACGCTTGGCCAAATTGTCAGGTGGTGTAGCGGTTATTAAGGTCGGAGCCGCAACTGAAACTGAGTTGAAAGAAATGAAACTCCGCATTGAAGATGCCCTCAACGCTACTCGTGCAGCTGTTGAAGAAGGTATTGTTGCAGGTGGTGGAACAGCTCTTGCCAATGTGATTCCAGCTGTTGCTACCTTGGAATTGACAGGAGATGAAGCAACAGGACGTAATATTGTTCTCCGTGCTTTGGAAGAACCCGTTCGTCAAATTGCTCACAATGCAGGATTTGAAGGATCTATCGTTATCGATCGTTTGAAAAATGCTGAGCTTGGTATAGGATTCAACGCAGCAACTGGCGAGTGGGTTAACATGATTGATCAAGGTATCATTGATCCAGTTAAAGTGAGTCGTTCAGCCCTACAAAATGCAGCATCTGTAGCCAGCTTGATTTTGACAACAGAAGCAGTCGTAGCCAATAAACCAGAACCAGTAGCCCCAGCTCCAGCAATGGATCCAAGTATGATGGGCGGGATGATGTAAGCTTTCTATAGAAAACAACTTATAAAAAACACAAAAGGAGGGAATGACTAACCCTTCTTTTTATAGGCTCTTTGTCAACTGTAGTGGGTTGAAGTCAGCTAAGCTCGAGAAAGGACAAATTTTGTCCTTTCTTTTTTGATATTCAGAGCGATGAAAATCCGTTTTTTGAAGTTTTCAAAGTTCCGAAAACCAAAGGCATTGCGCTTGATAAGTTTGATGAGATTATTGGTCGCTTCCAGTTTGGCATTAGAATAGTGTAGTTGAAGGGCGTTGACAATCTTTTCTTTATCTTTGAGGAAGGTTTTAAAGACAGTCTGAAAAATAGGATGAACCTGCTTAAGATTGTCCTCAATAAGTCCGAAAAATTTCTCTGGTTCCTTATTCTGGAAGTGAAAAAGCAAGAGCTGATAGAGCTGATAGTGATGTTTCAAGTCTTCCGAATAGCTCAAAAGCTTGTTTAAAATCTCTTTATTGGTTAAGTGCATACGAAAAGTAGGACGATAAAATCGCTTATCACTCAGTTTACGGCTATCCTGTTGAATGAGTTTCCAGTAGCGCTTGATAGCCTTGTATTCATGGGATTTTCGATGAAACTGATTCATGATTTGGACACGCACACGACTCATAGCACGGCTAAGATGTTGTACAATGTGAAAGCGAAGCTGTTTAGCCAAGTCATAGTAAGGGCTAAACATATCCATAGTAA
>ERZ1023189.49-NODE-49-length-33275-cov-25.355087_pt1 | contig 33275 bp, 47 predicted proteins | sample MGYA00380439_ERZ1023189 | MGnify/ENA primary metagenome ERZ1023189 (study PRJEB33173, sample SAMEA4830404) | metagenome | study: EMG produced TPA metagenomics assembly of the PRJEB25223 data set... | reverse complement strand
TGTTGATGAATCAGTTGATAAACTTCAGAATAGATGAGCCCTTTTTTATTCACTAAGAAGCTAACGGCATTACGTAAGCCAGTGCGGTCGTCTGCAGTGGTTTTGCTTTCATATTTTCCTGTTTTACGAATAGTAGGTAATACTTCTGATGTTACCCATTTTCTAAAACGGTGTGGAATAGATCCTTTTTTCACTGCATCACGACAACGTAAGATCAAAGTGTACATTCCGCTTTCGCTGATGATATTCATTTCTTGTTGTCCACCAAGGGTGTAACTTAAAGTTACACCCTTTTCGTCTTCATCTAACGCCAATAATGCTTTACGATTGTTATCAATACCTATTGCATCGCAAACGTCCTTAGCAACAAACCAAGGCTCATTGTTGATAGCTAAAGTGCGGATAGATTTTGATTCAAAGTTGAATGTAGAGAGTTGAGATTGATTAGACATAGAATGTCTCCTTTTGGTGTTTCTTCGATATTGAGATTTACCCATATAGGGCGCCGAGCGGTTCGAAGGCTGCCAAAAGTCAGCTGGACGTATTCCCCTTGCGGGTATTGTATTAGTCACCCGCTCAGCATAGATGAAATTGGATTTATGCGTGTTAAGTCTTAATGGCAATAAAACTAAACGAGATCACAAATTTTACGCATAAAAAAGCCGCTATGCTGTCGGGAGCGGACTTGCCGCTTTTGGTTTCAGGCTTCGACACCTTGATAAAAATAATAATGAAAAATCCTATTGGTTGTCAATAGGCTTTTTTTCATAGAATAAAGCTAATCCCGAAGCACGCTGCGCCAATGGCAAAACCAACCGCTGCAATAATTGCTGCACTTGCTAGCATTTTCCCTGCAATGCCTGCATCTTTTTCACTCATTTTTCCACCTACCTTAACTTGATGTTTTGGTGTATACTTAATCAAAATTGCTCCTTAGTTGGTTAAACTTGGAATAAGGGGTAAATAAAAACCCCGAACATTGCGAGTGTTCGGGGTTTGTTTTTTTATCTAAAAACTACACCACTTCTTCAAAGGTGCAGCTGATTTCCGTGTGTCTTTTAGTGACGGTTTTTGACCATTTCGGGCAAACGACTTTGATTAAATCGCCATTTTCGTATTCACGAAAGAAAAATGCCGTGACGCCACCATGCGACGTTAAAAAGCGGTCAAATTCGACCGCACTTTTGTGATTGAGCTTGTATGTCAGGTTAAATTTGCGGAGCAGCGGATTTAGTCCGTCCACCATTCGCTGTTGATAACCATCGCCAAAATTAAGCACTTTTCGTCTAGGTTCTTCCTCTACAGTGTATTTAGGCTGAGGACACCAAGATAATGTTTTTAATGCCATGTTTACTCCTAAGATAACAATCCACCAGGGCGCATATTCTTCTGCAACATTGTTCCCGCTTCTGCTTGCGCAATTTGTCGCACTAATTCCACGGTGATTTCAAGCTGTCCATTTCTTGATTGTTGGCTTACCGTTGCATCCATCGGTTCACCGTTATTAATCACCTTAACCGCTATATTCCCTGATGATTTAGGTTGATAAGCCATAGTAGGCAATCTTGGTACGCCAACTCCACCACCATTAGCAAAACCACGACGAACAGAACCGTAATTAAGATGATCTAAAAAGCCACGACCCAAACGAGCAGTGGCTTCTTTTGTTATGACGTATTCGCCCTTATGTACAATACCAGCAGGCGTGTATTTTCCACCATCACCTGTATAACCACCAGTCGCAAAACCAACACTGGTAATCTGAGAAATAACATTAGCACCAGCCACCGCAACCGCTGCCATATTTGCAAATTTTTGAGCAGGGGTAAATGCGGTGTCATCAGCCATTGCTTGCATTACTGCCTGTGATAATTTCACCGTTGCTTCTGCAATGGCAAAGGCTTTTGAAACTGCAAACATTGCCTTATAGGCTGCTGATTGTTTCCCTGCCGATTGCTCCACCATTGAGGCAAGATCACCAAAGGCGCCGCCCAATTCCCTCAAACCTTGTGCATATTTGCCCATTTCTTGTTGGTATTGTTCATTTTTAAATTTGTCGATAATCTGCTGGCGACGGGTCTGATATTCTTCTTCAGTAAGTAGTTTTGTCTCATTGAAAGCTTGCAGTTGTGCCAATTCTTGCGCTTGACGATTTTGCAATTCTTGATTCGGATCGAACTGAGCGCGAAATTGTGCCAATGGATCGACCGCACTTTGTGACATCTGTTGCGCATAGTCAAACTGCACTCGATTCGAGGCTTTCGCCGCTTCACTTTGGTTGATCTGCCCTTTCTCGTATAATTCCTGAATAGATTTTAGTTCATCATCACGATTAGCTTTCAACAATTTTTCTGGCGCATATTTGCCAGCAAGCTCTAAACGTTGGCGAGCAAAGCGTTCTGCAATAGCCGTTTTTGCAGTTTCATATTCTTGATACGACACCACACCTTTTTTATTGTGTTCTTCCAACCGTTGGAACATTCGCGCTTGCTCTAACTCAATTTCGCCTAGACTAGAGCTGTTTTTCTTGCGAATTTCATCGTAGAAATTAAGCCAACTATCACGAGCATTTTCACCTGATTTGGCAGATTTTCTTTGTGTTCTGTTTTGTTTATCGTCCCACTGCTTTGAATATTTTTCATCCAAAGCATTGTAAGCCGCCATATAACCATCATTTTTGACGGTAATCCCTGCACTATCCAAATCTCGACGAATATTTAATGCAACCCAATCTTTTTTGGATTTAGCATTATTAATTTCATTCTGCAATTTTGTGCGGTCTATAAAAGCTTGGGTTTTATCATCAATATTTAAGGCTTGCGGAGATTTTCCAGATAATGCGTCACGATAGGCTTGATTAAAAATCAATAACCCATCTGCGCCCTCTCTTGCTGCATCGCCTACATTTAACAACTTACTCATCATTCCCGCTAATGGTGGCTGAACATTAGCGGCATTATTCGCCACAATGAGCATTGATGAATTAAATGTTTGTACGTTTTTATCGGTGCGCAATAACTCAAACCCAAGATTGCTTAAAACCGCATTAGTTTCATTTTCAGTTGTTGTTGCCAACTGTGATGAAATAGTTTCACTCACCCCCATTGCATCATTGAGTAGGCGTTGTTTTTCTTCCAAATCTGCGGTGATTTTGGCTTGTTCTCGCATTGCAGAAGCAATTTTCTCAGCGTAATTTACTAATGAGAAACCTTCGTTGTTTTCACTTTGCACTTGATAGGTTTTTATGGCTGCCGTTAAATTGTCATAACGTTTTTTTAGTTCTTCAATTTGTTGTTTTCTGGCGATAATGTTTTCTTCAAGTTTGGCTTGCTCTGCACGAAGCTGCACACTGTTCATTTTCTCTAAAGAGTGCGCCACTTGCTCAAGATTATCTGAGTAAGCTAGTGCCGTTTCTTTGGCTCTTTCAGCTTCTTGTCGCCACTCTAACAAATAGCCAGCTCCCAAAGAAAGCCCAACCGCCAACGCACCAATAGGACCACCAACTAATCCTAATGCACCACCTAATAAGCGCCCTGCTGCACTGGTATTGCGTTTTGCAATGGCAAGGTTTTTATTTGCGGCTGCTTCTGCATTAATCGCAATGGTTAATTTTTTTGCCTGTGCTTCTGCCAATGTTTTAGCCGCAAGTAATTCCGCTTCTGTTCGTGCATGTGTGATTTTAAGTTGGATCACGCTCATTTCCGCTTGAGCTTCTGCACGCAATGCTGCTGTTCGTTTTACTTCAGCTTGCGCCACTTCTGATGCGACAAGCGCTTGTTTACGACTTTCGGCAATAAATCTGTTAAGCTTTGTTGCACCGACCGCCGCGCCGAATGTACCCATTACGGTCGCTGCCACGGTTAAATGATGACTAAATCCATTAATGATTTCGGCTGCAGTTCGGCTGACACCTATCGCATTGTCTGTTTCACCCACCCATTTAACTGTTGCCGTACTTAAATTTTCTAGTGCAGCAGAAATTGTTAAAATGCGTGAGCCAAATTGACTATCAACGCTACTTTTTGCTCTCTCTAATGCTGGAATAAGTACATCTGTAGTCAATTTCCCTTCTTTCGCCATATTGCGAAGTTCGCCAGTTGTGACTCCTAAGCCGTCTGCTATCGCCTTTGCCAATCCTGGTGTTTGCTCCATAACAGAATTAAATTCATCACCACGAAAAACGCCACTACCGAGAGCCTGTCCAAATTGCATTAGTGCCGCTTGTGCAGATTTTGCGCTTGCACCAGAAATTGCAACAGCTTTTGATACAGTTTCTGTCAAACTTGCGACCTGTGCTTGGCTAATTTTTAAGGCTTCTGCATTTTGAGCAAAGCGTTGATATACACCTGATGTCGCTTGGATACTTTGGTTTGTTTTAAGTGAAATATCAAAAACAGATTCTAAACCGCGCGCACTGTTAATTGATGCGCTTTCAACTAAACGAAGTTTATTTTGAATTTCAGTGTAGCCATCGGCATAATTTTTTAGTTGAGCAATTCTTCCACCAGCAAAACCAGCCCAAAAAGTACCTCGAATGAAATTATTTAAATTTTGTGCCGCTTTCTCAATATTATTGAGATACTGAGATGAGCGAACTGAAAATTGTTTCGCTCTATTTTGCGCTTTTTCTAAATTTTGTTGAAAGCGCGCCTGATCTAACGTTAACTGAATATTTAATTGACCTAATAAACCAGACATACTTTATCCTTTAAAATAAAAAGGCCCACCGAAGTGAGCCTTTTCAAAAATGTAACTTAATCATCAAACAGAACTTTATTATTTGGACTGAATGCCAAAAAGTTTATTCCATTTATCTTCCCGCGTCAGTTTTTTATCTAAAACAATTCGAATGCAGTAAATCAAAGGAATCAACGATACTGCAAAAGCGAATACTGCTCCCCAAGGGAAAGAAGGGGTATTCAAATAACCACAAAAACCAGCAAAACCAATAATTAAAGCAATAACAAAAATAATACCCATAGAATCAAACAAAAAATCAAAAAAACTATCAATAAGCCATTTCATATTCTCTCCTTGGTTATTTTTTTATCATCGTACGATATACCCATATAGATTTCAATAGAAATATCATCGATTCGCCAAATATTCCGATGCACCGTCGTCATCGTCATTTTCTACCATATTTTCTTGATAAAACGGCATAAAATTTGATAACTGTGGCGGTTTTGCTTTCGTAGATCGATTTATCAAGCGCCTGATTAAACTGAATTGAGTCCAAACTCAAAAGAATATTTAACGAACCTAAACTTGACATATTCACCTCATAAAAAAGCCCGCCGAAGCGAGCTTTTAGAAACTTATAATTTAATTAATAATAACATATTTCACACGATTCTTATCTTGTTCAACTATCCTTAGTTTCTTAATACGGTTATTTTCTTTAATAATAGCTACAACAAGACAAGTTGCGAAAATAGCAACATATACACCAATAAAAGCGAGAATATAAATAAAATCAACAGCAAATAAAAGGAATAATGTCCCTAATGCAATAAGCAGTATAAAAAAGCATTTTGCTGTAAATTGAATAAAATCACGCAACATACTTACCACCTTCTATAAGTTGAAAGTAACTGTTTTTCCTGTGGGTAATTCAACCGATAAATTTAACACACCACCCATTGCTTCAATGTAACGTTTAACTGATGATAATTTAATGTCATTGCCACGTTTTTCAAGGGCGACAACTGACGGCTGAGAAATACTTAATGCTTCTGCCATTTGCTTTTGTGAAAGCTCTAATTCTTCACGAATACGGTAAAGTTGTAACTCCATTCGCATATCGTCTGCCATAGCTTTCACTTTCGCTTGCTTTTCAGCTGGAAGATTATTCATCAGATCTTTAAATTTCACGCTCATTTTCTTGCTCCTTAGTTAATTCAGAAAGGTAATCATCATAGGTTTGTTCCGCTAGGGCAATCATCTCTTTGTAAAAGAGTTTTTCTTTCTTGCCTTTTTTATCTCCGCCACATAAAACAATCGCTTGTCTGACAGGGTCGAAAATATAAAATAAACGGAATACCGATAATTTAGACTGTACTCGCAATTCTTTTAAATTGGTATATTTAGAGCCTTGCAGCGTATCCGCATAAGGTCTGCTTAATTGTGGACCTTCTGTTGATAATAATTCCAACGCCGCATAGATTTTTAATACGTCATCTTCTGCCAGCGTTTCTAACCAGTTCAAAAGTGGGTCTTGTAAAATTACTTCCCATTCTTGTTTCATACAGCTATTACCTTTCTTATTATTTATATAGATTTTAATCTATATAAGATTCAGAAGCAATAGATAATTTAACGATTTGCTAAATAATCAGCCACTCCGTCATCATCTTCATCATCCATTTTTTCTTGGTAAAACGGCATAAAATCAGATAACTCTGGAGGCTTAGACTTAGGGTCTCGATTTATCATAGCAAGCAAATGTGAAACTTGTGCAGTACGATAATCCTCTCGCCATAATCCAAAAGGCTGTTCCTGATAAAACATTTCGTACTCTTGCAAATGGCTTTCTGTCATTTGTTCTATTTCCTCAAGAGTTTTGCCGAGCGAAAGAGAAAGGTTTAGTTGGAACTTTCGTCGGCTGGTAAGTTTTTTGGCTCAAGCTCCGCAATGGCTTGGCTTAATTGTTCAAATACCGCCTTATCAAGTGCCGAAAGTGCGGCTAAATCATCAGGATTTTTAGCATCAAATAAATTATTGCCTTGTTCATCACAAAGTCGAGTAGCTAATGTTCGAGTTAATCGATTAGGATCGTAGATTTTTGATAGTTGCTCAGTGAGAGTTATTTCATCGTTGAACGCTAATGTAATGCCCTGCTCTTCAGCGATGCGAATTAACTCTTGTTGCTGTCCATAAAGGGCTTGATTCATTTCACCAACAGTAAACTCACGGATATAATAATTCTCGCCATTAATAATGATTGGGGTAATTTTAGGCTTATTGGCTAAAAGTTTTTCACGTAGATTCATTATTTATCACCTTTGTTTTTAATTGAATTAATAATATTTGGGAGTCGCCAAGCGATGATGAAACATACGCCTAACACTAAATAAGCTAAGGTCGTTTCCCATAACCCATATTGCATAGCTTGCTCCTTGAATAAAGGAAGAAAGTTAGTTATAATTTCCAATGAAGTTTATTCCTTTTAAGTATGGTTTAATTGGAATGAAAAACCCCGAGAGTTCGCTGCTTTCGGGGTTTTAGTTTTTATAAAGTGCAGTCAAAATTCACCGCACTTTGCGGCTATGCTGGTAAGTGATAATCGCGTTTTGCTTTTTTAATCGTTACACCAGATTCAAATTTACCTTTTACTTCACCACTGAAATTTGGTGAGGTTTGGATAAATCCTGTGCCGTAAAGAGAACCTTGAGCATTTTTCAATATCATCATCCAAGGGAAGGTTTCTTTCGCATAAAACTTCTTGCGCAAGTCAGCTTGCATTGCGGTAGCTGGCGCATAGAAGAAGGTTAATTTAATTGAGCCATACTCAATCTCACCTGCTTCTGTTTCTGTACCTTCAGAACACATGGTTGTAATATCTTCTTCACCTAATGTGTCGCCATCACCCTCAATCTGTTTAATCGCACAGAAATTAGATGACCATTTCACGGTAGAAACTTTAACTGCTGCGTAACTGGCTGGCGCATCTTGGCTTGTCCAATCTACTTCATCTGCAAGTGTAATTAAGTCATTGGTAACGGCTTTTACAGGATAATATCCATCAAGCGCACCTAGACCAGTTAGCTTAATAAAATCCCCTACTTTGGCACCATGCCCTGCTGATGTAATGGTTGCATTAGGCTTAACCGTTACGGCTGTGACTGCTTTGCCTTCGGTTAGACCAGTGCCCAAATAAAATTTAGTGCCTTGAAAAGGTGTTGTTTGTGTAGGCATATCTAGTCCTCATACTTAATTTGATATTTAAGGTTAGAAACGAACCAAGTACGATTTGTCGTATCTTGCTCGTATTCGTAGCTAATAAGAGTCATTTCGGAAATGTTTTCCGATAATTCATCATTAGATATAGCTACGCTTAATCGCTCTTTGATTTTGTCTGCAATATCATCTAATGCGTCGTCGCCTAAAGCTGTTTTCAGATAAATTGCGATATTTAATGCTGCGGTATATTCGTGATGACAGAGATCTACCTCTTCGCACGAAATCTCATCAAGAAAAACTGCAATAGCTGTTTTTTCTTGGTCAATATCAATAAATAAAGGGCGCCCAGAATAAATATTCTCAACACCCTTTATACTGCTTTTGAGCATATCCGACACTTGATGCCGAATCTTCTTATGAATTAGCATTTAATCCTCTATTTTTTTAAAATGTCACTCAACTCTCTTGTCAGTTCGACTTTGATCTGACTTGAATAATCTTTTAACTCATTATGGAAAGCCGTTGTTAATGGTCTAGATAACGGAATCTTAACAACATCAATTGAATACCGCTCTTTACCTTGTCGCTGCATAACGTGTTTACGACCATTTGCTAGAGTTTGAATAAAACCGCGTTGTATTTGATATTTGCCTATTCTAATTTGCCCTTTACTCGCTCGCATGGTTCGTCTAGGGTTTTCCAATAATCGAATTAATGGTAAATTTCTTCTATCAACTCGTATTTTTGCAACTGGTCGATTCGCTGTTGCTTTTTGGGATAATCGAGTTCGCTTACGGATTAATTTAGCTGGCACATGAATCTCTTTGGATACATTTTTTGTTCCATTTTTGATTGCACTTCTCGCCACCTTATTAATCGCTTTTGCTGCCGCTTTAGGCGCGACTTGATTAGCCAGTTTTTGGATATTAGCTTGTAATGCTGCCATCCCTTCAATTTTCACCGCCATATTTACTCCAATTGCAGCACGATCTTCCCATCTTCAAAACTAAACCCTCGCACAACATATTCCTCTGTTGAAGAAATAATGATATCTCCAAGTTTTGGCTTATATCCTGATGCTTTAAAAAGAGTGAGAGTACGCGTCGTGCCATTAATTAAGTAATCATCGGTGTAATTGCCACTCATTAGTTTTGGGCTTTCATCAAGCACCGCTTTGTATTTTTTGCCGTTGATAACATAGACGGACATCATCACATCTGATATGACGTTGTCCGCCTGTGCGAGTGCGTCATCAAACGGACTAAGCGTTGATCTTGACATCGACAGTGTCCACGGTTGCACCACTTGCGTGCCATGCAATACCTAAGCGTTTGTTAGTGCCTGCGGTAGTTGTTGCACCCTCAGTCGCAGACCAGTAAACGATCGCACCTTGTTTAATGTCGTCAGCCGCTTTTGCCTTGACCGTAAATACACCTGTAGTCAAACCAACACCAACGGCGGATTTTTCTACATCAGAAATAGCAATCGCCACAAGGTTTTCTAACATCACTACATCACCGCTTTTCACGGCAGCGGCAGCGGTAAAACGCACGGTGTTCCCGTCTTGCATATAGTTTTTAGCCATATTTAATAATCCTTTGATTTTGATAATAAAAAACCGCACTTCGGTTAAAAGTACGGTCGTTATTTAGGGCGATTTAAGTTACTTATTGGTAACTTTTACAATGCCACGGTAGTCAATTACATTAACACCTGCATCAATGCGCACCTTGGTAGATACGCCATCAACAGTGAAACCTTGTTGTTGCTCCATGTATGGCGTATCAATGCCGTCAAGGTAAGAAACTTCAATAGCCTCTTTGTTGATTAAGTACCAAGATTTTGGATCGGCAACTTGTAAACGTGCGGATTTAACTGTCGGCACAATGTCACGGATTGGATTGATAATGCCAGAATTAATATCAGCTCCCTCCACACTTGCTGAACCTAGAACTTGTTTAGCACGAGTATAAAGTGAGGTTGGTAACAACATAAAATCAGGCTCAATCGCTAATGGTTCACCACGAGTATTGACAAATCCATTCATCATTTGAATTGCTTTATCAATATTGGTTACATCTAATGCGGCATTATCAAATGAGTTTTTGTGCGAGGCATCAAATAATTTTTTGCCATCTTGCGCAATCGCGTTACCAGTTAATAACGCAAATACTAATTTAGCGATGGTTGCACGTGCCGCTTGTCCCATTTTTTCAGGAATTTTTGTCAACAAGTGCATATCGTCATTGATGATTGCTTGACGGGTAATACTAAATAATTGCCCGTAAGTCGCTAATGCAACGCTAGCGCCCTCATCGCCGATTGTGCCGTAGGTGTACTCCTCACCCTCACCAACTTGCGGTAAGTAACCAAAGTCACCTAATCCAACACGTTTCGCCGCGCGGAAGTCGGTTAATGTGCCACGAGATGTAAACTGATCAAAGTTTTCCGCTGCGGTTTCCCAACCTTTAAGCAAGGATTTGTGCGCTACATCAATTAAGATCTGACCAAAGTCAGAGCTTGAGTGAGTAAATGCCAAACCAACCATGCTCATTGCATTTTGACCCGATACACTAATACCTCGATCAACCAATGATGCACGAGCAAGCTCACGCAATGTCATCGCATTGTAGGCGTTGTCTTTAGCATTTACTTTGTCTTTGTCGATACCTGCACGAGCCAATAAGGATTGTTTCACACTATCACCAACAATGTTACCGTTATCGGCATAAGGCGTTACTGCTGCACTTGGGGTTGTGCCTGCACCAAGTTTTGCTAATAATTTGTCTTTGGCTTGATCTGCGGTAATTGATAAATCACCTAAACACTCCACTAACAAATCATTGTGCGTAGTACCAAACGGTGCAAATACGGCTTTAATGTCAGTGTTGCGTTTATTTAATTCCGCCTGCACTTGTGCGGTGTTATCTACCGGAGCTGTCGGCGCTTGATTTGCCGGTTCAGTTGGTGCTGGTTGTGCAGGAGTTGGTGTTGCTTGTGGTGCGGATGCGCCAGCGTTGCCTTGTGGCTTAAACAACATGTCTTTCATTGCTTTTGGCATATTTTCAAAGTCCTCTAATTTTCTTGATTTAATAGACGCCATCGCCACAAGTGGTTCGGCTAGTTTGTCTGCAAATCCTTGTTCAACACATTCTTTTCCGTTGAGCCAAGTTTCTGCTGATAGCATTTCTGCTAATTCTTCAGGTGTTTTTCCTGTTTTGCTTGCATAAGCTGGGATTAGCGTATTTTCGACCTTGTCTAATAAGTCGGCATATTTGCGCATATCCTCAGCATCGCCACCTTGGATGCCCCAAGGCTTGTGGATCATCATCATTGCATTTTCCGGCATGATTACCTCATTGCCCGCCATCGCAATAACGCTCGCCATACTTGCCGCCAAGCCGTCAATGTAAACTGTCACCTTTGCAGGGTGATTTTTTAGCAAGTTGTAAATCGCGATCCCATCAAAAACATCACCACCTGGTGAGTGGATGTGTAGGTTAATCTGCTTAATGTTGTTTCCGCAGTCTTTTAAATCCTGCGCAAAGCTCGCAGCAGATACGCCCCAAAATCCGATCTCATCGTAAATTGAGATCTCTGCCGTATCGTTGGCTTTGGCTTTGGCTTTGATTGAGTACCAAGACTGGTTATTCGTCTTTGTCGCGCTCGTTGCCATCGCCACCGGCGACAGAATCATTTTTTGTTTTGTCATTTGTCGTACCTGTGTTAGTTAAATCCGTGTCAAACTTGAGACCAAATTTGCGGTTTTCCTCAACCTCAACTCTACGTCTGCGTTTAACTTCTGCCGGGTTGCTGCCGCTTGCTCGTACTGCTTGGCTTTCGGTCGCTAATCCACCTTTAATGCGCTCTTTCCAGGCTTGCGCCTCTTTAATTGGATCAATCCATGGCATCACTGGGCCACTGTAAACAGCGTTATAAAGTGACGCTGGATCAATATCGACTGGCACCTCAATTTCACCGCTAACAATCGCCATTTTTAGCCATTCGCGATAAATCGGGCGGGAGATATGCGCAACAAAGGTATCTTGTAAAACGGAGTAGCCCTCAAAGCTCTCTACCAACTCTTGGCGTTGGCTTGAGTAAGTGCCGTTATAATCTCGCGCAATGCTTGAGTAACTGGAGCGAGTTCCCGCCGCCGTTGCTCTTAATTGTCCGTTTCTAAAGGTTTCAAGGTTAACGTTCGGGCGGTTTGAGTTGATTAACCCGATGTCCTCACCAGGTTTTAAATCATCAATGATTGCACCGGGAGCAATCTCAAAATCTCGCTCCGGACTGTCTGCGCTGTAATCCTCATTATCTCCGTAGAGTGCGGCATCACCTTTTTTGATGTACATCGTAAAGGCGGCGGCAATTCGTGCGGCCACACGCTCGCTTTCCTCATAATCTTTAAGGTCAGCAAGTCGGATAATTACACCGTGCAACATCGATACGCCACGCAACTGGTGCAAGCGTTTTTTAAACGCAAGGTGCAACATATTTTCTGCCGGCACCGATTTAACTCGCCCGTAAGTGCGGTTATTTTCTTGGGGGTTATCCATGTAAACACGGTACGACTTAGGACGACGCCATGCGTCAAGCTCTACCCCTTGAATTAAATTTGCCGTATCAAGAGTATTCATCGGCACAAAATCAGGCTCTAACGCCTCAAGGCTAAATGCGATTTTGGTGCTGTGATTGAGACCTGCTACACTGCCTCGCACAAGTTGGATAAACACTTCCCCATCACGGAGCCACGTGCGTAACAACATCCGCTCAAGTTCGGGGCGAGTAAATTGTCCTGTCACTTCAGGACAGATAGACCATTCCGCCCATTTTTTGCGGATTTGTTCAGCTAAGGTTTCATTCACATCACCGTTTAAATTCATCGGCTGTGGCTCAATATGGATACCTCGTGAGCCAATAACACGTTCTTCCATCTTGTCCAAAATGCCAATCACAATATCGTGATTTTGGTCTAACGCTCGAGCTTGTTCTCGCAAACTGACCGCACTTTGTTTGGTAGATACATTCGCGCCTTGGCTTTCGCGTTTTGCCTTATGTGTACGGCTTGGCATTGCGGCCTCGTATGCATTCATCACATATCGGCTTTTTGCTCGCTGTGCGCCCCATTTAGGCGAGATTGCGGCAATTGTTTTATCTAATATTCCCATCGTTTAAAATCTCGCATATTTGATTCTGTGGCGTTTAACGCGCTGTCTTGTTTCCGCTAATAACTCATTAAGCATTTGTTGATAGCGGTCACGTTGTTTTGTCCATTCGGACACTTGGTAAGATACCGATCGCCCATTAAAACTAACTTGGCTTTGGGCGTTTTCGATCTTTTCATCAAGAGCTCGGATTTTTTCTTCAAGCTCGTCTTTGTCGTAAATCACAGCCACCCACCTTTTTTCTTGCTTGCGCCACCGTTTAACCAATTACTTTTTGGTTTGGGTTTCGGTTGCGGTTTTACTTGTTCAATTTCTACCGCACTTTCAGTTTCTTCCTCTGGTGCGGATGATTCTTTGCGGATCACGTTAGGGTTTACACTTGGCAATTTCGCCCAGTATGGGACATTGTCCTCATCGCCCCACTTAATACGCTCATAACCACGCAAAATAGCGATCGCATGGGCATAGCAAAATAAGTCAAATGCCTCATTGTTACCTTTGCCTGGTTTGCGCCACTTACCGTCTTGTCCTCGCTCCTCATAGGTCAATTCATCAAAAAACCATTCGCCAAGCCACGACGGAAAATGGATATAGTTAGCCCCGATAGTCTCACGGCTTAGTGCGTTACTAATGCGATCTTTGAGTTGGTCTGTTTGAAGTAGGTATAGCGGCACATCACCTCGTGCTTTAGCATGACGATCTGACCGTGAGGTGTTATCAGGATAAGTTCGAGAAATCAGTTTTTGGCGTTTGGTACTATCACCTTTAACGAGATACACTCGTTTTGATATGCCATCTCGTTTGCATCTACGCCAAAACTTATAGGCGTTATCTGTTACACCGTCCTCACCGCCACTATCCACCGCCATTGCAAGGATTGGCATAAATCCGCTGTCTAATCCCTCAATACGATATTGCTTATTAAGCACATCACTAATGAGTAAATCCCAGTCCTCAGGGTAGGCGGACGGATCAATTGGTAGGCTTTCCCCCTCTGAATTGCTCCGCATTGATGATTTAATGTTGTATCTATCAATGAGCCACCGTTCGCTGTTTTCACCATAGCCCACAATTTGGACGACAAAACGGCGATTCCGCCCACCCTGTACATCAACTGCAGCCAATAAAAAACGGCACCCATAAGGTACCGTTCTTTTTTCTGTATCTTCTCGCCGCTCCATTAATTCATCACTTCGGCGTTGCTCAAGTGCGGAGCGTGGCAAATAAGGCAATCCCCAGTCTGTATTTGTTACTGCCTTTAGCGTTTCTTCACTGCCTGTCATTTCAAATTCATGTTCAGCAGTGAGTAATTTATAAGTTAATTGCGCCCATGTTTGATAAGCGGCGGCAGGGCCTTCTAGCCAAAATGATGCAATACGGGAGTTTCTGCCCTCGCCATGTATCACACCATCTTTGTCTATCGTTTGCCCTTCCTTTAGCCATTTGCCGCCAATGTTTAATGCGCGTTTCTTGTCAGGATCTACGAGAGATTGACAATGTGGGCATTGTAAACGAGCGTTTTCGCTTGCCTTAACATAGTCAGTATCATTACGATAACCCACCATATTTGCCATTGATGGCTCAAACCACTCTTTGCAATGTGGACATTGCCAATAGAATCTGTGTCTATCACCACGGTTATATAAAGATAAAATCCCAGTTGTTGGCGGGGCCTCGTGAGTAGTTTTTGGATGATGTTTTATATCAACAATATCCTTGCCTGGTGAACTCTCTACAAGTGTCATACCCGCACTCATAAATGTAGTCGTCCGTTTGGACGCTAAACTAAATCCGTCACCCTCACCGTCCACATCATCGGGCCAGCGGTCGTAATCGGTTAATGCAACGTACTTGTAATCGGATGATGACAGCACATTAATAGACGGCCAGCCAATTTTTAATAAATTACCTGCCCTAAAATATTTATCGTGGACATTGTTATCGTTTTTACGCGGACTTAATCTTTTTGCAATCTCAGGTGAGCATCTAAAAGTGCGGTCTAAACGTTTACGACTATGCTCACTGGCTTTCTCTTGTGTAAGTTGCACCAAGAGGAAATCAGACGGATCACAAATAATCGCATAGGTTATCCAGCCATCAATCAATCCGATTGTTTTACCAGTACGAGCTGGCCCAACAAAAATAACTGCGTCATACTCACGAGAGTTTAGGCAGTCCATCGGATCTAACATATATGCAGCAGTATCTTTATCCCATTTAACAGAGTTACCCCCACCAACTGGCACTCGCATATATTCCGCTACGGCTTCCGATACTTTCATTCGGCGAGGCGGTTTAAGTAGATTTGCAATATCTCGCCTAATATCTTTAGCTGATGCAAACATGACTACTCCTCTGATTTATTATCGCCAGCCTGTATATGTAATGACATTTGCGATTTAACGTCATCAATCACCTGTATTACACGAGTTAATTGTGCTGGAGTTAACGCACAATCACGCTCTAAAATATCTGGCAATGTATCAAGTGATTGCACAACAGCTTTAGCCAAAAATCCCATCTCTTGAGCAACTTCAAATGATGGCACCAGTTCGCCAGTATCTCGCTCGTATTTAAGTCTTTCGTTTTCCGCTTGCCAAAATGCTCGTCTCTCAACAGGCGACAAGCTATCAACATCTGCCGTCATTTTTTCGGCAAGCCCGATTTTGATTAAATCAGATAGTGCATAGAGCTTTAATTTGGAATTACTGCCAATAGCTGGCGTTAGTCCTGCAAGCCTTTGTGACACGGTTTGCCGATGCATTCCGACCAGTTCGGCGATCTGATTTATATTGAGTTTTAAGTCGTATAAATTATCCATAGCCGAGACCGTTAAAATGCCCAAAAAAGGGAAAAGATGATGATGCCTAAGATGTCAAAAAACTGTCGAAAACCGCGCGCCCGAAACCCCGTGGAAAGGGGTATCCCCTCAGGAGTACCTTTTGCCGTCACGATTCTTTATAAAAATCACTCGATATATTTTTGTTTTGTCCATAAAACATAGCTTAGGACTACCCTCGAGCCATCATCAGATAGTCAAGGTCAGTCCTAATGTATGTGTCTGTATATGCCAATAAAAAAAGACCGCACTTTAATTGGCGGTCTTGGTTTGGTTAATCCACTTATTAAGATTATCTACTTGGCTTGCACACTTATCTCGCTCTGCGGTTACCTTAACTAACTGTATGACTACATCGCCGTATGTTTCCCCAGTAAATGCTGTTTTGACACAAGGTACAGTATAGGCTTGAGGCGGATAAATATATTCTGCTTTAGTCGTGATTTTATTTGTACAAGCGGTCAAGAACAGACTGAGGCAAACGAGTGTGAGCACAAGGTTGAGTCTTAATGATTGTTTTAACTGATTCAGCATTTTCTGTTGCTATCCTTTCTATCTCATTATTACGCTCTTGTTGCTCAATAACTGCATCACGCTCTTGTTGTAGCGTAATAGCCAATGCCTTGTTCGCATCTTCTTGCTGCTGGATAGTTTGGGCTTGTGCTTGGTTCTCGGCTTTTAAACTACTTATCTTCTGAGATTGAAACCAAGTCCAACCACACAAGCCCAAAATCAAACAAAGTGCGGTCAATTTTATGGCAGTTTCAAATCGGCTAAACATAATGCTTTCTCTTTTTCTCGGCGAACCACCAAACCTGCTAATTTTTTACCACTGGCATACACCCATCTAGGAAATTCGCCACAAGCCTTTTCATATTGTTTTGCTCGAAGATATTTAAACATCGTAGATTTGCTTACTGCCCCACAACCCACATTAAAAGTGATTGACACCGCAGAATCAAATACCGATTGCGGTAACATCTCGCCATTACCATATTTATTCACACATCGTTCAGCAATCACAATATCATTCTTCCAACGTTCGGCAATTTCCAAATCTGTGTAACGGTGTTTTGGATTGATTTTCTTACCACCATATTCAGTTGAACCAATTCCTACGGTCAAAACATCCGCAGGGCATTGATACGGATCACGTCTGCAACCCTCGGCATTCCCAATAATTTCAGCACCTACAGGACTTAATCTTAGCTCGCCACCGAACTGAGCATACATTAATCCCATTACCGTAATCACAGAACAAACACCAAGAGCTTTCCTAGTTTTTGTCAAAATCATCATCAAATCCTAAAGACAATCGTTTCATTTTCACACGGTGTATTTCTTCTGCACGCCGTTCTTCATTTTTTCTAACTTTCCCTTCTTGGCATTTAGCATACATATTCACGAGACCACTTATTAAACCTATAACAAGCCCCATAATAGCCAGCCATTCTTGAAATGAATACATTGCCCAGAACGCACCAAAGCCAGACCAAAAAATACTTTGGCTTCCTGCATCTTTTAACATTTTTACACTCCACCCATTTACAGGGCTGATAAAAAAAGCCCACGCATTAACGTGAGCTTGTGATGTGGCAAAGGCGCAAGGAATCGAACCTCAATTAGCGGTTTTGGAGACCGCTGTCTTACCATTAGACTACGCCCTTATAGTTTGATAACAAAAAGCCCCGACCGTTTCCGATCAGGGCTGTAAAAATCAATTTAGGTGTTCACTACTTATACTGCGACCACCATACATCTAAATAGTATGACACTTTGCCAAATATGTCAATATGTAATTTTGATTTTTTTGATATTTGTTGCACGTTCCCTGCTAGTTCTCTGAATAATAAAGCAAGTTATAAGCAGTTCGTGAATTATTGCTTTTGCAAAGTGTATCTCTTTTTCGACTTCACGATAGATTGTCCTAAAACTTGGCACTCTTACGTTAGATTTACCTGCACAAGGTCTCATTTCCTTAGCTTTGGATTTGCCGTGTAGGTGTTCTGCTATAAAATTGATTGTTCTTTTGTTTACATAATAAGCAAACACAATAAAGTGTAAGATTTGGTCATTTTTCTTAAAAAACATTTCAATGGTTTGACTAATCATAAACCCAGTTTCATCATCGCAAATTGGTTCATTTGGCTCTGCAGGAATGACTGATTGCATTAGTTTTGCAATAATATTTAATTGCGGTTTATCAAGCCTACCGCTGCGCACCCAAGAACCCCATTGATACATATAACGGTCAACAAATTCTTCTTGCTCAATCGTTAGTTCTGATAATTCACTAAATTTACGCATTTATTCCTCTAGCTCTTTAATTTTTGCCTTGTAATACTTAATAATCGCCTTGCAATCTTCAATGGTGTATTTTTTCGGTTCGTGGTCTTGCCGTTCTAACCAAGCTACCTTATCCGCACCGATTTTATTGACGAGATTTATTCGATATTCGATGATGTTTCCGCTCTTATGGTCATTACAGGGGGCGCATTGCTTATGTACGTTGAGCTCACAAAATCTTAATTCAGGGCACGCCCCAACGCTCCGATAATGTCCAGCATGGTATTGCCCTTGATGATGCCGACCGCAACTGATACAAGGCTGGTCTTTATCTCGTAAACGGATAAATTTATTAAAGACCGATTGAGCCTCTTTTAACCATTCTGAGCGACTTTTTAATTTATCCTTACGTTCCCTTTGTTTTTTCTTTTCCGCTCGTTCTTGCGCTTTTTGTGCATTATCTCGGGCTAATTTAATCGCACATTCAGGTGAGCAAACTTTTTGAGTTGAGCTAAAGGTTTTTACAAACGGTTGGGCACAAACTTTGCATTTATACTCTTTAGCCATTAGCCAAACACCATATTAAACATTACCCAAACTGCCACAATCCAAAGCACGATTTTTAACTCTAAAATCTCGTCATCATTTAAGTGTTTCATTTAAAATCCCCATCTATCGTTAAATCTCACACCATTTTGCACGCCCCATGCGGTCGTATATTCAATCAAGCTGGCCATGCGTCTAATACCCATTTTTGATGTTTGCTCCCGTACATTAACCAACTCTCCTTCAATTCCGGTAACCAACTTATAGGGTAGCTTTGTTGCGATGGTATGCCCGCTCACCAATAAATTTTTCCATCCGTATAAATCGTATTTGTCACCTTGCCATAACGCCTGATTTGATATATCACCAAGCATTGCATGAAATTTATCGTTCTGCTCCATTGAGCGGGTTTTTACTTTTATCTCCACAACAAGAGGATCTGATTCGCTTATTGGCAATTGGCGGATAGTGTCGATCACTCGATTTCTTACTGCCTCATTGACTAAATACATCCGAGGGTAATTATGCTCCATCGTAACCACCTACTTTCTTGATAAAATCAAGGCTAATTGAACGTGTGACAAAGTCTTCCATTGTTGGATCAAAGACTACGACCATTTGCCCTTTGCTATTCCCCTTGATTTCTTTTCCTGTTACAGGGTTGATAAATGCAATTCGACCACCTGTAATATCAATCACTTCATTTGCCACGCCTTGAATATGGTTTTGATACCATTGAGTAGATTTATCATTGTTGAGTAACATCACGACCAAATAACCAGCATCACATAATTCTTTTGCGCGTTGTAGATATGGTGTAACGTTGGAATAAGGCGGGTTCACATAGATTCTTAACGGAGCCGAACAACGTTCTGCGACTTCGTCCAACAATACATCTAACATTTGCTCAATCGGCATTAGAAAGTCATCTGCGATTGATTGATGCTCATCATTATCTGAGTTAGGTTCGCCGATATAGTGACATGTCAAGGCGTTGTTGGCTGTTGCACAACCATCAAGATCGAACCAACCGAAACGTTGAGATAGCCATTCAAAGACATAGTGCGGTGTTTGCCATGTATCTTTATCAAATTGTTGTCCTGTCATTGCAATGCCCCTTTCCCTTTCATCATTGCCATCAAGCTATCTCGCGCTTTATCAGCCTTCGCTTTATCGTAAAAACTTGGCTTTGCTGGAATCATCTTCGGAATATCCTCAAAAGGAAAATTCGACCGCACTTTTTCCGCCGCTTCTGTGAGTAATTTCGGAATAGTTTTCAACGTGTCCTCTTCCGATTTTTTCTTGCACTTTTCGTACAGATTTTTAAGCAACCAAAATTCCACTTTTGAACGATATTGAAATTCATCCCGATTGAATCGGGCATAGCCTAAGAAAGTGTTATAACGTTGGTATAATTCCGCTTCATTCGGTAAGCCCAATACGTGGTAGTCCAGAACTTTGCATGCTTGAATAAATTCACCTACACTTGGCAAATACCCATTTGGCTTAGCACGCATTTCCGCCATACCTCGTTTAACTTGTGTTATTTTTGTAATTCCATTTTCAGCAAAGCCTAAAATCCACTGACGTTTTACTACCTGCAATCGCTCTAGAGTGAGGTTGAGCAACTGAGGGCAACTAGCGCAAAGTTGGTCGAACAACGTATCAATAAATTTCTCCACTTGTGGTGATACACCTTGGTGCAATGATTGATTAGTTAATTGGTTCACAGTACATTCTCCCAGTCTTCAGGACGATTCCACGGCAACGCATTTTTTTCTTCAAAACTCATTTTTTGCGCTTGGGATGTTCGCAGTTTCTCATCACGCCAATCCCACGCTGCGTTAAATCCCTGCCAGTTGCGTTCGATGCAAATCTCCACCGCTTCACAAATCGAAATTCCTGCTTTGTCCGCTTGTTTTTGCAAACGGCTAAGTTGCGTTTCGCTAATTGCCCCTCGCTTAGTTTTACGATGCGCAATAAAATCTTTAGCAAGCTGTCCTGTTATGCCGAACCGCTCAAGCAACATTTCGGATTCGCTTTTTTGCGTAGTTTTTTTAGGTTCATTGACTGGTTCTAAAGAGTGACTGGTTCTGGGTGAAATATTTTCACTACCCCCTAGTGCAAAATTTTCACTACCTAGTGAAATATTTTCACTACCCAGTGCAAAATTTTCACTACCTTGTTCAAGGTGTAAAAAGTATAAATTTGAGATGGAACCATCTTTATTTTTACGTTCTTTTTTGCTTACTAATCCCATTTTGATTAAATATTCAATGTGACTGATTGCACTACGTCGGGTCATCTCGCATTTATCGGCAATGTATTGATAACTTGGGAAACAAATTCCATCATCATTGGCATTATCTGCTAGTTTTAAAAGCACAAGTTTTCTAGCAGGATTACCAACCTTACAATTCATTGCTTGAACCATTAATCGCATACTCATAACATCAACTCCGAAGCATAACGTGACGCAATAAATTCAATGCCTTTGCTTGTTACACGTGTCTGTGTGTAATTGTGACCGTGTTCAGCGGTACCTGTTTTAACCGTAAAAAGATCTTTGGTGCGTGCCGATTGATAAGGCAAAAGCACGCCAGATTGACGATACAAATATTTATCTTCCACCAAGCGATTGACTAATGCACGCTCAGGCATTTTTAAAATCTTCGCCGTCTCACGAAATGATTTACTCGTCCCTACTTCCACATAGTGATCAACAAAAGCGACTTTAGGCGCATTACGCTCTTTTTCTGCTTGTAACTGAGCGGCTAACATCAACGCCTCAGAAAAAGATTGCGGAATAAGTGCGGTTGGTTTTTGTTGATTTTCCAACGCTTGCCAGCGATCGACAATTGCCGCAGTAAATTCAGGACAATTCTGAGCAACAACAATTAAACTATCTCGTTTGGTTAGATGGTACTCATAATAAGTCTGACCGTTCTGTGGATGGGTGTAAGCCATTGGCTGATACCCCCAAATCACCTCTTTTGCGATAAGTCTTTCGATTGAACGACACAGATCGCTGTGGTTTTTATTGATTAATTCCGCAATTTCACGACTACTCATCGTCAAAGTGCTTGTGTTTTCTTTCGAAATCGTTAATAATTGATTCATCTGTATATTCCTTAATGAATTAGCCACGAAATCTCCTCGTGGCTTTTTTTATTTCTTGTGTAACACAATCGCACATTCAATCGAATGTTGCGTCGCTGCCAAATGTTTACTCAATGCTTGACGTATTTTGTCTTCTTCTTTCGAAGTGATTTCGCCGTCTTCTAACGCTGTTTCTAATGCAGCAAATAACAAGCCTCGTGCGGAAAGCTCGTGCAGTTGTAAATTAGCAAGCTCAACCTTGTCTAATTCATTCTCTGCTACATCAGGTACAAAACGCCCACCAGCCAAACGGCATAGTTCATCAATAAATTGCGTGCAGCCATATTCTTGCTGAATCGCAATTAATTCTTCATTTTTGAATCGCTGTCCCTTTGTTTGATAAAGACGATTGTTTAATTCCGCCTCCGAAAATCCGAGAAACCCTGCAACCGCACTTTTGCCGCCAGGTATCTTTTCAATCATTTCCATAATGACTTTCTTCATTGCCATAATTTTTGCCTTATTTTTATGGTTTTCTTTTCCGTTGGTCTTGTTAAATTAAATTCCGTAAACATCAGGTAGGATTTCAGATTTTTTAACTTGTCTTTTCGTGGCTTTTTCAATTGCAACCGCCACGCTTGGAGGTGCTTTTGATTTGCCCGAAATGATTTGCGAAAGAAATGATGGAGCAATACCAATTTTTCTTGCGAAATCAGCCTGAAATCCACGAGGTTTATCGGAAAAATATGCTTTTAAACTCATATAAATCCCACCATTTAGTAAAAACTAAAGTGAGTTTAGTTTTTATTTAGTATTTTGTCAAGAATATTTAGTTTTTGCTTATTTAGTTAATGCTAAATAAAATCAAAAAAACGGAGGGCGTATGAAACAAATAAGATCGCAAATGGCGGAAATAAGACGGGCAAACCTTAAAATATGGTTTTCCGACAAACAGCTACCGGAGAAAGATAAGAGCTTTATTTCGCAGTTAATAAGCGGCAAAACGGAATCTTTTGGCGAGAAAGCCGCTAGACGATTAGAGCGTGATCATGGTATCCCTGATTTGTTTTTAGACAACCCAAGCATAGCCAACACTGATTTGAGTAACACTAAATTTAGCGGCGGTACAGTATCAATTACGACCGCTAATAAAATTACACATGGCGGCCAGTTAATAGCGCAATCAGAACTAGACGGAAATTACAAACACCGAATAGATTACTTGGACGTTAGAGCGGCGGCGGGGCTGACCGGATTTGAAAACTCGGACTACCCCGAAATAGTATCAAGTCTATTTTTGTCTGATGAGGGGTTATTGCAGATCATCGGTCGTAAGTCTGCCGTCGGCATTAAGATTGTCAACGTGCCAACAGATAGTATGGAGCCAACAATCCGTAAGGGTGATTGGGTGTTTTTGGATACCAATATTGATTATTACAACGGAGACGGCGTTTATGCTTTTGCGATAGATGGTGCACTATTTATCAAACGCATACAAAAACTTGTTGGTGGCGGGTATAGATTGCTCTCAGACAACAAGGACTATGATCCACAAGATATAACAGACGAGATCTGCCAAACTGCAAAATTTGTTGGTCGGTTTATCAAGACAATCCATATTGATGTTGCAACGTTATAAAAGGTCAAAGGGGCAAGCATGCGCGCGGTAGCACAAAGAATAAAACAAGAGCGAGAAAAACAAACTAATCCTCGAGCGCATGGAGCACCTAAATGAAAAGATGGATTTTTTGCTAACAGTTGGCGAAATCACGCCTAAGGATATTAAATGAGTGAAGGAATTTTATCTTTTACAATCGAAGAACAAATTAAGTACAATACAACAGGTGGAATACGCATAAAGGACTTGATAAAGTCACTTGAATCTTTGGAGGAATTGACTAAACAAACCAAGGGTGCGTTATCCGATCTCTTGGGCGTTAAGGTTAAAAGCATTGATCTTAAAGTGTCCGAAGTAAGAGAAGGCAGCATGATTGAAACAATCCATGCAGAAGTAAAATACTACAACGAAAACAAAGATGATGTAGATCAACAAATAAATAAATTCGTTAATAAGAACAAAATGAAAGTAGGTGTATTCGGAGCGGTGTTAGCTGGCATAGCGGCTTTTGGGGTGTGGCATTATGTTACAACCGATTCTGCGAAAAATATTAATGTTAACGTGTCTGGCAGTTATAATAACGTAATTGTGAGCAGCGCAGGTGCCGTTGGCGTGCCTGCCGATGAATTTAAAACCATGATCGAAAAAAGCCCAGTAAACAAAAAAACACTTGCGAAAAGCGCTATAGGATTTATAAACCCAGCAAAACAAGAGAACGGTAGCACCTCAATTTCATTTAGCGACAATAATGTAACAATCCCGACGGAACTTGTAGAACAAACCCCGACGGAATATGTTGCACAAAGCGAAGAAAAAAGCGTTGATCTAAAAGATATTACGCTAAATATCAGAGCTTCCGACCGCGATAGCTACGATAAAGGCTGGTATGGTTTTATTGATGGTATCTTTACTAAGCGGGTGCGTATTGATATACCGACCACAATGGATTTAACCGTATTATCCAAGCAAGAGTCCGTCAAAGCCGATGTTGTTCTTTATTCGACACAAAAAGGCGACAAAACAGACTACAGACATATTGAGCTTAAAGCTATTCACACAAAATAATTTAACTCTGCCAAAACCGCCTAACTGGCGGTTTTTTATTGCTCGTTAAACGCTGCGATCAACTCCTCTAGCACAATCCTCTCCTGCTCATTAGCGTGCACCACTCTCAACTCATCATCTAGGCGCGACACTATCTCATCAATCCCTAAACCATTAATCCCCTCACAATCCAAAGAGATTAGCCATTTTTTAAATTTTTCTTTCATAATTCGCACTCCTTATCGGCAGAGGCATAATAAACCAATCTCAATTTAAACCAATTATCGCTACCAAAACTTGCGATCGGCATCGCAAAAATCTCAAAAACACACCTAAAAACTCAAACTTTACTTGTAATTGATTAAAAAACAAGCAATCAAGCACATTTCTTGAAAATTTATTTCTTTAAAAATCAACTAAATACTAAATTTTATATAAATTTATTCAATTTTTACTAAATAAACCATTTACAAATTGTTTAGCCTTTACTAAACTACACACATCAAAACAAAACACCCATAAGGAACCCAACATGAACATTAATAGCCCAGCAGAATTAAAAGCCTTTTTCATTACCGAAGTGTTAGAGCGTTACGCAGAGAAAACAGGAAAAGCCTTAGAAGCCTTAGCAGATTTGTTTATGACTAATGAAGATTTCAGAAATCTGATTATGGATGAAGTTGAAGTAGAGGTAAAACAAGTTGTAGCACATATTTAAAAATGTACCCACCGCAATAGCAGGCGTAAGCCGAGAGATAAGCAGAGACGGCAGTGGGATTTAATAAAAGAAGAAGAAAAATAAGAACAGTCACTTAAGTTTATCGCCTAAAGTTTTTACTAAGCCCTTTGAGAAGGTCTTGAATAAAAATTTTAATTGCTCTTTAACAAATCGAATCACCCACGAACCAACATCAACATTGGGAATAATGCGTAACTTGAACGCGTGGGGCTGAGGCAATCAAGACAACACCATTTTTAACCGCACTTTTCTCTTAATGCAGCCGAAATCGATTTGACCGGCGACCGCGTTGCGGAATCTGACAAATTAAGCGCATTATCACATTAAAGCGCGGTTAAAAATGGTACACAAATAAGGACAACTATGGCAACTATCATCGTAAAGCGTGATGCAGGTTCGCGCAAATTCACCGAAAAAGGCGAAATTTTACAACGTGGTAAAGCGGGCAGATTAGAAAGAATGTTCGATAAACAACGTCGCATTAATGCCGCGTTTGAAAAAATGGTGGTAAAAGAAAGTGCGGCGGATCGCGCAATTAAATTTGCAGCCAACCGCCAAAAAGAGCAATTTATCGACATAGCCAACTACCACTGCTGCAAAGGTAAACCTGCTGGTACAAACACCGTGCACGCAGTGCAGAAGCGCAGATTAGGGGTAAGAGAATTAATACGATAACCTCAGCTTGAGCCTTACAAGCATAAAAAAAGCCACCCTATTCTAGACAAAAATTTCGTGATTAGCGGCTTTTAGTCGCCAATACCACTGATTGTTTACACCCTGAAATATCTGAAAATACATAGAGGTAGTTCCTTATGCAAGAAGAAATGAAACGCTATGCAATTTCTTATCACTTCGACGGCAAAAGGTGGGCGACAGATGTTTACGCCCATTCATTCGAAGAAGCGGAAGAAAAGCTAAAAGCAATGTCCCAAGGTACTGTTGACGGCGAGATTCACCTTTCAGTTTACATTCCTGAAAATCCGCTATCGAAAGTATCAAGGTTGATTACAAGAATAGCTAAAAAGTTTATGTAAGTCAGTGACTTTCATCACAAATTTTAAACAATTTGGTTAAAGAAACTCACTCGGCGGAAGCGCAGACGGAAGCCCAACGGTGCTAAGCGGTCGTTAGATTGAAAGCCCTAACCTACTTAGTTAAGAGTGAGTTTTAAAGTCTGCCCATGCAAAGCCAGTGAAAAACGGTGCAGTTGCCGAAAGTGGAGCTCAAGCAGGCGAATATCCCAATGTGGATATTTCAAAACACATTTGCTAGTACAGAGACACAACGGCATGTGAAACCGTTGCGAATGATAGATGAAGTGTGTTTTGAAATGGCAAACAAACGAGGAACGCAACAATGGAAAAATTAGAAATTATCTGTTTACAAGCCAAAAAATTAGATAAATTGGAGAATGCATGATTACAATAATAATCGCTTTTTTTACTGCTCTACTTGTATCATTATCAGTTCATTATCTGACAATAATACAAGTAGAAAAATGGTTTGATGAATTCTTTGATGAAGAAACTCAAAAGATGGAAAAATTTACTAAAGAATTGTCAGAAATTATTCAGAAAGGCAAATCCGGCAGAAATTCCGACCTAAAGCAGTAAGAGAAATCTTCCCTTTAACAATATCAATCGTTCTAGGTATTAAAGACTCTTCTATTTGTTGTTTTATTGAAATTTGAATTTCCTCTGGAAGAGGTATGTTATACTCATCCATCATCTTTCCACCCGAATTTAAAAAATTTAATGCATTTTGATTAGTTCGTCTATTTTCTTCATCTTCTTGCTTATATTGCAATAGCAAAGGATTATTTCTATGCTTTTCATATAAAGCATCATTATTTTTGAATGTTTCATAATCAACATCAATAAGTTTTAAACGAATTAAGTTATCAATGGAAGGAGCAATAAGCTGATTATCTTGTGTCTCTGGATTGCCTAAGTATATATGACTACAAAGATCTTTAAATCCACCATTTCCATCCTGAGTCATTCTAATTTTAGAAATTGTCTCATCGCCTGATTGGTAAAGGTATTGTAGATTTTTGGCATCTAATGGACTAAGCATTTTTATCATCTCAGAAAATGATGGATGAATATCTGCTGACTTTGAATTATCCATTGCGGATACAATTAAATTTGAAAACATATTTCGGATTTCTTGTTTATTAACACGAAACCGTGCAGAATCTAATGTAGCACCTATGATATCAATATCAGGCTCTTGCTTATTTTCTTCTGGAATTTTAGCTGCTTTATTGGCAATTTCTTCCTTAAATTTTTCAATATTACGGGCAACTTCAATTTCTTTCTTTTGCCTTTTTTCAGACCATTTATAACCATAAATGGCGTACCACATATCACTTACAGTTTGCCCTATTCCTTTTGAGGCTGTAGTTGCAATTTCTTTGCCAGCAGCTACTGCAACACCCGTAACCGCCGTTGATATAGGTTCACTCATAGTAAAATCCTCTTTATTAATATGATAGATTAAAGTTTGATCGCAATAATCATATCACTAGGTAGAGAGGATTTCATTATGATTGACACCGCCCCCACTTCGGATTAAGATCCCCCCACTTCCAAGCCGTCAAAAACGGCTTTTTTTGTATCTAAAGGATAAGACATGGCAAATGATATAATCGTTGTACAAGGCGTTGAAATCAAAGTAACCCAACGGGAGAACGAAGATTACATCAGCCTTACTGATATGTGTAAAGCGTTTGGTGATGGCGACCAGCTCATTAAGAACTGGTTACAAAACAAAAATACCATTGAGTTTTTACAGGTTTGGGAAGAGCTAAACAATCCGAATTTTAATTTGCTGGAATTACACCAAATTAAAAATAACGTTGGGTTAAATCGGTTTGTAATGTCAGTAAAAAAATGGTCTACAACAAATGCCATCGGCTTGATTGCTAAAACAGGTCGCTACGGCAGCGGCACTTACGCGCATAAAGATATTGCCCTTGAATTTGGCTCTTGGTTAAGCCCCGAGTTTAAACTCTATCTCATCAAAGAGTTCCAACGCTTAAAACAAAAAGAAGCCGAAGAAAACAAACTGGAGTGGAATGTCAAACGCATTCTCACCAAAGCCAACTATCGCATACACACAGACGCTATTAAAGCGCACCTTATCCCACAATTACTCAACACAAAGCAACATCAATTTGTGTATGCCACTGAAGCAGATATTTTAAATCAAGCCTTATTTGGACAAACGGCTAAACAATGGAAAGATGCCAACCCCAAATTAAAAGGTAATATGCGTGAACACGCTACTATTGAACAATTAACCGTATTGGCAGGTTTAGAAAGCCAAAACGCCCTATTAATTCAGCAAGGATTTCCGCAAGAAGAACGGCTGGCAATCTTAAATCGCCTTGCAATTCAACAAATGAGCTCGCTCTTACAAACAGCCGCACTCACGCAGCTTAAAGAAAAACCCTTGTTGGAAGAATAAAATCTAATTGACAAAAACCGCCAAAATCGGCTAAGATAACCGCACTACAAACAACTAGCGGTAATCCGCACCCGAAAGCATAGCGGTTTTTTTATGCCTAAAATTTAAATCACCATATCTGGCGATTTCAATGTTCGGGTCGAGAGAGCCTAATACAATACCGAAAGGAAATAAGCTCCGCTGTCTAGTTGCAGTAGTTGAAGCCCGAACAACCCTACTAAGGTTGTTCGTTACATAAACAAACAACTAGGGGCATAAAAATGTCAAACTTAACAATTCTCAAAACTTCTATTCGTTCATACGAAAATCTCTTTTCATTAAATGACCTTCATATCGCTAGTGGCGGATTAGAAAAACATCGTCCAAGTTTATTTGCTCGTAATGAACAAACTAAAGAACTGGTAAAAGAGATTGAAAATGACCGAAGCACAAAAACGATCTTCGCTTTAAAAACAATTCGTGGCGGTTCTGATATTTCAAAGCAAGGCACGTGGGCTTGTGAAGAATTAGTGCTTTCCTACGCAATGTGGATAAGCCCAAAATTCCACTTAATTGTATTACGTGCGTTTTTAGCAATGCACCGCAATCAACCGCAACATCTCGCCTTGCCAGAACCCGAAAAGAAATTCTCTTTTGAATTTACTGAGTATGAACTACAACAGCTTATTTGGCTGTGGTTTGCTTTCAAACGTGGCGTAGGCACTTTCCAACATATTGAGAGAGCCTTTAACGTTTTAGGCTCGAATATGAGTGGGCAAATCTACGGACAGGCTTACGAGTATTTAAGTGTATTACGCTCAACAAACAAAATCTTAAACCGCATTACACAAGAGTTTGAGATTGACCCAATGACAAACTGGCGTGTATTAAAACACTTGCGAGGCTTTAATCCAAAAGCAGTCAAAATCGACTTCTAAAACATTACAAAATCCGACCGCACTTTACCGTGTGGCGGATTGTTACACCCTAAATTCACTAAATCGACGAAAAAGGAAACAAAATGAGCTTATTTATCAGCGCGCTTGTGGCATTTATTACAGCCATCATCACGTCTTTGATTTTATATCGTTTAAAAAGTCACGTAGCGCAGAAAGACAATTCAGACGATTTGCATCGCTTAAAGATTGATTCTCTTCATACTCAGCTTCAATCTCAAGAAACTGCTGGCGAAAACCTTCATACCGAATGTAAAGGCGCACCGCTAAATCAGCCAACGCATCGACCCGAGCCTGATTCGATTCAAACGACTGATGAACCAAAAGGCTCGCCGCCATATTCCAAGCATCAATAAACTCAAATCGCTTTTCCATTTTATTCTTCCCTATTGAGTGGATGGAAAAGTCAATATACCACGTAATCAGATGTATCTAAAAAAGGAAAACAAAAATGCAAAAATTTACTGATGTATTCACGGAAATTATTCCATTTCTTTGTAAAACAGCCATCGCCTTTGCCATCGCTTTTTTAATTGGCGGTATAGCTCACTGTTTTGTCGATGAACCCACCGATTGGCACGATAACGAACTCAGCGAACAAATCCAACAAGAGGCACGTGCGAAAGCCAAAGCGCAATGGCGTGAAGAAAACGGCATCTATCAAGCGAATCTTACCCCACAAGTTAATGCTGATATGTATCGTTATGTTGAGCAAAAACAAGCAGAAATTAACCGCACTTTAGGAGAAAACCAATGAAACCCTCCGATGATTACTACTATCAACTTGATGCCGCACACCAACGTAAAGTGGATTGGCAAGCAGGTTATGAAATCGCCTTAGATGAAGTCGCCACGGAAATTGACAATGATTTACAACAAGGCGACCAAACGCATTATCACGAACTCACGGAAATGCTGTGTGATAACGATAATTTCTGGCTTGCTATTGGTAGCGGTGCAAGTTATGAGCCTTATAGACAAGAGGCGATTAAGAAAATTGCCGAGCGTGAATTGCACGCAAGAATGAATGATTATGACCCAGATTAATGGAGGGGCGAGATGACAAACCAAGTCCAACATCAACAAAATAAACAGCCACCTGCACTTAAAACATTTTTTGAAAGTGCGAATGTGCAAAATAAGATTAAGGAACTTGTTGGCAAAAATGCGGCAACCTTTGCAACAAGTGTCATGCAAATCGCCAATAGCAATGCAATGCTTAAAACAGCAGACCCAATGAGCATTTTTAACGCCGCTTGTATGGCAGCGACATTGAATTTGCCACTACAAAATGGCTTAGGCTTTGCCTACATCGTCCCTTTCAGAAACAACAAGGAAAAGAAAACCGAAGCGCAATTCCAAATTGGCTATAAAGGCTTTATCCAACTGGCACAGCGTAGTGGGCAATTTAAACGCTTAGTCGCATTGCCTGTGTACAAAAAGCAACTTATCAAAAAAGATTTCATCAATGGTTTTGAGTTCGACTGGGAGCAAGAGCCTGAACAAAACGAAAATCCAATCGGCTATTACGCCTATTTTAAACTGGTAAACGATTTTTCGGCTGAACTCTATATGAGTCACGATGACATCGTCAAACACGCTCAACGCTACAGCCAAACATTCAAAAAAGGCTATGGCGTATGGCACGATAACTTCGAGGCAATGGCATTAAAAACCGTAACTAAGTTATTGCTATCAAAACAAGCTCCACTCTCTGTTGAAATGCAGCAAGCTGTATTAGCCGACCAAACCGTTGTGAAAGATGTAGAAAATCAAGAGTTCAACTACACCGACAATATTCAAGAAGCGGAATTTTTAGCGGTTGTTGATGAAGCCACATTCGAACAATGCAAACAAAGCATTGCTAACGGCGAAACCACCCTACAAGAGCTTTGTGATAGTGGGGCTTATGAATTTAGCCAAGAGCAGATTGCGGAGTTGGAGGCAATTTAGAATGGAAATGTACCAACTCAAAGCTAAATGCTCTGGCTTGGCTGATTTAATGGTAAAGCCTAAAAGCGGTAATGGAATATCTGCTACAGCAAAAAGTGCGGTGAGAAAGATAGTGAAATTTGATTTATTCGGTTATCGAGATTTTGAGGGGAATAAATACACCGAGAAAGGTATCGCACTAGAAGAACAAGCCATTAAGTTAAGCGGTCGTAAGCGTGGATTACCTCTTAAAAAGAACACGGAAAGGCGTGAAAACGATTGGATTACAGGCGAGTGCGATATTTATGTGCCAAGCCGAAGATTAATCATAGACACTAAATGTTCTTGGGATATTGGCTCACACCCTTTTTTTGCTGATGAGGCGGAAGAAAAAGCGAAAAAAGCTGGGTATGACGCACAAATGCAAGGCTATATGTGGCTATGGGATTGTAGTGAGGCGCAAATTGATTTTGTCCTCCTGCCTACCCCTTACGACCAATTATCAAGCTATGACGACCCAAACAGATACATTGACTTGGTTGAGCAAATCCCCCAAGAAAAACGTATCACGACGGTCACAATTAAACGTGATGAGAAAGTCATTGAGAAAATCAAAGAGCGGGTAGAAATTGCTCAAGAATATTATCAACAACTTATACAGGAGATGAGCTAATGGCACGTAATACCAACACCGTGATATTAGTCGGTTATTTAGGCAGTGACCCAGAAATCCGCCAATTCCAAAATGGCGGGCAAATTGCCACATTTAATCTTGCTATCGGCGATGATTACCGAGATAGACAAGGCAATACAGTTAAACGTACGCATTGGATACCTATTGTGGTGCATGGCAATTCTGCTGATGTAGCAAGACAATATCTGCAAAAAGGCTCAAAAATCTGTGTAACAGGAAAACTAGTACAGGAAAGCTGGCAAGACCAAAACGGCAATAACCGCACCGCACTTAAAGTAGCGACACAATCCTTTGAAATGCTAGACAGCAAGGCAAACAATGAAACACAACAGCCAACCAAAGACAAAGAAAAACCCGACCCATTAAGCGCAGCAGCTGAACAAGATGGGTTTAATGATGATATTCCGTTTTGAGTTACACCACAAGCCACTAACCAATAGTGGCTTTTTTATTATCTAAATTTGAGAGGCAAAAATGGCTGAAGAAAACAAAGAAATTATAGCTTATAAAGGGTTTAAGCAAGACTGGACTTGTCGAGGTTATCAGTATGAGGTAGGCAAAACGTATGAGCATAAAGGTAATGTTAAGGCTTGTGAGAGTGGATTCCACGCCTGCGAATACCCGCTTGATGTGCTTAGCTATTACAGTCCAGCGGTAAGTAAATTTGCTGTAGTTAAAATGAGCGGCGAAACATCAAAAGATAGTGATGATACAAAAATTGCATCTGCAAAAATCACGATCGAAACCGAAATTAACTTACCGGAAATGATAAAAAAAGCCGTTGAATGGATAAAAGGTAAAGTTGATTGGGATGCTGCCAAGGTGTCCAATACAGGCTATCGGTCGGTAGCGACTAATACAGGCGATCGGTCGGCAGCGACTAATACAGGCTATCAGTCGGCAGCGACTAATACAGGCTATCGGTCGGTAGCGACTAATACAGGCGATCAGTCGGCAGCGACTAATACAGGCGATCGGTCGGCAGCGACTAATACAGGCTAT
>ERZ1023189.44-NODE-44-length-39614-cov-25.299249_pt1 | contig 39614 bp, 40 predicted proteins | sample MGYA00380439_ERZ1023189 | MGnify/ENA primary metagenome ERZ1023189 (study PRJEB33173, sample SAMEA4830404) | metagenome | study: EMG produced TPA metagenomics assembly of the PRJEB25223 data set... | reverse complement strand
GTCCATCGTTAATCGGAGATGGACTAGAATGCTTTTTGAAAGCAGATGAGTATAAGTCCTCGTTTTGAAGCCTTGGAACAGGCTATTGCCTTCAAAGATTTGGAAAAAGTCCGAGAAGCTTTTAAGAAAATGAATTCCACTTGGACCATCAATGAAAGTGTGGTTCGTTACAATAGTATAGCTCATTATGGACGTGTTGAAACAGCTATTTCCTTCCTGCCTAGTAGCATGGAAACCGAACCTACAGATGAGTCTGGAACATGAAAACAGCAGTTGATTTCAAGAAACAAAAAAGAACAGCCGAAACTGTTCTCTTATCATTATTTGAGACCGTATTTTTTGTTGAAACGATCCACGCGTCCATCTGCTTGAGTGAACTTTTGACGTCCAGTGTAGAATGGGTGTGAGTCTGATGAAATTTCCACACGGATCAATGGGTAAGTTTCGCCTTCGAACTCAACTGTTTCGTTAGAGCGTTTTGTTGAACCGCTAAGGAATTGGTAACCAGTAGTTGTGTCCATGAAGACAACTGGGCGATATTCTGGATGGATATCTTTTTTCATTTTGCAATATTTCCTTTCTGCCATGGTCTCTTTGCGAGCCATAGATTGTTACCATACTAGTCTATCAGATTCTGAAAAGTTTGGCAAGTATTTTATCAGTTTTTAAGCAAGTTTTTTAACTTTTGGTAGATGATTTCGTTTTCTTCTAGGCTATAGGAATTAGCACCACTTGCTAGAGGGTGGCCTCCACCATCATGCTCCTTGGCGATTTCATTGATAGGATGGATTTTACTGCGTAAGCGAACTCGGTAGTGGCCATCAGCCTGTTCGACAAAAATTCCCCAGAGACTCACTCTGTCAATGCGTCCAGGTGCACCGACAATGGCTGCAGTTTCAGCATCGGTTACATTGTATTGTTTCAAGACTTCTTGACTCAGGATAACGCGAGCAGCACCATTTTCATCCACTTCCAGATGGTCGTAGATGTAGCCTTGCAGTTTAGCAATTTTGTAGCTCATAGTGTCCATTTTGCGAGTGAGAGCCGCAAAGTCAAAGTTATGTTCTCTCAAATAAGCAGCCAGGCGAAGAGTCCGTGCAGTGGTAGAAGGGTAGAGGAAGCGACCTGTATCACCGACAATTCCTGCAAAGAGCAACTCAGCATCGCGATCTGCCAAGGCTAGTTGGGTTGTTTGGGCAAATAGGGTAATCATCTCGCTAGCGCTACTTGAACTAGTATCGACCCAAGACAGGTCACCGTATACATCATCATTTGGATGGTGGTCAATCTTAATGAGAAAATCACCTTGACTATAGCGCTTATCATCGATACGAGCAGTATTAGCTGTATCACAGACGATGACAAGTGCGCCTTGGTAGGCTCTATCTTCAACAAGATCCATCTCAGCCATCCAAGTAAGAGTTGGTTCATCAAAACCGACGGCTTTGATGGTTTTTTCTGGGAAATGATGTTCCAGCAAGGCTTTCAATCCCACCTGACTTCCCAAGGCATCAGGGTCTGGTTTCATATGACGATGAATGATAATGGTGTCGTATTCTTTAATTTTTTCTAAAATTTGTTGGCAAATCTCCATAAATAACCTCAATTCTTTCTCATTTCATTGTAGCACAAGAATTTTTATTTTTAAAATGAAAAAGATGTGATATAATGGAGAAAGATAAATTGAGGAGGACGATATGGCATTAGCAAAAATTGTATTTGCCAGTATGACCGGTAATACCGAAGAAATTGCAGATATTGTAGCAGACAAATTACGTGACTTGGGCTTGGATGTTGATGTTGATGAATGTACAACTGTTGACGCTTCAGACTTCTTGGAAGCAGACATCGCTATCGTTGCGACCTATACTTATGGTGATGGTGAATTGCCAGATGAGATGATGGACTTCTACGAAGACCTAGCAGATCTCAACTTGAATGGCAAAATCTACGGAGTGGTCGGCTCAGGAGATACCTTCTACGATGAATTCTGTAAGGCTGTTGATGACTTTGACCGTGTCTTTGTGTCAACAGGAGCAGAAAAAGGTTCAGAGTGTGTTAAAGTTGATCTTTCTGCCGAGGAAGAAGATATTGAACGCTTGGAACAATTCGCAGAAGAATTGGCTGCTAAAGTAGGATAAGCATAAAAGTGCGCTGATGTAATCAATCAGTGCATTTTTCTTATCGAGAGTTGGGATTTTACTAGCCTAATTGATGGCTTTTTGATACAATAATTCAAATAAAGGAGGAGACTGTATGGATTTAGATATTATTCGTCAAGAAATCGATCAAATCGACGACCAAATTGTCAAACTGTTAGAAGAACGAATGCATTTAGTTGAGGGGGTGGTTGCTTATAAGAAAGCTTCAGGTAAACCGATTTTAGATACTAAGAGAGAAGAAGTTATTTTTGAAAAGGTTAGGAGTCGTGTAGAGGGCAAGCGCTATCAGGAGACTATTGTAGCGACTTTTTCGGACATACTCAAACGTTCGCGTGATTATCAGGATCAAAATATCAAATGAAAAAAGAACAATTTTATCCGCTAGGAATTTTTCTAGCTGCTATGTTGGGCGGACTTGTCCGATATCTAGTTTCCACCTGGTTACCAGCCAGTCCAGACTTTCCTTGGGGCACTTTCTTTGTCAACTATCTGGGAATTTTCTGCTTTATTTATCTTGTCAAGGGCTATCTGGTCTATAAGGGGACTAGTAAGGGCTTGATTTTAGCACTGGGGACGGGTTTTTGCGGAGGTTTAACAACTTTTTCCAGCCTAATGCTTGATACTGTGAAGCTGCTTGATACAGGGCGTTATCTTAGTTTAGTCCTGTATTTGCTTTTGAGCATCGGTGGAGGCCTACTCTTAGCTTATTTTCTAGGGAGGAAGAAATGGTAATCGTCTATCTTGCAATCGCCTGTGGCTTGGGAGCACTCGTACGGTATTTCTTTTCCCGCTACAATCAAGCTTCTAAATTGCCACTCGGAACGCTCATAGCTAATCTTTTAGGTTGTTTTTTAATTGGAGTATTCTACAATCATGTAGAGTCTAAGGAAGTATATGCTATTCTAGCAACAGGATTTTGTGGCGGTTTAACAACTTTTTCGACCTTGAATGACGAACTTCAAAAACTGCTAAGTGATAAGAAGGTCTTTTATTCTTACCTGACTTTGACTTACATAGGTGGTTTGGTTGCGATTTTTTTAGGAATTTTGCTATAAATTTCTTTACTTTTTTGTGAAAATTTGGTAGACTGTATCTTGTGTGTGATGGACGCACAAAAATACAGTTTATCCGCTGAGGAAATTTCCTCAAGATTGACAAAGATAGGAGAATAAAATGAATCCATTAATCCAAAGCTTGACTGAAGGTCAACTTCGTACAGATATCCCATCATTCCGTCCTGGTGACACTGTTCGTGTACACGCGAAAGTTGTCGAAGGTAACCGTGAACGTATCCAGATTTTTGAAGGTGTTGTTATCGCACGTAAAGGTGCTGGAATCTCAGAAAACTACACAGTTCGTAAAATCTCTAACGGTGTAGGTGTTGAGCGTATCTTCCCAATCCACACTCCACGTGTTGAAAAAATCGAAGTTGTTCGTTACGGTAAAGTACGTCGTGCGAAATTGTACTACTTGCGTGCTCTTCAAGGTAAAGCAGCTCGTATCAAAGAAATCCGTCGTTAATTCGACTAAAAAACTCTGCTTTTCAGCAGAGTTTTTATCTAGCTCCCTTAGTTCAATGGATATAACAACTCCCTCCTAAGGAGTAGTTGCAGGTTCGATTCCTGCAGGGGGCATTTTTAGTAATGTAAAGAAAGACAAAGAAAATTCAAAATGTTTATTTGAAGGCAATTTTCTCAAGTTCATTTTTAAAAATAATTTAGCATTTTTAATTTTTTTGACCAAATTTTGACCAAAAATTATATTTTGGTCAATGATTATAGAATAAAATGGATCATAAAAATGTCTTTGATTTATAGTAGTGCTAAAAAGGACTTCCTTTATTGGAATGTCCTTATTTTTATTATGGAATTGCCAAATGACGTTAAGGTTCAGTTCTATGAACTTAGAAAGAAAGTACAAAGCTTTAATCAGCTTTCAAAAAGATTTGGTATGGATGTTTCTGGCTAAGGTATGTGACAAGGTGAATTGATCGTTATTGAACAGAGAGCGTTAAAAAAGGGAAGAATCGTTACTATTCCACTGAATTAAAACAAGAAATAAATCAACAAAAGCCTATATAATAACAAATGTATTAAAAATAAAAAGATTTAGTTCAGTGTAATGCAGAACCAAATCTTATGGATAAATTATTTGTCTAATTTTTTAGGAATTATATCTCTAAACAATATCATTTAACAATTAAATTGTTAGATCTAGCTTAAATTTCTGGTTTAATTCATTTATTGTGTCACTATCATTATATTCCTTAAATATTCTCATAGCTTTAGAACATTCTTTTTTACCTAACTCTATTTGATTAGTTTTTATAAGATAAATACCTTTTAGGAAGAGTAAATAATTCTTTTCAAAATAATATCCTTGCCTAGTAAGCAAATTTTCTAAATCATCTATAAAAAATTGAGCACTACCTAATAAATTATTTTTTAATAATAATTTTAGGTTAAATAAATACAGGGGAATTATTCTATGCGTTCCAGTATTAGTTTTTAAAAAATATCGTGTTTTTTTGATTACTATTCTATATAGTAAGCTAATGGTTCTAGTATTCATAAAAAACACTGAATTATAGAAAAGTTTTAGTTCATACTCCATCCAAGTATCTACAGAAAGCAGATATTTTATTAATTCATTACATTTAGATGAATTATAAGGAAGGTTTGCAAGACGATTAATCTGTTGTTCAGCAATCAATTTTATGTGATAATTGCATAAACTTTTTTCTTGCTTTTGTTTTAACTCTATTTTATCCACTAATTCTTGAAGTAAAAATATATCTGAAGAATTTACAGCATGTTCTAATTCTTCAAAAAGACATTCTTTTTTGGAATAATAACAATGAACTAATTCTTCAAATTCTGAAAATGATATTCCAAGACGGTTTAACAGAATATAAAAATGATTAATAGATAATTTTGTAATGCCATTTTCGAAACGAGAAATAGTTGATTCACTAATTTCATTACATGATAAATCTTTAAGGCGAAAATTTTTTGAAATACGAATATCCTTTAAAACTGCTCCGAAATTTTCCATAATGTTCCTCTTCCATTTCTGCAAAAAATAAAACGCTTGTTTTTTATTTATGATATGATTATACAAAAATAAAATAGAAAGGACAATAATATCATGAAAAAAATTTTATTGTCAACAGTTGCTTTATTAAGCTTAGTAGCATCTCTGCTAGCAAATAATCCAGTTTCTGCTCAAGAATCATCCTCTCAAGCAACTTATAGTAAGTCAAGTGGAAGTTGGATAAAATCTGGTAACCGTTGGTGGTATAAGCATTCTGATGGTTCTTATACTACAAATGGATGGGAAAAAATAAATGGTACCTGGTACTATTTTGATAGTGAAGGTTGGATGAAGACAGGTTGGATTAAAGAATATGGGAAATGGTATTACCTAGATGATAGTGGTGCTATGAAAACTGGATGGTGTTTGGTTTCTGGTAGCTGGTATTATTTAAATAGTAGCGGTGTAATGCAAACGGGACTACAGACTATCAATGGAAAACAATATTATTTAGCTGCCGGCGGTGCTATGCAGACAGGTTGGCACAATATCGGAGATGATACCTATTTCTTTGCTAATAGTGGGGAAAATCAAAATATCAATCGTCGTGCTTTAGTTCTTGGTGAAACATCAACGAGAGCAGTACCTATTGCAGATGTTAATGCTATGGAAAAGGTTTTTAATAACCAAAACTTTAGTGAAGTTGTTCGTTTCCCAGATAGAACAAAATCCGAGATAATTGCAAAAATGCAAGAGCTTTTTGAATCTTCTAGCGAAGGCGATGTGAACTATCTTTACTTTACTTGTCATGGAGGAAGAGATGGAAGAATCTATATTGGTAGTGATGGCCTAGCATTTTCTGGTTGGGAATTGGCGTCCGTTTTGAAACAATACAAAGGTAAGTTTGTTGTTATGCTGGATTGTTGTCATGCTGGAACAATTATTTCTAAAGATAATACAGGTGAAGGCAATGAAGGAGCCTCTACGGAATATTTTGATTTAGATGAATTTGTATCAGGATTTTCTAATATGGATGGTAACGAAAAATCAGGTGAGATGATTGACTCTAAATTTTTAGTATTATGCTCATCAAGAGGTGCAGAATACTCTAGTGGTGGATCATTAAGTTTAGCGACTAAATATTGGTCTTTAGGTTCAGGATGGAATCCTCTACAGAATTCACAAGCATATTTAGCAGCAGACCAAAATAATAATCGCAGAATCACATTAAATGAATTGTATACATACTCTCGTGAACAAGTTTTGAAACAAAATTCTAACCAGCATATTGAAGTTTATCCTGACAACAGTCAATTTGTGTTATTTAAGAAATAAGGGGGCAATAAAATGAAAGTATCAAAAAAAATTACACTATTTAGTTTGTCTTTTGCAGGTTTTGTTTTATTGACTTTACCTCAAGCAGGAAAGGCTTTTGAACTTAAAGAAGACTGGGCATTTAAAGGTGGCATTCGATACGAGAATGGGAAAGTCAGCAAAATTAATAATGGATATGAAGTAAATATTAAAGTGTTAGATTTACCTAGTACTAGCGCAATCGAATGGACAGTTAGATTGAATGGAGAAAAGCAAAATACTAACTTCTTAGCGGAGGAAAGAACTGTATCTAAAACTGAAGATAAGGGACGTTTCTTGCACTTTTATATCCCCTATGGATATCGTGGGGATATTGTAGTAGAGGCTAAGAGTGGAAACGAAGTGAAGACTTGGTCTACTAAGGTAGTTGACGATGTTTATTCAGATTCTGCTAAGAGTGGCTACTTTATTCTCGATGGGGAACAAATCTTAGAAAGTTCATGGGATTCCGTAAATGAGTCTTATATTGCAACGCTTCCAACTGTAACATCAGGAAAAACTGTTGTTGCTTGGCGTGAAAAAGGAACTCTTAATTTAATTAAACCAGGAAGAATTGCTCGGCAATATAATAGCAGTGGATCATATGTAGAACTTTCTCCAATCTTTGAAACTGCTAGTTGGCTAAAATCAAACCAAAACTGGTACTATCAAAAACAAGGTCAATTAGTTCAAAATTCTTGGATCAAGGATCAGGGAAGCTGGTACTTTATGGATGATGAAGGGGTTATGTTTAATCAAACATGGCTACACCAAGGTGGAAGCTGGTATGCCTTTAAGTCATCAGGAGCCATGATTTCAGCTGATTGGTTGTATGATAATGGTTCTTGGTATTACCTAAAGGACTCAGGTTCTATGGTAACAGGATGGCTTAAAAATGGAGGCTCTTGGTATTACCTAAACAAGTCAGGTTCAATGGCTACAGGTTGGATTAAAGATAGTGGAACTTGGTATTATCTAAAGAATTCAGGCTCTATGGCGACAGGCTGGGTGAAAGATAGTGGCTCTTGGTATTATCTAAAGAACTCAGGTTCAATGGCAACAGGTTGGGTCAAAGATAATGGTAAGTGGTACTATCTCGCATCATCTGGTAATATGCTTCGCAATACACGCACACCAGATGGCTATTATGTAGATGGCAGTGGCGCTTGGAAATAAATTTTTAAAAGAGAAAATCTACTGAGAAGGTAGATTTTCTTTTTAGTTAATGAATATAGAATAAAGTAGATCAGGACTGGTCTATTTTATTTTGTAACTATTAATGAATAGTCTTAATGATGAAGTTACTTTCTGAAGATATTTAATTGTGTTGAGATTTGATAAAACTATAGCGGATTGAAATAAGATATAAACAAAGAGATTATGGAAGTCAAATTAATTTCTAAAAACGTTTTAAAATCCTTAGCGTACTATTTTAGATTCAATTTAATATAGTTTAAAAATAAGAAAATTACGTACCTTATTCTTGGTGATAAAAATGTGAATTTAGATAAATATATTTGATTTGTAGAAGGTGCTCATAATCCATATTTTAAAATTTATACTATTATACTGAAATTTAATTGTAGTTTATTGAATGCTATGTATTTTTATTTCTTAATGCTATAATATAAAGTATATAGAGTTATTTTAGAGGTGCAGATTTGGCCAATAATAGGAAAACTGAGACATTAGGTGTTTCATATCTTTCAACATTTATAGATAAGCATGAGTTACTTCAATCTTATTTTGAAAGTAATGATAAAACTCCAGTATGGGATGGAGAAATTCATGTTCTTAAATCACCGAGTGAGAAGAAAGACGAAATATTAGGTAAAGTACCTGTTCAGATTAAAACTACTAGACAGAAAAAAGATGTGTTAAAATCCTTCTCATTAGATACTAGAGATTTAGAACTATATAAACCAAATGGTGGAGTAGTTTTATTTGTAGTTTGGTTGAATGAGGATAATGGTTTAAGAGATATTTACTATAAGTCATTACCTCCTCTTTCTATAAAGAATTTGCTCAAAAAGAGTAAACTAAAAAATAAATCTACAAATAGGAAGAAACTTTCCATAGAGATTTTTAAACTGGATGAGAAAAAAATGTATCCAATGTTAGTGGATTTCATAAACAATAGTCAGAAGCAGTATAGTTTCATAAATGTCGAAGGTATTTCAGTTGAGGACATTCCTGATGATAAAACTCTAAAGTTCTACTTCTATGGTCAGGAAAAAGAAGAAATTTTTAACTATCAGGAAGAACATGATCTCTTTATTTATTATTTAGATCCTATAACTGGCATAGAAATACCTCTTGAAAACACAATAAAGATTGTAGAAACTGAAGAAGAAACGGATTTAATTATAAAAATAGGCGATTATGTTTTTCAAGACGTAAAAAGACATCGTTTTCCTGATGGGAGTGTACAGCTTCATTTTGGTGAAAGCTTTACAATGTCTTTTGACATAAAGAAGAAACAATTCAAATTTAACTATACTAGGCCGGATTTGCTGTCAAAAGCTATAAAGTGTACTCAGGTATTTCAAGAGCTAGGAAAAATCGGATATTTTACCCTTAATGGTAATAAAATAGAGTTAGATGAACGGTCAATAAAGGATATTTCTTCACTTGATTTAGAGGCTGATATAAAGGGATTGTTAAAAATTTCTAACTTTATGAAAAAAATGGGTATACAAAAAGATGTTGATTTATCTTGCTTTGATAAACAATCTCAAAGAAATCTAAATATTCTTTATTCAGGTCTTGTCTTAAAAAAGAAAGTTGCTTTAAATTATAATGAATCGAAATTACTTCACCTAAATATTGCTAACATCCACATTATAACTTTATATAGTTTTTTGTCAGATAAAAATGGAACTATGATAGACATTTTTACTGAAACTCCTTGGTGCCGGGAAGGAGAAACTGAAGATGAAGATTATTTAGACATTTCAATTTTTGAAGTATTTGAACCAAACGATTGGCTAAAAATTGATAATTGTAAAATTGATTCAGTTATTGCCTCGTATCAAAGATTGGTAGATAATAAGCTGAAATATGAAGGCGCTGACCGTACTATTTTAAAAATAGTTATCGCTGCAGACATGGCAGAAGATAAGACTAAAAGAGAGTTGTTACTTAATTGGGCGCAATGTCTTTCTGACTGGAACTTAAAATACTCAAAAAATTGTGAGATGGCTATAATAAATGACCTTCAAATAAAATCTAGAGTTCGTAAATTAAACAGCAAAGAAACAGAGACACTAACTAATATTTTAGTAAATAGTAATGATAACTATGAACTTTGTTTCGGTTCATCAGTGCTATTAAAATCGAAACCACAAGCTGATTTGTTTTGGAATAAACTGGATAATGAGACAAAAGAAAGATATAAGGACTTTCCTATTTATACTTTGTATATGAAATTATCGTAAAATTAAAAGAGATTATAAAGAGATAACATATAGAAATAGAGAGTGATTTATTACAATTCAGTACCACAAATTAAGAAAGCAATGCCTATTTTTTGTACTCTCAAGATTTAAGTAACTGTACAACTGCAATTAAATTTATTAATTTACTCTCATTGTGATATATTCATACAAAAACCGCTCAGCTGAGCGGTTTTAGTCTATTCTTTCCTTTTACAGTACCCATGTTCGGATGGCGTGGGCAACGCCGGATTCGTCATTTGTTTTAGTGATGTATTTGGCGATTTTTTTGATTTCTGGATTTCCATTTTCCATGACAACGGGGTTTCCAACGACTTCCAACATGGCACGGTCATTTTCTTCGTCACCGATTGCCATGGTTTCATCTTTGGTCAATCCGAGTTTTTCAGCCAAGTGAGTAATGGCTGAACCCTTGTCTACATTCTTTGTAAGGAGTTCGAGGTAGAAAGGAGCAGATTTGTTGATGGAGTAGCGCTCGTAAAATTCTGCTGGAATTTTTTCAATCGTAGCATCGAGGATTTCTGGTTCATCGATGAACATACATTTGACAATTTCCTTGTCAGCCATTTCTTCAGGTGTACGGTAGAAGATAGGCATGCTGACGAGGGTTGATTCGTGCACAGTGTATTTTCCGATATTGCGATTGGCAGTATAGATACCGTCCTTGGTAATGGCGTGCATGTGGACACCGAGCTTGCGGCTGAGAAATTCCATATCTAGATAATCCTCATAAGTCAAGGATTCGCTGATAATCTCATGTCCTGTAGCAGTTTCTTGGACAAGGGCACCGTTGAAGGTTACCACATAGTCCCCCTCGTCTCTCAACTGCAAGTCGTCTAGAAGTTTGGCAACGCCTGCGATAGGGCGGCCAGTTGCAATCACGACTTTGACACCAGCTTCTTTGGCATCTTGGATGGCAGAAAAGACTTCAGGAGTGATTTCCTTTTGGCTGTTGACTAGGGTTCCGTCAATATCGACGGCGATTAGTTTAATACTCATAAATTTCCTCTTTTAGTTTTTATTTGGGGTAAAATGATCGTTCTCAATCAAGTGTAAAAATTGCTGGGTGATGCTTGCGAAGATGCTGTTTTGGTCTAACATTTCTTTCGGGAAATAAAAGCGATTATCTCCGTGGCGACTTCCAGCAAGGGATTGGACGATAGGGGACAGGCTAGAGAGTTCGGCCAGTTCTCCATTTTTTTGTAAAATCTCAATCTGTGTCCTTGGATTTTCAGATTCGGGACGGTAAATATCATAAGGGAGGTCAAAGTTCTTATGAATGGCAGTATAGTAGTCGGGATCAAAGCCGATGTCCTCAACCAATTTTCTCATGCTAGCGAGTTGGTCTTGGTCTTCTTGTGAAAAGGTAATGGATTTAAAGACCTTGCGGTTGACAAAGCGATGCGATAAATCTGCAAGAATCTTGTCAGGACTGGTCATCCAGAGTTGGAAGTAGGTATTCATCACACCATCATCCAGAGCCAGATAGTCAGTCAAGGTCACATTTTTTTCGAAGAAAGGCAGGAGGTGTGGAGAAGTTCGGGCAAAGAAATCCTTGTCCTCAGGATAGAGTTCCTTGGCGCGTTTGAGAAGATTCTGTAGGAGAACTTCCATGGCGCGTGTTGCGGGGTGGAAATAAACCTGCATGTACATCTGGTAGCGACTGAGGACGTAGTCTTCGATGGCGTGCATGCCATTGCGCTGAAAGGCGATACCATTTTCGATAGGACGAATGACTCGGAGGATTCGAGTCAGGTCAAATTCCCCATAGGATGCTCCTGTAAAATAGGAGTCGCGCAAGAGATAGTCCATGCGATCTGCGTCAATCTGACTAGAAATGAGCTGCACGACCTGCTTGTTAGGATAGGTATGGTCTATGACACTGGCAACTTTCTCTGGAAAATCGGGCGCTACTTGTAGCAAGACTTGGTGAATCTCTGTCTCAGGATTTTGAATAATCTCCTGAGTAATGGCTTCATGGTCTGTATCAAAGAGATTTTCAAAAGTATGGGAGTAGGCACCATGCCCAAGGTCGTGTAGGAGAGCAGCGGTCATGGTCAAGAGAGACTCGGCAGGATTCCATTCCTCAGGATATTTTTCTTCGAAAATCTCTGTGATGCGTCGTGCAATTTCATAGACTCCTAGACAGTGAGAGAAGCGACTGTGTTCTCCACCGTGGAAGGTATAACTGGAAGTTCCCAGTTGTTTGATCCGGCGCAAACGCTGAAATTCTTTTGTATTAATCAAGTCATAGATGATTTGATTATTGACATGGATGTAGTTGTGAACAGGGTCACGGAATACTTTTTCGTTCATATGACCATTATAGCAAAATCCTGCTCTTTTTGGTAAAATAGTAGGACAAGAGACAAGAAAGAGGGCCTGATGTGAAGATTCGGATGCGAAATACAATTCAGTTTGATGAGCAGTTGGAAGTGATTGACCAGCTTTATGATGTGGAAGTGCATGAAAAAGGAGATTATAGCTACCTGCTTTTCTATAATGAGGAAAAGGAAAAAGTAGTGATTAAATTTCATGGTCAAGAACTTATGATGAGCCGATTTTCTAATCCCAAGACCATTATGCGCTTTCTAAAGGATAGCGATAGTTTAGCCTATATTCCTACACCTATGGGCATGCAGGAGTTTATCATCCAAACGAGCCATTATCAAGTTGATAGGCAAAAGATTGAACTAGATTATCAACTACAAAATCAAGAGGGACATCCTTTTGCCAGCTATCAATTGGAAATTACTTGGGGCTAGGCTCATGTCTTTTTCAAATTTAGCTATCTATCTTCTTGGATCGGCTTCCTAGTGTGGTAGATTAGGCTAATTTTTGGTATAATAAAAGTTATGGAAATCGAAAAAACCAATCGTATGAATGCGCTCTTTGAATTTTATGCGGCGCTTTTGACAGATAAGCAAATGAATTATATCGAGCTCTACTACGCTGATGATTACAGCCTTGCTGAAATTGCCGAGGAGTTTGGTGTCAGTCGTCAGGCTGTCTATGACAATATCAAGCGAACAGAAAAGATTCTGGAAGATTATGAGATGAAATTGCACATGTACTCGGACTATATTGTCCGCAGTCAGATTTTTGATCAGATTTTGGAGCGCTATCCCAAGGATGACTTTCTGCAGGAGCAGATAGAAATTTTAACAAGCATTGATAATAGAGAATAAGAGGAAGAAAAATGGCATTTGAAAGTTTAACAGAACGTTTGCAGAACGTCTTTAAAAATCTACGTAAAAAAGGAAAAATCTCTGAATCTGATGTCCAAGAGGCAACCAAAGAAATTCGCTTGGCCTTGCTCGAGGCCGACGTTGCCTTGCCTGTTGTAAAGGACTTTATCAAGAAAGTTCGTGAGCGTGCAGTCGGGCATGAGGTCATTGATACACTTAATCCTGCGCAACAGATTATTAAAATCGTTGATGAGGAACTGACAGCCGTTTTAGGTTCTGATACGGCAGAAATTATCAAGTCACCTAAGATTCCAACCATCATCATGATGGTTGGTTTACAAGGGGCTGGTAAAACAACCTTTGCTGGTAAATTGGCCAACAAACTCAAGAAAGAAGAAAATGCTCGTCCTTTGATGATTGCGGCGGATATTTATCGTCCAGCTGCCATTGACCAGCTTAAGACCTTGGGACAACAGATTGATGTGCCTGTCTTTGCACTTGGAACAGAAGTACCAGCTGTTGAGATTGTACGTCAAGGTTTGGAGCAAGCCCAAACTAATCATAACGACTATGTCTTGATTGATACTGCGGGTCGTTTGCAGATTGATGAGCTCCTCATGAATGAGCTTCGTGATGTGAAAGTATTGGCTCAACCAAATGAAATCTTGCTTGTCGTTGATGCTATGATTGGTCAGGAAGCAGCCAATGTTGCGCGTGAGTTTAATGCTCGGTTGGAAGTGACTGGGGTCATCCTTACCAAGATTGATGGTGATACTCGTGGTGGTGCTGCTCTGTCTGTTCGTCACATCACTGGAAAACCAATCAAGTTCACTGGTACAGGTGAAAAAATTACAGATATCGAAACCTTCCACCCAGACCGTATGTCTAGCCGTATCCTTGGCATGGGGGATATGCTCACTTTGATTGAGAAAGCTTCTCAGGAATACGATGAACAAAAAGCCCTTGAAATGGCTGAGAAGATGCGCGAAAACACCTTTGATTTTAATGATTTCATCGATCAATTAGATCAGGTGCAAAATATGGGGCCGATGGAAGACTTGCTCAAGATGATTCCAGGTATGGCCAACAATCCAGCACTTCAAAACATGAAGGTGGATGAACGCCAGATTGCTCGTAAACGTGCCATTGTGTCTTCGATGACACCTGAAGAACGTGAAAACCCAGATTTGTTAAATCCAAGCCGTCGCCGTCGTATTGCTGCTGGTTCTGGAAATACATTCGTCGAAGTCAATAAATTCATCAAGGACTTTAACCAGGCTAAACAGCTCATGCAGGGTGTTATGTCTGGGGATATGAATAAAATGATGAAGCAAATGGGGATTAATCCAAATAACCTTCCTAAAAATATGCCAAATATGGGAGGAATGGATATGTCTGCCCTTGAAGGAATGATGGGACAAGGCGGTATGCCTGACTTATCAGCTCTCGGAGGAGCAGGAATGCCAGATATGAGCCAGATGTTTGGTGGCGGTTTGAAAGGTAAAATTGGTGAATTTGCCATGAAACAGTCCATGAAACGTATGGCTAACAAAATGAAGAAAGCGAAGAAGAAACGCAAGTAAGACAAGAGATTGATGCAAATCTCATTTGATGAGAAAATAAAGTAAAAATTTCTATGATAAAACGTACAGTATCAAGGTTTTAGAATATCTGATATTATACGTTTTTTGATTTTAATAATTTTGTTAAGACACTTTTATTATGGTATGCGAAAAATCCACTCAGCTGTCTGAGTGGATTAGGTGTATTTAGACTCTTAGTCTTTATTTTCGTATGGCAAGATCAAGTTCAAGATGATTCCTGTCATGGCTGAAAGGGCAGTACCTGAAAGTGTAACTGGACCAAGTTTAAGGATAGCTCCTCCAAGTCCAAGAACCAACATAGCACTTGCGATGATGAGGTTTCGCATTTGAGCGAAATCAACACGTTCTTTAATCAAGACTTTCAAACCATTGCTGGCGATAACCCCATAGAGAAGGATTGACATACCACCAAGTACAGCGTTTGGAATAGTTGAAATCAAGGCAGTGAATTTACCAAGGAAGCTGAGGGCAATCGCGATGAAGGCAGCGTTACGGATAACTGAGACAGAAGCGATACGAGTCATACCGATAACCCCTGTATTTTCTCCGTAAGTTGTATTGGCTGGTCCACCAAGGAAGGCAGAAACAGAAGTTGCGATACCGTCACCAATAAGAGTACGGTGAAGACCTGGTTCTTTTAAGAATTGACGGCCACAGATTTGACCCAAAACAGTATGGTCTCCGATATGTTCAGAAATTGTTACGATAGCGATTGGCAAGATAGCGATGGCTTCTGGACCAAAGTAAAGATTGTACTCTTTAAAGGCACCACCTGTGCTAAATGGCAAGTAGAAACCAGGAATTTCAAACCAGTTAGCTTCTAGGACAGGCGTAAAGTCAACCAAACCAAGAGTTAGTGCGAAGAGGTAACCACCGATAATGGCAAAGAGGAATGGAATGATTCGTAGGAAGCCTTTTCCTTTTGTATTGATAAAGGCAGCAATTAGGAAAGTAACAACGGCTACCAGAGCATTTTTCCAATTTCCGTCTGCTACAAGACCTGCATTGGTAACAGCTGAACCTGCAAGTCCAAGACCGATAACGATGATCATAGGACCGATAATGATTGGTGGCAAGAGTTTATCAATCCATTTTGTTCCTACAAATCGGATGCTGGTAGCAACAAGGACATAGACCAAACCAGTCAAGATAACCCCTGTTTGAGCAGCAGATACATCCCCCCCCATTTCTTTCATAGCCAGTGACATAGCTGTGATAAAGGCGAATGAAGAACCTAGATAAACTGGAACTTTAAAACCAGTAGCAATCATGTAGATGAGTGTTCCAACACCTGAAGCAAAAAGGGCAACAGATACAGGCATTCCCAAAATCAATGGTACCAAGATGGTCGCACCAAACATGGCGAAAACGTGTTGGAAACTAAGGAGAATTCCTTTTCCAGCCGAAGGACGTTGGTCAACGTCTAGTAACAAATCAACAGTTGATTCTTGTTTCATATAAACCTCACTTTTGGGCATCAAAAAAGAGCCCATTATTTTACAGCAATAGGCCCTCAGAGTAAGACTTCTTTAAAATTTAGATTTTAAAGAGTTTTAAATATTTCTGCGTCTTCGTCACCTCACGGGATGACATTAAAAACCTTTGCTTAGGATAGTATAGCAGAAAAAAATGATTTTGTAAATCATTTTTTCCCGAGCCTAGAAATAAAAGAGCGAGGCTGATTTTGTAAACATTTGTTTACTAAAAAATTTAAAGTGGGCGTTTATTTGGCATACCAGCCTTACGTGGATATTTATTTGGTGTTTCTTTTTTCTTTTCTACCACTGTGATATAGCGCGGATCTCTATTCGGTAGGGCGTAGCTGAGATTGTCTTCGACCTTACTAAAAAGGAGATTGAGGGCATTCTTAGCTTCTAATAATTCCTCAGGCGCATTGCTAGCCTTGAGTGCTAATAGTTTGCCACCAACCTTAAGGTAGGGAATAGTCAATTCAGATAGGACCTGCATACGGGCAACCGCACGAGCTGTTACAAAATCATATTGAGCACGGAAGTTCTTGTCTTGGGCAAAATCTTCGGCACGTCCGTGGTAGAAATGAACTCCGTTCAAATCCAGTTCTTGAGCCAAGAGTTGTAGGAAGTTGATGCGCTTATTGAGTGAATCAATAATGGTCACATCTAACTCCGGATAGAGAATTTTCATTGGTAGACTAGGAAATCCTGCCCCAGCCCCGATATCAAGAAGTTTGATAGTTTCATTGGGAATCAAACCTTGAAGAATGGGTGCAATCGAATCGTAAAAATGTTTGAGATAAACTTCTTCCTTGTCCGTAATCGCCGTCAAATTAATCTTCTCATTCCACTCGACCAAGAGCTCAAAATAACGTTCAAATTGTTCTTTTTGCTGGTCCGAAAGTGGAAGATTCTGCTCGGCAAGCAAGTTGTAAAATGTTTTTGGTTTCATAGTTATTTCCTTCTTTAGTATCATCTTATTTTACCACAATCATTAAAAATTTGATATACTGGTACTAATCTAAAAGTAGAAAGGACTTATATCATGACTTGGATTATTCTTGGAGTTATCGCTCTTATTGTTATTTTTGTGATTGTTAGCTATAACGGTTTGGTTAAAAATCGTATGCAAACCAAGGAGGCTTGGAGTCAGATTGATGTTCAGTTGAAACGTCGAAATGACCTCTTGCCGAACTTGATTGAGACTGTAAAAGGTTATGCCAAATATGAAGGTTCTACCCTTGAAAAGGTGGCAGAACTACGTAACCAAGTGGCGGCAGCGACTTCACCAGCAGAAGCTATGAAAGCCAGTGATGCCCTCACTCGTCAGGTTTCAGGTATTTTTGCAGTTGCAGAAAGCTATCCAGATTTGAAAGCTAGTGCTAACTTTGTTAAATTGCAAGAGGAGTTGACAAACACAGAAAATAAAATTTCTTACTCTCGTCAACTCTATAACAGTGTTGTCAGCAACTACAATGTAAAATTAGAAACTTTCCCGAGCAATATTATCGCTGGAATGTTTGGATTTAAAGCGGCAGATTTCCTTCAAACACCTGAAGAGGAAAAGTCGGTTCCTAAAGTTGATTTTAGCGGTTTAGGTGACTAAGATGTTGTTTGATCAAATTGCAAGCAATAAACGAAAAACCTGGATTTTGTTGCTGGTATTTTTCCTACTCTTAGCTCTTGTTGGTTATGCGGTTGGTTATCTCTTTATAAGATCTGGACTTGGTGGTTTGGTTATCGCACTGATTATCGGCTTTATCTACGCTTTGTCTATGATTTTTCAATCGACAGAGATTGTCATGTCCATGAATGGAGCGCGTGAGGTGGATGAGCAAACGGCACCAGACCTCTACCATGTAGTGGAAGATATGGCTCTGGTCGCTCAGATTCCTATGCCCCGTGTTTTCATCATTGATGATCCAGCCTTAAATGCCTTTGCGACAGGTTCTAATCCTCAAAATGCGGCTGTTGCTGCGACTTCAGGTCTACTAGCTATCATGAATCGTGAAGAACTAGAAGCTGTTATGGGACATGAAGTCAGTCATATTCGTAATTATGATATCCGTATTTCGACTATTGCAGTTGCCCTTGCTAGTGCTATCACCATGCTTTCTAGTATGGCAGGTCGTATGATGTGGTGGGGTGGAGCAGGTCGCAGACGAAGTGATGATGACCGAGATGGAAATGGTCTTGAAATCATTATGCTAGTGGTTTCCCTACTAGCTATTGTACTGGCACCTCTCGCTGCAACCTTGGTTCAGCTCGCTATTTCTCGTCAGAGGGAATTTCTGGCAGATGCATCTAGTGTCGAGCTGACTCGCAATCCCCAGGGAATGATTAATGCCCTAGATAAGTTGGACAATAGCAAACCTATGAGTCGCCACGTCGATGATGCTAGCAGTGCCCTTTATATCAATGATCCCAAGAAAGGTGGGGGGTTCCAAAAACTCTTTTATACCCACCCACCTATCTCAGAACGGATTGAACGTTTAAAACATATGTAAAATGAAGGCTGGAAAAAAGTCTTTAAAATCTGAAAAACGCATAATATCAGGTGTGAAAACTTGATATTATGCGTTTTACTATGGGAAGATTTACTTCTTTTTCTCCTAAAATTGTGTTTTTGCCCCACCTATCTGCTATGTTGCAAATTTATAAGGCTCTATAATATTTGTAGTGGGTAACCCCCCTATGGATATTATGGAGCCTATTTTGTGTAGAAAAAAAGTCCCATATGACCTATAATGAAAAGCGACAAAACAACTCATTAGAAAGAATCATATGGAACAATTACATTTTATCACAAAATTACTAGACATTAAAGACCCTAATATCCAGATTTTAGACATCATCAATAAGAATACACACAAGGAAATCATCGCCAAACTGGACTACGACGCACCATCTTGCCCTGAGTGCGGAAACCAATTGAAGAAATATGACTTTCAAAAACCGTCTAAGATCCCTTACCTCGAAACAACTGGTATGCCTACTAGAATTCTCCTTAGAAAGCGTCGATTCAAGTGCTATCACTGTTCAAAAATGATGGTCGCTGAAACTTCTATCGTCAAGAAGAATCACCAAATCCCTCGTATCATCAACCAAAAGATTGCTCAAAAGTTAATTGAAAAGATTTCTATGACTGATATTGCCCATCAGCTTTCCATCTCAACTTCAACTGTCATTCGAAAGCTCAATGACTTTCACTTTGAGCATGATTTTTCTCGGCTTCCAAAGATTATGTCTTGGGATGAGTATGCCTTCACTAAGGGAAAGATGAGTTTCATTGCGCAAGATTTTGATAATCTTAATATTATCACTGTTCTTGAAGGCAGAACACAAGCTGTCATTCGAAATCACTTTCTTCGCTACGATAGAGCTGTCCGATGTCGCGTCAAAATTATTACTATGGATATGTTTAGCCCTTACTATGACTTGGCTAAACAGCTTCGCTTTCAAATTTCTAGGCTCAGGCTGAAACAGTCTCCCAGACTGTTTCACTCCCGAATGCTAAAATCGTTCTTGATCGCTTTCACATTGTACAACATCTTAGCCGTGCTATGAGTCGTGTGCGTGTTCAAATTATGAATCAATTTCATCGAAAATCCCATGAATACAAGGCTATCAAGCGCTACTGGAAACTCATTCAACAGGATAGCCGTAAACTGAGTGATAAGCGATTTTATCGTCCTACTTTTCGTATGCACTTAACCAATAAAGAGATTTTAAACAAGCTTTTGAGCTATTCGGAAGACTTGAAACATCACTATCAGCTCTATCAGCTCTTGCTTTTTCACTTCCAGAATAAGGAACCAGAGAAATTTTTCGGACTTATTGAGGACAATCTTAAGCAGGTTCATCCTATTTTTCAGACTGTCTTTAAAACCTTCCTCAAAGATAAAGAAAAGATTGTCAACGCCCTTCAACTACACTATTCTAATGCCAAACTGGAAGCGACCAATAATCTCATCAAACTTATCAAGCGCAATGCCTTTGGTTTTCGGAACTTTGAAAACTTCAAAAAACGGATTTTTATCGCTCTGAATATCAAAAAAGAAAGGACAAAATTTGTCCTTTCTCGAGCTTAGCTTTTTTTCAACCCACTACAGTTGACAAAGAGCCATTTATAAATCTTCTAAATTAACTAGCTTCAAACCGTGTTCTGTCATGCGATAGATGATCGAGCAGACTTCTTTTAAGAAACGACGGTCATGCGAAACAGTGATGAGACCGCCTGGATAGGTTGCAAAGAGTTTTCTGATTTGGGGTTGAGAAGTGGGAGAAAAGTTTCGTGTGGGTTCATCCAGCAGGAGAAAGTTTGGTTTGCGCAGGACTAAATCCAAAAGCAGGAGTTTTCCCTGTTGTCCGCCAGATAAGGAGCGAATTTGATGCTGCATTTCTGGATAACTGAAATTGAGACTAGCTAGGTGAGATTGGATTTTCTGTAGTTCCTCTTTTTCCCCAGTTTTGCTGAGGTAGGCTATTGGTGATAAATCCAATTGCAGTTTTTTGTGGTAATCTTGTGGCATAAAACCAAGGGAAATCTCTCTTTTATCATTCAGAAGTTGCTTTAATTTGGCTAATAGAGTTGATTTCCCAACACCATTTGGCCCGATAATACCGATTTTTTCTTGCCCACGGACAGTTAGTTGTAGTTTTTGAACCAAAACTCGGTCGTCAATGGACAAATTTTCTTTTTCCAGTTGGACTAAGACTTTAGAAGCTGGTAATGGTTGGATGTCTGAAAAGAAAAGTTGGATTTGTTCCTCTTCAAGTGGCTTTTGAGTCATGGACTGAGCTGTCTTTTCGTAGCGTTTTTCTTGTGAGAGGACAGTTTTCATCTTTTTAGCCAATAGGCGACCGGCAGTACTATCTTTGGTAGCTCGAAGCGCAGTTTCTACATTTTGCTTGACTCTCCGATGTTTTTCCATGGTTTTATCGTAGGCTCTTTGGTTGTTAGCAGCTTGCTGACTTTGTTTGGCAAAATTAGCCTTTCTCTGCTCACTATAGCTATCATAGTCTAAATGCTCTACTAGCGTTTCCGCTTCTTTACGGTGTTTGACCAGTCGCAAGTGAACAATAGTGTCTGCCGTTTCAGAAAGAAAGTCTTCATCATGGGAAATGAAAATAACGGTTTGCCTGGTCTTTTGAATCTGGCCTTTTAGCCAATCAACTGTCTCAAGGTCTAGGTCATTTGAAGGTTCATCTAAAAATAGAATCTCAAAGGGTTTGGCTAACTCATGGATAAGCTGAATTTTCAAAGCTTCGCCCCCTGATAGATTGCCAATCTCTTGGTCACTTGCGAAACGATTGCTATCAAAATGCAATTCCTCCGCCAAACGATAGAGGATACTGTAGTCTAAATCAATAGAATCTAAAAAGAAGTAGTCGTGTAAAGTTTTCTTTTTTAGGTCCTCAGGGACTTTTTGAGGAATGTAGGCCAGTGACTGATAATCAGACTGGATGTCTCCCTTGATAGTGAAATCAGACAAATCTTCCCCCATTAAAGTTTTAAGTAAGGTTGATTTACCATTTCCTTCTTCGCCAATAATAGCAACCTTTTCCCCGTCTTGGATGGTCATGGTTAGGTCAGATACAAGATCTCGTAAATCTTTGTTTTGTGTGATGGTTAGATGATTGATTTTTATCATATGATTTCCCTTTCTAGAATGTTCATAGTGCATAACAAAAAGCTCTACTTTACCTAGTAGAGCCCAAAGTCTATGTCAAAAAAACTCTATTAACATGCCAGAAAAAGAGCATAAAAGAGCACACAAAAAGAGACAAAAACAAGATCTACTAAATAAAGGTTCTTTATTTGATAGACTTAGTTGTTCATGTCTCCCTTACCTCCGAGTATTAGTATCTTTATACTATACCTTTAAGGAAATTTTGTCAACAGAAAACTGGAAATTCTATGCTCTAAAATCCAAAAACAGGTCCATAGAGACTTAGTACGTGTTTGACATGCTCGTAATGGATTTTATCATAGTTTCGCCAAGCAGTGCGTGCTTGATTGTTTAGTTTTAGGCTACCCAGTCCAATCAGAGGACTGGTGGGTTGGTAAAATTTCTCAAGATCAATTAAGATACTGTTGTTCAACTTTTCCGTTTTTTTGAGCTCTTGCATAGTAGTGTTTAGTAGCTCTTGTAGTCGAATATCATCTGCCGTACCCTGTTTACAGTTTTGGTAGCTTTTATTTAACTTGGATAGGAGTTGAATGAGTTTCTTGTCTTCCATGTCTTCCATATGAGCATCCTCCTTGATCTGATGTACTCTTTCCCTATAGTATAGCACTAAAAAATAAAACTGTCATAGTAAATATGTTAAAATTTTGAATTTTAATTACAAAGTTTGGTGTGCTGATTTGTAGCCTTTTCATGGTATAATCAAGAGAGTAAATCTTTATGGAGGAAGTATGAAATTAAATATTCAAGAAATTCGTAAGCAGTCTGAAGGTTTGAACTTTGAACAAACGTTAGATTTAGTTGATGACCTGCGTGCACGTAATCAAGAAATTTTAGATGTAAAAGATATCCTTGCAGTTGGGAAAGTACAATATGAAGACCGTATGTATTTCTTAGATTATCAACTATCTTATACCATTGTTCTTGCTTCGAGTCGCAGTATGGAGCCAGTTGAGTTAGTTGAATCTTATCCAGTCACGGAAGTTTTCATGGAAGGCGCAACTAACCAGCTAGATCAAGAAGTTTTAGATGATGACTTGGTCTTGCCCATCGAAAATGGGGAGCTTGACCTTGCTGAGAGTGTATCAGACAATATCCTGCTAAACATTCCTATCAAGGTCTTGACGGCTGAAGAAGAAGCTGGTCAAGGATTTGTCTCAGGAAATGACTGGCAAATCATGACAGAGGAAGAATACCAAGCTCAACAAGCAGTAAAGAAAGAAGAAAACAGTCCTTTTGCTGGCTTACAAGGACTATTTGACGGAGATGAATAATGGTCTTGTCAAAAAAACGAGCACGAAAGGTGCTAGAAGAAATCATTGCCCTCTTCCCAGATGCCAAGCCTAGTCTTGATTTTACCAATCATTTTGAACTCCTGGTTGCGGTCATGTTATCAGCCCAGACGACAGATGCAGCGGTAAATAAGGCCACACCAGGTCTCTTTGTTGCCTTTCCAACACCCCAAGCTATGTCTGTAGCGACAGAGAGTGAGATTGCTTCACATATTTCTCGCTTGGGATTGTATCGGAATAAAGCTAAATTCCTTAAAAAATGTGCCCAACAGTTACTAGACGATTTTGATGGTCAAGTCCCTCAGACACGTGAAGAATTGGAGAGTTTGGCAGGTGTTGGTCGCAAGACAGCCAATGTTGTCATGAGTGTAGGATTTGGGATTCCAGCCTTTGCAGTGGATACTCATGTGGAGCGTATTTGCAAACACCACGATATTGTCAAAAAATCAGCGACGCCACTTGAGGTGGAAAAGCGGGTCATGGATATCTTGCCGCCTGAGCAGTGGTTAGCTGCCCATCAGGCCATGATTTATTTTGGAAGAGCCATTTGCCATCCAAAAAATCCAGAGTGTGACCAGTACCCACAATTATATGATTTTAGCAATTTGTAAGATGCTACATTGAAACTTTTTGCTTGATTTTAAGCATGCTTTGTGCTATAGTAAATGATAACTAAATATTCCTTTAAACCTGTCCCGTGAGGCAGGCAAGGAGCGCGATAAAGTAGAAGGGTGAAGTCTATACTGTGTGCAGTAGGGCTCGCTTGGCTATAAATTTCAAGTCTCCTTGTTTAAGGAGACTTTTCTTTTTGGAGGTTTGTCATGAAAACAAAAGAAGTTGTAGACGAATTGACCGTCAAACGAGCGATTACGCGTATTACTTATGAGATTATCGAACGCAACAAAGATTTGAATAAGATCGTCTTGGCTGGTATTAAAACTCGTGGTGTCTTTATTGCCCACCGAATCCAAGAACGTTTGAAGCAGTTAGAAAATCTTTCAGTTCCTGTTGTGGAATTGGATACTAAACCTTTCCGTGATGATGTTAAAAGTGGAGAAGATACTTCTTTGGTTTCTGTCGATGTGACAGACCGCGAAGTTATCTTGGTGGATGATGTGCTCTATACAGGTCGTACCATCCGTGCTGCTATTGATAATATTGTCGGTCATGGTCGTCCTGCGCGTGTGAGTTTAGCAGTTCTAGTCGATCGTGGACATAGAGAATTGCCAATCCGTCCAGATTACGTTGGAAAAAATATCCCAACCAGTCGTTCTGAAGAAATCATCGTAGAGATGACAGAACTTGATGACCAAGACAGAGTTCTGATTACTGAAGAAGCTTAGAAAGTTAAAGGAGTAGCCATGTCAGAAAATCAACAAGCATTGAACCATGTGGTGTCCATGGAAGACCTCACTGTCGATCAAGTAATGAAATTGATCAAGCGAGGAATTGAGTTTAAAAATGGAGCCCAGCTTCCCTATGAAGACCATCCGATTGTTTCCAATCTCTTCTTTGAGGATTCTACACGGACACATAAGTCCTTTGAAGTCGCAGAGATTAAACTTGGATTGGAACGACTTGACTTTGATGTGAAGACTAGTTCGGTTAATAAGGGTGAGACACTTTATGACACCATTTTGACTCTGTCTGCTTTAGGAGTGGATGTCTGTGTGATTCGCCATCCAGAGGTCGACTACTATAGAGAATTGATTGCTAGTCCAACGATTACGACTTCCATCATCAATGGTGGAGATGGTTCGGGCCAACACCCTAGCCAGAGCTTGCTTGATTTGATGACCATTTATGAGGAATTTGGCCACTTTGAGGGTCTTAAAGTTGCTATTGCAGGTGACTTGGACCACTCACGCGTTGCCAAATCCAATATGCAGATTTTGAAACGCTTGGGAGCTGAACTCTTTTTCGCTGGACCTGAGGAATGGAGAAGTCAAGAGTTTGCAGACTATGGAAAGTTTGTAACCATTGATGAAATCATTGATCAGGTTGATGTCATGATGTTTCTCCGTGTGCAACACGAACGCCATGATAGTGGAGCTGTATTTTCAAAAGAAGACTACCATGCCCAACATGGCTTGACTCAAGAACGTTACGATCGTTTGAAAGAAACAGCAATCCTCATGCACCCAGCTCCAATCAATCGTGATGTAGAAATAGCAGACCACTTGGTTGAAGCACCAAAATCACGGATTGTCCAACAAATGACCAATGGTGTCTTTGTTCGAATGGCAATCTTAGAATCCGTACTAGCGAGTAGAAACGCCAACTAAAACACAAGACGTTAAAAGACGCCAGTGAGCGTCCACGAGAGGTGAAAATATGACAAAAAGAATTCTAGTATTAGAAGATGGCACAGTTTTTGAAGGCAAGGCCTTCGGAGCAGATATTGATGTAACAGGCGAAATCGTCTTTAATACAGGGATGACCGGCTACCAAGAATCCATTACAGACCAGTCTTATAATGGACAAATCTTGACCTTTACTTATCCTTTGGTAGGAAATTATGGTATTAATCGTGATGATTATGAATCCATTATTCCAACTTGTAAGGGAGTCGTTGTTTTTGAAGAAGCGCGTAGAGCTAGCAACTGGCGCAACCAAATGACCTTGGATGAATTTTTGAAAGCCAAGAAAATTCCAGGGATTTCAGGAATTGATACGCGTGCTCTTACCAAGATTATCCGTAAGCATGGTACTATGCGTGCAACCTTGACCCATGTTGGGGACAGTATGGACCATGTGACGGACCAGCTCCAAGCAACAGTTTTACCGACAGACAATATCAAACAGGTTTCTACTAAAACGTCTTATCCAGCTCCAGGAGTTGGTTTGAGCGTGGTGCTAGTGGACTTTGGTCTCAAGCACTCAATCCTACGTGAACTTTCTAAACGCAACTGTAACGTGACAGTTGTTCCTTATTCGACAACGGCTGAAGAAATTCTCCATCTCAATCCTGACGGAGTTATGTTGTCAAATGGTCCAGGTAACCCAGAAGACGTTCCACAAGCACTCGACATGATTCGCGGTGTACAAGGAAAAATTCCAATCTTTGGTATTTGTATGGGACACCAACTCTTTGCAATGGCAAACGGGGCTAAGACCTATAAGATGAAGTTTGGCCACCGTGGATTCAACCATGCGGTACGTGAAATCGCAACAGGACGAGTAGACTTCACCAGCCAGAACCATGGTTATGCAGTCAGCCGCGAGGATTTGCCAGAGCACTTGATTATTACCCACGAAGAAATCAATGACAAGTCAGTGGAAGGTGTGCGCCACAGATACCAACCTGCTTTCTCTGTTCAATACCACCCAGATGCAGCTCCTGGGCCACACGACGCTAGCTACCTATTTGACGAGTTTATCGAGATGATGGAAGTTTTTAAACAATCAAACTAAGAACGAGTAAAAGCTCGTCGGAGAATTTATGTAACTGAACACGGACGGAAAGCTCAGAATGTAGAGAAATCAACTTGGATTGTCAATCCTTCCTTGATTTTCTAAAATTCAATCGCTTTCTATTCGTCCTTTGTATCTTATTTAATGTCGCCCTGAGAGGCGACGAATAGAAAGGAGAAGGGTGCTCCGTATTTGCTGAACTGAATACGGGCTACGGACGGTGCTAAAAAGATAGTTATTCCTAGAACTGACAGTTCTTCGTCATAACTCCTATTTTAGCTTTGTCCGCTTGACGCCCTTAATATCTTATATATGCCTAAACGTACTGATATTCAAAAAATTATGGTGATTGGTTCTGGTCCGATTATTATTGGCCAGGCTGCTGAGTTTGACTACGCTGGGACCCAGGCTTGCTTGTCGTTGAAAGAGGAAGGTTATGAGGTTGTTTTGGTTAACTCAAATCCTGCAACCATCATGACGGACAAGGAAATTGCTGACAAGGTTTACATTGAACCGATTACACTTGAGTTTGTGACACGTATTCTTCGTAAGGAAGGTCCAGATGCCTTGCTACCAACACTCGGTGGTCAGACAGGTCTCAACATGGCCATGGAATTATCTAAAAATGGTATCCTAGACGAGCTTGGCGTTGAACTTCTGGGTACCAAATTATCTGCCATTGACCAAGCGGAGGACCGTGACCTCTTTAAACAATTGATGGAAGAGCTTGAGCAACCCATTCCAGAATCTGAAATTGTTAACACAGTAGAAGAAGCAGTTGCCTTTGCAGCGACAATTGGCTACCCAGTCATCGTTCGTCCAGCCTTTACCCTTGGTGGTACTGGTGGTGGTATGTGTGCCAACGAGAAAGAATTGCGTGAAATCACTGAAAATGGTTTGAAATTGTCACCTGTTACCCAATGTTTGATTGAGCGTTCGATTGCCGGTTTCAAGGAAATTGAATACGAAGTGATGCGTGACTCAGCTGACAATGCCTTGGTTGTTTGTAACATGGAAAACTTTGACCCAGTTGGGATTCACACAGGGGATTCCATTGTATTTGCCCCTGCGCAAACCATGTCAGACTATGAAAACCAAATGCTTCGTGATGCGAGCTTGAGCATTATTCGTGCCCTCAAGATTGAAGGTGGATGTAATGTTCAGCTAGCTCTTGATCCTAACAGCTTCAAGTATTATGTTATCGAAGTAAACCCTCGTGTATCACGTTCGTCAGCCCTTGCTTCTAAAGCGACAGGATATCCGATTGCTAAGTTGGCTGCCAAGATTGCAGTAGGTTTGACCTTGGATGAGGTTATAAACCCAGTTACAGGTTCAACCTATGCCATGTTTGAACCAGCCCTTGACTACGTAGTTGCTAAGATTCCACGTTTCCCATTTGACAAGTTTGAAAAGGGTGAACGCCGTCTCGGTACACAAATGAAGGCGACTGGAGAAGTCATGGCAATCGGTCGTAACATCGAGGAATCTCTTCTCAAGGCCTGCCGCTCCCTTGAAATTGGGGTGCACCACAATGAAATACCTGAACTTGCAGCAGTTTCTGATGATGCCTTGATTGAAAAGGTTGTCAAAGCCCAAGATGACCGTCTCTTCTACGTATCGGAAGCAATTCGTCGTGGCTACACACCTGAAGAAATTGCAGAGCTTACAAAAATTGATATCTTCTATCTTGATAAACTCTTGCATATCTTTGAAATTGAGCAAGAATTGGGTGCTCATCCACAAGATCTAGAAGTTTTGAAAACAGCCAAACTTAATGGTTTCTCAGACCGTAAGATTGCTGAACTCTGGGGAACGACTGATGATCAAGTTCGCCAACTTCGCTTGGAAAACAAGATTGTTCCAGTTTATAAGATGGTAGACACTTGTGCGGCAGAGTTCGACTCCGAAACGCCATATTTCTATTCAACCTATGGTTGGGAAAATGAATCTATCAGATCTGATAAAGAATCTGTACTTGTCCTAGGTTCAGGTCCAATCCGTATCGGTCAAGGGGTTGAGTTTGACTACGCAACCGTTCACTCTGTTAAGGCTATCCAGGCAGCTGGTTATGAAGCTATCATCATGAACTCAAACCCAGAGACCGTTTCAACAGACTTCTCTGTATCAGATAAGCTTTACTTTGAGCCATTGACATTCGAAGATGTTATGAACGTCATTGACTTGGAACAACCAAAGGGAGTTATCGTTCAGTTCGGTGGTCAAACAGCCATCAACCTTGCGGAGCCATTGGCAAAAGCAGGTGTGACCATCCTTGGTACACAGGTTGCTGACCTAGACCGTGCCGAAGACCGTGACCTCTTCGAGCAAGCTCTCAAAGAATTGGATATTCCACAGCCACCAGGACAAACAGCTACCAATGAAGAAGAAGCAGCTCTTGCAGCTCGCAAGATTGGCTTCCCAGTTCTTGTCCGCCCATCTTATGTACTTGGTGGACGTGCCATGGAAATCGTTGAAAACGAAGAAGACCTTCGTTCTTACATGCGAACTGCTGTTAAGGCTAGTCCAGACCACCCAGTTCTTGTCGACTCTTATATCGTTGGGCAAGAGTGCGAAGTTGATGCCATTTCAGATGGTAAAGATGTACTCATTCCTGGTATCATGGAGCATATCGAACGTGCTGGTGTCCACTCAGGTGACTCAATGGCTGTTTACCCACCACAAACCTTGTCGCAAAAGGTTCAGGAGACCATCGCAGACTACACCAAACGCTTAGCAATCGGTCTTCACTGCCTTGGAATGATGAACATCCAGTTTGTTATCAAGGATGAAAAAGTCTACGTTATTGAGGTCAATCCACGTGCCAGCCGTACTGTTCCATTCCTATCTAAGGTAACCAATATTCCTATGGCTCAAGTAGCGACCAAGCTCATTCTTGGTCAAAGTTTATCAGAACTTGGCTACCAAAATGGACTTTACCCTGAAAGCACCCGTGTTCATATCAAGGCACCTGTCTTCTCCTTTACCAAACTAGCTAAGGTAGACAGCTTGCTCGGTCCTGAAATGAAGTCAACAGGTGAAGTTATGGGTTCTGATGCTACTTTGGAAAAAGCTCTCTATAAAGCCTTTGAAGCTTCTTATCTACACTTGCCAACTTTTGGTAATGTCGTCTTTACCATCGCTGATGATGCCAAAGAAGAAGCCTTGAACTTGGCTCGTCGTTTCCAAAACATTGGTTATGGAATCCTTGCGACAGAAGGGACAGCAGCCTTCTTTGCTAGCCATGGCTTGCAAGCCCAACCTGTTGGTAAGATTGGTGATGACGATAAGGATATCCCAAGTTTTGTACGCAAAGGAAGAATTCAAGCTATCATTAACACAGTAGGAACAAAACGAACTGCTGACGAAGATGGTGAGCAAATTCGTCGTTCAGCCATTGAACACGGGGTGCCCCTCTTCACAGCGCTAGATACAGCTAATGCCATGCTTAAGGTACTTGAAAGTCGTAGCTTTGTTACAGAAGCGATTTAAATAGAAAAATAAGATATAGCAGACTGAATTTAGAACAGTACACAGGAATACTAAAATATTTCTAGAAATTAATTTGAATTTTCTAATTGATTTGTTCGCATCTTATTTCAATCTACTATAGAAAAAAGTCTTTAAAATTATAAAACGCATCATATCAAGGTTTTTCAAAAACCTTGATATGATGCGTTTTATTGTGGGAATATGTATTTCATTTTCTACTAAAATTATGTTTTTGAATAACCTCTATCTTAGTAGTTTGTATAATCCCCCTCAATCAGCTTTTACGATAAGCTTTAATACTATGACTATACCATTCTTGCATTTCTTTTGATGGTGGTGTCATATAATCGCCATACATCTGGGTTAAAAATTGGTCATATTTTTTGGGAACAGGCAACATACGGCCCTCAAACTCAGTTAAGATGAGTTCTTTAAAGGTATCAACTGGGAAGATTTCTTTCATCCCTTCCTTACCGATCCCAACTCCTCCTTCATATTGAGGAGTGTTGGTTACAGCATTTTTGACTAGTTGATCAATTTTCTTGTAAAAGTAGCGAGGATTGACAAATCGGAGAGCGTACCAGCTACATAATCTAAGAAAATCTTTTAGTTTGCTATCACCGTGAACTGCTCGTGATTTTTTGATATAAGCTAGTTGACGAAGAGCCACATACTTATAGCTCTTGTCGACAATGCTCAAGTCTGTAAATCGATCAATTGGGAAGACATCGATGAAAAGGCTGGTATCATGACGCTTGTACTTAACATGGTCTTCTATAACAGTAGAAGTGTCCAAAATCGATGCGAAATTATGGAAGTACCAAGAAGATGTATCGTAGGAAAGAACCTTGTAGCGAGGGTGATTTTCTTCTTCAATAATCTTCAGTAAACGCTCATAATCCTCACGATAAAGGGAAATATCAATATCATCATCCCAAGGAATCATACCTTTGTGGCGGATGGCTCCAAGCATGGTTCCATAACTGAGAAAATAAGGAATATCATGTTTCTTACAAGTCTCATCAATATAGTCCAGTAGGGCTAGTTGAATTTCTTTAATTTCTTTTTTTTCTAAATATTGCATCCTAATCCTCCAATTTATAAGCGTGAAATTCATGACTGTAGAAGCGTTTTTCTTCTGGTGGTAGGGTCATATAATCTCCATAAAATTGTGTCAAAATAGTATCAAATTTTTCAGGTGCAGGAAGGCTTAAATTCTCAAAGGGTAAATCGATTGTTTTATCAAAGGTACCACTTGGGAAGACTTCCTTTTCCTTAAATTTTGAAGGAATAAAAGCCATATACTGCCCATTTTCACGACTATATTTTTGAATTTCTTTCTCGATTTTATTTGTAAAATAACGAGGAGAAACCGGTCGAAGGAGCAACCAAAAGGCTGTTCGTATCCAATCTTTTAAAAGGCTATCCTTATAGACAATATTTTTATGTTTACTGAAAGACAGCAGTTTGAAGCTTTCCAGTTTATAACAAGTATCAATGACCTTAGGATCATCAAAGCGATCTATAGGGAAAATATCGATAAAGATACCAGACTCATAGGTTTTTGTATTTCGAGTATCAATAATTTTAGTCGTACTGTCTGTTATCTTGATAAAGTTGTTAAAGTAGTTCTTATCAGTTTCTAAGGATAGGAGCTTATACTTGCTTTTTTCCTTTTGAAAAATGTTAATAAATCGTTGGTAGTCTTCTCTAGGCATGGACAGATCAATATCGTCGTCCCAAGGGATAAAGCCCTCATGTCGAACCGCCCCAATCAGAGTACCGTAGTTAATAATATAGTTGATACTGTGCTTTTTACAGAGAGTATCAATATAATTCAAAATTTCTAATTCAATTTGTTTGGCATCTTCAATGGTTAGTTGTTTCATTTTAAACTCCTATGATTTTTTGAATTTATTTTTTAAGGCTAGGACATGGTTTAAAAATTCATAGAAAATGCTATCTTTTGTGAAGACAAGTAGACTAATATAAGAGATAGCTGATAACAAGACAATCAAACCAGTATTAATCAAAAATGGCAAATTAATGACCATATCCACAGGATACACGAAATTAATCAGGAAATAAATTGCTACAAAGGAAAGTGAAAAGAGAGAGTATCGAACAGTATAGCTAAAGATATGTCCCAAGTGGATGAGTTGTTTTCTATGGATGAAAATGATATAGAAAACAAGTAGAGAAGCCTCTGATAACATAGTTGTCAGTAAGTAGTATTCGGGAGCCACGATATGGTTGAAAAAGAGGAGACTATTCAAGCCCAAATTGAGTAGCCCAGCAAAGACTGTATAGACTGTGATACGTTTTTCATAGCCATTGGTAAAGAGAATTTGGGAACCAAGAATGGTATCTAAAGCCAGGATAATCGTACGAAAAGCGAAGAGAGAGGTCAAGATGCCGCCTCCGATATATTTTTCACTACCGTAAAGTAGGATGGCATTTGGTCCTAAAACCATGAGTCCAAAACTCAGTGGAATGATAAAGAAGTTAAAGATTCGACTACCTCTATTAACCAGAGAAACATAGGCTTCTTTGTCTCCTTTCCCCAGATAGTAACTGAGACGAGGCACACTCACTCCAATTGCACCTGTTACAACCCCAGCTATAACGGTCACAATTCGCTGAGCTATGGTATAGTAACTAACGTTGACATCAATCCCTGTTTTAACGAGGAAGAGGCGATCTAAAAAAGTGAAGAGCATATTGGCATTGGCAAAGACTAACATGGCTGTCAGAGGGAGAAAGAGTGGTTTAAAATCACTTAGGTGAATCTTAACAAGTTTGATGTCTCTTTTAATCCAAAAATAACTAATCAGGTAGTTAATCAGCGTCGATAAACTCATCACAAGTGTATAGACAACAATATCGTGTTCATTTTTAACAAATAAGAAAATAGAGACCAGCATCAGGATACGGATGAAGGCAGTTTTGTAAAAGAGAAAACTGTAATTTTCCAGAGCTTCATTGACCCATTCGATTGAAAAAATCTGGGCAATGAGTTGAATCCCCATAACAAGGTAGACCTTTTTGACGATTGGATTATCAATAAAGAAGAGAGGATAGGCTAGGATATAGACAGCAGTGGTCAAAATCGTACAAGCGATGCACAAATAAAAAAGACTAGAAAAGGTTCTGTTAAGATCTTTTTTGTTATCCTTGACATTACTGATAGCCCTTAAACCGTAGTTATAGACACCATAAGTTGCAAAGGGCAAGAAAAATGACAAAATAGTGTCGACTGAGTTGAAGTAACCATAGTCAGTTCGGTCCAAGACACGCGCGACATAGGTTCCAGTTAGGATGGGAAAAATAATATTCAAGACACGAATTCCCATGTAAGATAGAGCATTTAATTTTATACTTTTCATTCAATTTACCTCGTTTTTCATTATATCATAAAGTTAGCTAATAAGAAATGAAGGGCAGTAAGTCAAGTAATCACTTTGAAGTTTCAAATCTTAAGTTTTAAGTTTTCTTTAAGGAAAGTATATTATTCTGAAGGACTCTAAAATTTCGCAGCCATTTATTAGTAATTGCTACAGAATTCCTAGTCATTACTAGAAATGGACTAGTTTCTTTGAATAATAGAACTGCATAATTCTCCTATTCTAGAAGGGGAGGACCAGTATTTCTTTTATGATAGGACTAGATTGTGGTATAATAGAGAGAATAAGTTTTTTTAGTAAGACAAAGGAGAAAATAGATGATTTATGCAGGAATTCTTGCCGGTGGAACTGGCACACGCATGGGGATCAGTAACTTGCCAAAACAATTTTTAGAGCTAGGTGATCGACCTATTTTGATTCATACAATTGAAAAATTTGTCTTGGAGCCAAGTATTGAAAAAATTGTAGTTGGTGTTCATGGAGACTGGGTTTCTCATGCAGAAGATCTTGTAGATAAATATCTTCCTCTTTATAAGGAACGTATCATCATTACAAAGGGTGGTGCTGACCGCAATACAAGTATTAAGAAAATCATTGAAGCCATTGATGCTTATCGTCCGCTTACTCCAGAGGATATCGTTGTTACCCACGATTCTGTTCGTCCATTTATTACACTTCGCATGATTCAGGACAATATCCAACTTGCCCAAAATCATGACGCAGTGGACACAGTGGTAGAAGCAGTTGATACTATCGTTGAAAGTACCAATGGTCAATTTATTACAGATATTCCAAATCGTGCTCACCTTTATCAAGGACAAACACCTCAAACATTCCGTTGCAAGGACTTCATGGACCTTTATGGATCTCTTTCTGATGAAGAGAAGGAAATCTTGACAGATGCATGTAAAATCTTTGTGATCAAAGGAAAAGATGTGGCCTTGGCCAAAGGTGAATACTCAAATCTGAAGATTACAACCGTAACAGATTTGAAGATTGCAAAAAGTATGATTGAGAAAGACTAGTAAAATGATTAATCAAATTTATCAACTAACTAAGCCTAAGTTTATCAATGTCAAATATCAGGAAGAGGCTATTGACCAAGAGAATCATATCCTTATCCGTCCCAACTACATGGCTGTCTGTCATGCGGATCAGCGTTACTATCAGGGAAAACGTGATCCCAAGATTTTGAATAAAAAGCTTCCAATGGCAATGATTCACGAGTCATGTGGAACCGTCATTTCTGACCCGACCGGAACCTACGAGGTTGGTCAAAAAGTTGTCATGATTCCCAATCAGTCTCCTATGCAGAGTGATGAAGAATTCTATGAAAACTACATGACAGGGACCCATTTCTTGTCTAGTGGATTTGATGGCTTTATGAGAGAGTTTGTTTCTCTCCCTAAAGATCGTGTGGTGGCTTATGATGCTATTGAAGATACGGTTGCAGCCATTACAGAGTTTGTCAGTGTGGGCATGCACGCTATGAATCGTCTATTGACTCTTGCTCATAGCAAGCGGGAGCGGATCGCCGTTATTGGAGATGGAAGTTTAGCTTTTGTGGTTGCCAATATTATCAACTATACTTTGCCAGAATCAGAGATTGTGGTTATTGGTCGTCATTGGGAAAAGTTGGAACTCTTCTCATTTGCCAAAGAATGCTATATTACGGATAATATTCCTGAAGAGTTGGCCTTTGACCATGCTTTTGAATGTTGTGGTGGTGATGGTACTGGACCAGCTATTAATGACTTGATTCGCTACATTCGTCCTCAGGGAACGATTCTCATGATGGGAGTTAGCGAATATAAAGTCAATCTCAATACTCGCGATGCCTTAGAAAAGGGCTTGATTTTGGTTGGGTCATCTCGTTCTGGTCGCATTGATTTTAAAAATGCTATCCAAATGATGGAAGTCAAGAAATTTGCCAATCGTCTTAAAAATATCCTTTATCTAGAAGAACCTGTAAGAGAAATTAAAGATATTCATCGTGTCTTTGCAACCGATTTAAACACAGCCTTTAAAACAGTGTTTAAGTGGGAAGTATAAGTACTGGAGGTTAATTGTGGAGAAAATCATTAAAGAAAAAATTTCTTCCTTACTTAGTCAAGAAGAGGAAGTCCTCAGTGTTGAACAACTGGGTGGAATGACCAATCAAAACTATTTGGCCAAAACAACAAATAAGCAATACATTGTTAAATTCTTTGGTAAAGGGACAGAAAAGCTTATCAATCGACAAGATGAAAAGTACAATCTTGAACTACTAAAGGATTTAGGCTTAGATGTAAAAAATTATCTTTTTGATATTGAAGCTGGTATCAAAGTAAATGAGTATATCGAATCTGCGATTACGCTTGATTCAACGTCAATCAAGACCAAGTTCGACAAAATTGCTCCAATATTACAAACTATTCATACGTCTGCTAAGGAATTAAGAGGAGAATTTGCTCCTTTTGAAGAAATCAAAAAATACGAATCCTTGATTGAAGAACAAATTCCTTATGCCAACTATGAATCTGTTAGAAATGCAGTCTTCTCCTTAGAGAAAAGACTGGCTGACTTAGGTGTTGACAGAAAATCTTGTCATATCGATTTGGTGCCTGAAAACTTTATCGAATCACCTCAAGGACGACTTTATTTGATTGACTGGGAATATTCATCAATGAATGATCCAATGTGGGATTTGGCTGCCCTCTTTTTAGAGTCTGAATTCACTTCCCAAGAGGAAGAAACTTTCTTATCTCACTATGAGAGTGACCAAACACCGGTTTCTCATGAAAAGATTGCTATTTATAAAATTTTACAAGATACTATTTGGAGTCTATGGACTGTCTATAAGGAAGAGCAAGGTGAAGATTTTGGTGACTATGGTGTGAATCGTTACCAAAGAGCTGTTAAAGGTTTGGCTTCTTATGGAGGTTCAGATGAAAAGTAAAAACGGAGTTCCTTTTGGCCTTCTCTCAGGTATTTTCTGGGGCTTGGGTCTAACGGTTAGTGCTTATATCTTTTCGATTTTTACAGATTTGTCACCCTTTGTGGTGGCTGCAGCTCATGATTTTTTGAGCATCTTTATCTTACTAGCTTTTCTCTTGGTAAAAGAAGGGAAAGTTCGCCTCTCAATTTTCTTAAATATTCGCAATGTCAGTGTTATCATCGGAGCCTTGCTAGCAGGCCCTATCGGTATGCAGGCCAATCTTTATGCAGTTAAGTATATCGGAAGTTCTTTAGCTTCATCTGTATCGGCTATTTACCCTGCGATTTCAGTTCTATTGGCTTTCTTCTTTTTGAAGCACAAGATTTCGAAAAATACTGTATTTGGGATTGTCTTGATTATTGGAGGGATTATTGCCCAGACCTATAAGGTTGAACAGGTTAATTCCTTCTACATTGGGATTCTCTGTGCTTTGGTTTGTGCTATTGCATGGGGAAGTGAGAGTGTTCTTAGCTCCTTTGCTATGGAAAGTGAACTGAGTGAAATCGAAGCCCTCTTAATCCGTCAAGTGACTTCGTTCTTGTCCTATCTTGTGATTGTGCTCTTCTCTCATCAGTCATTTACTGCAGTAGCCAATGGACAATTGCTAGGTCTCATGATTGTTTTTGCAGCCTTTGATATGATTTCCTACTTGGCTTATTATATCGCTATCAATCGCTTGCAACCAGCCAAGGCTACAGGCTTGAACGTGAGCTATGTAGTATGGACGGTCTTGTTTGCAGTTGTTTTTTTGGGTGCACCGCTAGATATGCTGACCATTATGACGTCACTTGTCGTCATTGCTGGAGTTTATATTATTATTAAAGAATAAAGGAGATTCGTGTGAAAGCCATTATCTTAGCAGCGGGATTGGGAACTCGCTTGCGTCCTATGACTGAAAATACCCCTAAAGCCTTGGTTCAGGTTAATCAAAAACCTTTGATTGAATACCAAATTGAGTTTCTCAAAGAAAAAGGAATCAATGACATCATCATCATTGTTGGTTATCTTAAAGAACAATTCGATTACTTAAAAGAAAAATACGGTGTTCGCCTCGTTTTCAATGATAAATACGCTGACTACAATAACTTTTACTCTCTCTATCTTGTAAAAGAAGAATTGGCCAACAGCTATGTTATTGATGCTGACAATTATCTCTTTAAAAATATGTTCCGCAATGATTTGACACGTTCGACTTATTTTAGTGTTTATCGTGAAGATTGTACCAACGAATGGTTCTTGGTCTATGGAGATGACTACAAGGTTCAAGACATTATTGTTGATAGCAAGGCAGGTCGCATCCTTAGTGGTGTATCCTTCTGGGATGCTCCAACTGCAGAAAAGATTGTCAGCTTTATCGACAAGGCTTATGCAAGTGGTGAATTTGTTGATCTCTATTGGGACAATATGGTTAAGGATAATATCAAAGAGCTAGATGTCTATGTTGAAGAATTAGAAGGCAATAGCATTTATGAGATCGATAGTGTCCAAGACTATCGTAAATTAGAAGAAATTCTTAAAAACGAAAATTAAAGATTCCAACATCTGACAAAATAGTCGGATGTTTTTTGATTTTTTACGAACTTTTACGAATAGATAGATGAGTAGAAAAAGAAATGGAGTTATTTATGAAAATCACAAACTATGAAATCTATAAGTTAAAAAAATCAGGTTTGACCAATCAACAGATTTTGAAAGTGCTAGAATACGGTGAAAATGTTGATCAGGAGCTTTTGTTGGGTGATATTGCAGATATATCAGGTTGCCGTAATCCAGCCGTTTTTATGGAACGTTATTTTCAGATAGACGATGCGCATTTGTCGAAAGAGTTTCAAAAATTTCCATCTTTCTCTATTTTAGATGACTGTTATCCTTGGGATTTGAGTGAAATATATGATGCGCCTGTACTTTTATTTTACAAGGGAAATCTTGACCTCCTGAAATTCCCGAAGGTAGCGGTCGTGGGCAGTCGTGCTTGTAGCAAACAGGGAGCTAAGTCAGTTGAAAAAGTCATTCAAGGCTTGGAAAATGAACTGGTTATTGTCAGTGGTCTGGCCAAGGGCATTGACACAGCAGCTCATATGGCAGCTCTTCAGAATGGCGGAAAAACCATTGCAGTGATTGGAACAGGACTGGATGTGTTTTATCCTAAAGCCAATAAACGCTTGCAAGACTACATCGGCAATGACCATCTGGTTCTAAGTGAATATGGACCTGGCGAACAACCTCTGAAATTTCATTTTCCTGCCCGTAATCGCATCATTGCTGGACTTTGTCGTGGTGTGATTGTAGCAGAGGCTAAGATGCGTTCAGGTAGTCTCATTACGTGTGAGCGAGCAATGGAAGAAGGACGCGATGTCTTTGCTATTCCTGGTAGCATTTTAGATGGACTATCAGACGGTTGCCATCATTTGATTCAAGAAGGAGCAAAATTGCTCACCAGTGGGCAAGATGTTCTTGCGGAATTTGAATTTTAAAAATGACCTAAGCTAGAATTCTAAGAAAAAATCAATTTTAAGAGAAAATGAACCCAACATTTCCATAATAAAACGCATATTAGCAAGTTTTTAACACTTGCTAATATGCGTTTTTTCTAAGTGGATTAGTAGAGTAGAGGATTTTTCTCATATAATACTCTTCGAAAATCTCTTCAAACTACGTCAGCTTCCATCTGCAACCTCAAAACAGTATTTTGAGCTGAGTTCGTCAGTCTTATCTACAACCTCAAAGCAGTGCTTTGAGCAACCTGTGGCTAGCTTCCTAGTTTGCGCTTTGATTTTCGTTGAGTATAAGGGAAAGTATAGTGAATTGAAATAAGATGTGAACAACTCTATCAGGAAAGTCAAATTAATTTATAGAAATATTTTAGCAGCCAAGGTGCACTGTTATAGATTCAATACACTATAATTTAGTGTAATTGAGAAAGGAGAAATGATTGTGATTGATGTTGGCTAGGTTATGTTCAATGATTCCTACCATCTCAAATCTTGTTAGTAAGGAAAAATAAATTCTTCAAAAGTAGAGATTACCCCAAATTTCAAGTTGAAGTTAGCCACCCAAAAGAAATTCACTTGGCGACTTGTA